>Ga0068855_100004199_pt1 | contig 17580 bp, 17 predicted proteins | sample KBSCornC52_FD_66592 | JGI IMG/M metagenome (GOLD analysis project Ga0068855, IMG submission 66592) | Corn rhizosphere microbial communities from Kellogg Biological Station, Michigan, USA - KBS Corn C5-2 | ecosystem: Host-associated > Plants > Roots > Rhizosphere > Soil ...
TCCTGACCGCTCGACAGGCCCCAGTTGCTTCGATGCATCATCCAGAGGAACGAGGGCTTGATCCAGGTCATTCGGTTGAGCGAGAAGGGCGGAACGAACCGGCGCACATGCTCACCACGCGAATTGGTCCCGGTGGGCAACGGTCCAACGCCTCGCCGATGCGCCGCCGAACGACCGTCAGGCGCTGCGTCAGCGAGGACTCAGGCCGCTCGTAGGCCTCATGCCACTGGTTCCAGCGGTTCTTAGATTCTTCGTCTGACTGCATGTCTAGCCCTTGCGACTGTAGTTCGGATCGAACTGGCTTCCATTCGTACAGCTAGTCCACATTGATTTCTTGACCGAATCGATCGTCGAGCGAGAATTCGGTAATCTCGAAATGTTGGCTCACGAGGCTGCGGACCACGCCGGTTATCTCTTGTCGCGACCATCCCTCTGTGTTCGGTTTGCCGGCGGCCGGAATGCGAGCTGCGATGCGGCCAGCCGACTCCTCGCGTTGCGGGACTGCGGTGTAGATGTATTCGATCAGGCTGCGCGGTGTGGTGAGAGTCTCACTGACGACGTCGGATATCTCGATTCCGAAAGCCTCTTCCACCGACATAATGAATTCGACGAATTCAAGCCCCATGTATCTGACTACGTGACACTGCGATCTGCGGTGTCACCGAGGGAATCTGCTGAGCGGCGACCGGTCGCCGACGAGCCAGAGATGGCCGAACGGGTCGATGAAGCTGCCCTGACGATGGATACCCCAGGGCGTCTCGTGGTCCCTTACAGGATCGTTCTTATCAGACGCGCCCGCTTTGAGAGCGCGCATGACAAAGGAGGCGGGATCGTCGCAAAACACCTCGACCCTCACTGTGGTGGTACCGATCACGGACGGGGATTCCCAGCCGTTCTTCTCAGGTTGCGCCAGAAAGAATGGCGCGCCCGCGATCTCAAGTCCCGCGACCGAGCCGAGACTCCACATCACGTTCGCGCCCAGCGCACGCTCGTACCATTCGATCGCGCCAGGTACGTCTGGCACGGCGAGCATAAGGGATATCACCGGCGAGGCTGACTGCTCGGCCATTTACAGACTCCTTTGCTCAAATAGGTGCTTGCGCCTGCGGTTTCGCGTGGAGACGGCTGAGATCAAAAACTGGCGCGGCGAGTTAGTCGTGCCAGCCTACTTGAACACCGGTGCCCCAGTAGGAGCGCGCCGGCTCTCCCTTGGGATGATCGTGATGAAGGCTGCGCCTGCCTGGCCCCAGCACGTTCAGGGCTGCTTCGGTGAGCGCGCCGCCTGCCGCGATCAGCCTGGCAGCTTCCTCCGGCGTGACGGGCATCAGCGTCCAGTATTGAGGATCTTCGCCATCCGCCCAGTCGATCGTTTCCGTGAAGATGGAGACGTACTGTTGGGAGCAGGCCGGACAGGCGCGCAGTGTGACATGGAAGTGAGACTCGTCAATCAGCTCGGCCGCGGTCTTCAGCCTGCTGCGCGCTTCCATCGCTGCCGCGGCTGCCGAGGGCCAACACCTCTCACAGCCGAACTCGTTTCCAGTTCCATCCGGGTTAATCATAAGTGGTTAACTCATTCGGCAAGAGGGTGTCAACGTCCTGCGACTTCGAGCGCGGCACTGGCAATCAAATCCATTGGAACCAGGTTCGTCATCAGGCACGCAGGGTTGTACGGACCACGTGATGCAGGGCCCGGAACATCGCGACTCCGGGCCAGGTTATTACCGAGAGAGCGCGACGAGGCGGCGGTTACGCGGTCTTGTATGGATTGTGCCCCTGGATCCAGCGGTAGCTAACGATCTGGCCCAGGTGGTAGTACTCATGTCGCGAAATCCAGCGAACGAACTCTTCCGGCTCCAGCCGGGACCCCATATACTGGTGCCAGTTCGGATGCACATCGATCGGCGTTTCGAGAGTCTCTTCGGAAACGCTTTGCAGATAGTCCACCGTTTCCGCGCGGATCACGTCGAGCGCGCTCGTCAAGGAAGCAGCGTCCGGCGCGGCGGCGAGGGCCTTGTCTTCCTCGGCCCAATCGAGCAGCTGGGCTTTGTTGATCCAGCGGATACACAGCTTCTCCATGGCGCCTATCTCCTGCAGCAGCGCCCTGTAGGTCTTCATATCCTCCTTCGGGGCCCATCCCAGATCCTCGGGCCTCAGCTGGGCAACCTCGGCGGAGAGCTCCGCCCGCGTTTCCGCCAACTCTTTGAGCAAACGGTCTGCATGTGGTGTTCCTGACATTGTGATTGTCCTTTCGACCGGCGGGCGTCTAATACCGGTCCTGATCGATTTGGATTAGTATACTCGATATTATTCTACATAATTGTCATGATTCCATGCTTCGCGGGCAGGCACTTCATCACTTCTTCATGCCTGGATGGGTATATACCCAGTATCCGATTTCCGGCGCGACCGATCGGGGTAGTGCAGTGTGCAACGTGTCGTTGATCGGTCGCGCTCGCAAGCAATACAAGGACCGGAATCAACTCTTATGGAACTTGAACTCCAACCCGCAGTTAAGGCTGCCCTCGCGATGGCGTGTCTTGCTGGCGCTATCTTGCTGACGATGTTACTTTTCGCCCCACATAAAGAGCCGCCGAGGAACTGTACTTCAACGGAACTGGGATGCCGTGCGCCTCAGGTGACCCTTGAGGACTATCAATTGCAGCGTCCCGTCCGGATCAGCGACATCACGAAACGACCTACGATATTCATCCTGAGCAGCGCGACTTGCCCGGTGTTTGTCGCACACATACCGTCAATTCACAACCTCTATGATGAGGTTAAGAACCATGTGAATGTTCTCGTCGTGTATGTGCATGAACAGCATCCGAGGCCGTACAGCCCGTACCTTGCTCAACAAACGACGAGCATGCGGAGGGAGGCGGCACAGAGTCTTGTGGCGTCAACTGGATTGCGTGTACCTATGCTGATCGATCGATCGGACGATGCAATGTCGCAAAGCTACCCAGCGTCGGGCGTAGGGGTCTTTATGGTGGATGATAATGGAGCGATCCTGTATAACGATCCCAATTCGGTAATGAACGGATTCAAGGAGCTGCGCAAGCTCATAAAGAAGAAGGGCCTGTAACCGAAGATCGCAAGAACAACGCAGCTTTTAAGTGCATTGAAGGCCGAACAGACGAAACTGCGAGCAGCGAATTCAATCGCCGTCGCCGTCGTGATGGTGGCCGCCATCATCGTTTGCAGAGGGTGAGCTATCGGCGGGCAAGGGCGTGCCGGTGGCCTTGCAAAGCTCACGGTAGCGCTTGTCCAGTGCAGCGCGCTCCTTTTCATTGGCTGTCAGCTGATTCTGGAGCTGGCTGCGCCGGATCGTCTGCTGGGTGACAATTGCGGCGGAGGCAAGCACGCAGAAGACAGGCAGGATAAACACGAGCTTGTCCGACAGGCCAGATCTGTTCATGCGTGCTTTGCCTCCAGGCGCGCGATGTTCTCCTTCAGGTGCTTCACGTTCTCCGTCGCATGGTCCAGCTCGTGGTCCAGCAAATTCGCAGCCATTCCGATCTGCCATGTCCAGGCCATTGCGCCAAACACGAGTATGAACGAGACAAGTATCAGCTCGATCTGAAGCTTACGTATGGACTTCGCCTGCGCATCCATCATCCTCTGCCCCTTTGTTGCACAAATCGCGACACACAATCCTGATGATTATCGGCGAATTGGCGCAGCAAGTTGAGCGTGAAAGGGCAAAACCGGGGCGAATTTCCTGCTGGAGCCCCGGCGTCATCAGGTGAATTCGATCTCCTCGTCCGTGGGCTTGCGCTTCTCAGACCGGTCAAACCATACGTACAATGTGGGGAGCAAGAACCAGGCGAGAGGGCGCGAGAGCGCGATCCCGCCGATAACAACCGCTGCAAGTGGACGCTCGACAGTCGCCCCGATTCCGGAAGTCATCAGGAACGGAAGAAGCGCCAACACGCCGATGAGGGCGCTCAGAATCTCCGGGCGAAGCCGCTCTGTCGCGCCGACGATTGCGGCTTCCCGGACTGGCAGCCCGCGCCGGCGCGCCCGGTCGATAAACGACACCATGATCGTCCCGTTCTGGACCTCGGTGCCGAAGTTAGCGATATAGCCGATGATCGCAGGAACCGAGATCGGAAGACCCAGCACGAGCAGCAGCACCGTTCCGCCGATGATCGCCAGGGGAATTGTGGTGAGCACGACAAGTGAATCCCGCATGTTGTTGAAGCAGGCGTAGACCAGGATGAAAATCAGAAGCAATGAGACCGGCACGGCCCATGTGAGCGTGGCGATCGCGTGCTGGAGCTCCTCGACGGCCCCTCCCCACGTGATGGTGTAGCCGGGCGGCAGCAGCACGTCGCGAGCGATCGCCTTCTTCGCATCCTCCACGATACTGCCAACCGATCGCCCCTGGACATCTGCCAGAACGGCGATACGCCTGCGCGCATCGGTTCTGCCGATCTCCGCCAGGCCCTGCCGCACCTCGACAGCAGCGAGGGCGCTCAACGGGACCTTCTGGCCGGACGAGGATGTCACCAGCAGGTTGCGGATGACCTCGACGTTATTTCGATACTTTGGCAGCAGCCTGACCTGGATGGCGAACTGCTTCTCGCCCTCGTACAGTGTGGCCGCCTGCGAGCCTCCGATCGCGGATTGGACCACATCCATGACATCCGACACATTGATGCCATAGCGCGCGATCGCCTTCCGATCCGGAATGATGTCGAGATCGTCGATACCGGCGATCGGTTCGACTGCGACATCCGCGGCCCCAGGAACGCGGCTGAGTGTCGCCGCGATTCGGTTGGCAGTCTCTACCAGAATGCGCGCGTCATCGCCGCGCACGAAGATGGCGATCGGCGTGTTGTAGCCCGAGATCAGCTCGTCGTTGCGCATTTCGAGCTCCTGGGAGAACTCGAACTCCACTCCCGGCAACCTCGTAAGACTCTTTCTGAGCTGCGATTCGAGCTCCGACTTCGTTCGGGCGCCCTTCCATTGGCCCGGCGGCTTGAGCGGTACGGAGAGCTCGCAGTTGCTGACGGATTCCGGGTCGCCTCCCAGCGAGGCGCGGCCGGTGTAGGCAACCACATGCTCGACGTTGGGGTTTTCAAGGATGATCCGCTCCAGCTGCAGAGAGATGTCCGTCGCTGCCTGCAGGGAGATGCTGGTCGGCAGCGTGGCTCGAATGCGGAAGTTGTTTTCGTCGAGGCTTGGAAGGAACTCGCTGCCGGTGACTGAGAAGAGCCATACACTCATCGCGGTCACACCCAGCCAGATCGCGGTGATATACCAGGGGCGCTGGATGGAGCGATTGAGAGTCCTCTCGTACGCATGGCGCATCCATCGAACGAGCCGGTTTGGCGGCGCCGGGTGGTCCGATTTAAGCAGCACGGCGCACAGCGCGGGCGCAAGCACGAACGCCATGATCACAGATCCAACCATGGAATAGATGATCGTGAGCGCTAGCGGGACAAACAGCCTGCCTTCAATTCCCTGAAGCGCGAGGAGTGGAATGAATGCCGCAATCACGATGAGGATCGCGAAGAAAACCGGCCGCCCGATCTGCTGCGCGCCGCGCAGCACCGCCTGATCGAACGATTCATGCGTGTGCAGATCTTCGGTTACGTTGCGATAGATGTTCTCCGTGATGACGATGCTCGCGTCGATCATCATGCCGATGCTGATCGCCAGGCCCCCCAGCGAAAGCAAATTCGCGGAGATTCCGGCGCGCCACATCAGCATAAACGCAACCAGCATGCATCCGGGAACTGCCAGCGCGGCAACGGTGGCGGCCCGGAAATTGCTGAGCAGTAGGAATAGGATGAAGATGACCAGGATCTCACCGGCGATCAGAGCGTCGCGCACCGTGGTGACGCTGTGCACGATCAGAATGGACTGATCGTAGAGCGGCACGATGGAGATATCGCTTGGCAGATCCTTCTTCAATTCGGCCAGGCGCTTCTTAACGCGGTCGATCACTTCCGCCGTATTGGAGCCCAGCCGAAGTACGGTGATGCCCGCGACTACCTCGCCTTTGCCGTCCTCCGTCACAGCGCCCTGACGCACTTCCGCCCCCAGTTTCACCTGAGCGACGTTCTTGACATAGATGGGAACGCCTTTCTTGGCAGAGACGACGATGTTCCCGATATCGTCGGCCGACTGCACAAGGCCAATCCCACGAACAATATATTGCAGCCCGCCATGCTGAACATAATTGCCGCCCGAGTTCTGGTTGTTCTTGCCGATCGCCCCTGAAATGTCTGTGATGCCTAGACCCAGCGCTCGCAGTCGGTCAGGGTCTACCAGTACCTGAAACTGCTTCACCTCGCCGCCGAACGAGAGATTATCCGCAACGCCCGGAACCGTTTTCAGCGCGGGCGTGATCGTCCAATCCTGCAGCGTTCGCAGCTCCATGTTCGACCGGATCGGGCTCTTCACCGCATAAATGTAGATCTGCCCGGTACCCGTGTCGTTCGGCCCCATGGTGGGCGCGATCCCCGTGGGCATCGTAACGCCGGATAGCTCCTGAAAGACCTGGTTGCGCGCCCAATAGACGTCCGTGCCATCTTCAAAGTAGACCGTGACGACGGAGATGCCAAACTTCGAGATCGACTGGATCTTCGTCGCCTTAGGAATTCCCTGAAGAGCCACCTCCATCGGATGGGTGACGAGCTTCTCCACCTCCTCGCTGGCGAGGCCGGGAGCGCTTGTGTCGACTTCCACCCGCGCCGGAGTGATGTCGGGAAACGCATCGATATTCAAGCTGCGAACCGACATGATCCCGCCCACAATGATGAGGATGCCCACGCCGAGCGCGACCAGTCGCTGTTTGAGCACACCTGCAAGAAATCGATCTATCATCTCGGTCTCCGCTGCTCGCTTTCAAGCTTGTCCTGCTGCTGCTGTAGCAGCACGCCGCCGCTGACCACTACCTTGTCTCCGGGCGACAGTCCGCTGTGCACCGGAGCTCTGCCGCTCATTGCCGGACCGACCGTCACCGTGTGCTGAACGAACTTGCCCGGCGACTCTTCGACGTATACGATCTGGCGCGGACCCTCCTGGATGATCGCATCTGACGGTACGGCGAGGGAGTGGATAACGTGTCGACTTGCGATCAGCACGGTCGCGAACATGCTTGGCCGCAGAAGCCAGCCCGGATTGCGGACGACAGTGCGCACCGTAAGCGTACGCGTGTCCGGATTGACATCGTTCGCGACATAGCTCACTACGCCGTGAAACGATCGGTTTGGAAACGCCGCGACCTGCAAAGTGATTGGATCGCCAACTCGAATCCCCGCGATATCCTGCTCGTAGACCTGCGAGTCGACATAGACCTGATCCAGATTGACTATCTTGAGGAGAGGCGTGGCGATGTCCGTGATCTGGCCGACGACCATGTTGCGCATCGTGACGATGCCTTCGATCGGCGAGACAATCGGAATTACAACGTGGCCATTTGCGAGCTGCGCAACCCCAGCAGATGGCGACACGCCGTAGAGTCGCAGCGCGTTTGCCGCGCCCTCCACTGCCACCTGCGCCGCATTATAGTTATCCTGCGCCGACTGCAGCGCCTGTGAGACTGGAATGCCTGAGCGATACACCACCTGGGCGCGTGCGAACTGCTTTCGAGCCAACTCCTGCGCAACGAGGTCATTATTATAAGTGTGCTGATCTTGAAGCACCTTGCTCTGGGCCGCCTGAAGAGAAGATGCGCCATTGAGATTTTGCGAATAAATCGACTGCTGCCGCTTCAGCTCTTCCGCTGCCAGCTTCTCCTGCGTGGCGGCCTGATCAGAAGCAGCGATCGCATTCTCCGAAGCGGTCTGCGCATCTTCCAGCTGCTGCTTCGAATAGATGCCTCCGTTGTACAGAATTTGCGCGCGGTCAAGATTCGCTTTCGTCGAATGCAGATTTACTTTTGCCTGCGCCAACGCAGATTGCGCCTGAGCATAGGCGTTCTGCGCATCCTCAACGGGCTTGCGCGTGATCTCGCCCATGGCGACTAGCTTTTGCGTGTTTGCCAGTGTGAGCTTGTCCAGCTGAATCTGGGCTTCATCACTGTTCACTGCTGCGCGCGCAGCAGCAAGGGCTTTACGCGCGTCTTCGATCGGCTGCTCGCTGATCGTTCCGTAACCGGCCAGTTTCCGCTGCTGTACCAGTTGGTTATAGGCAAGCTTCTCATGTGAAAGGGCTGTCTGGTACGCCGCTTCGGCAGTGGTAAGATCGACACTGTCGACCGCGCCCAGAATTTGGCCCTTTCGGACATGAGCGCCCACCGAAACCCGCACCTCGGTGATCTTGCCGGGCAATCGCGAAGTGACCTGAACGGTACCGCTGTCTGTGGGAGCTACCTCACCTGTCGGCTGAACGGATGGCGAAAGGCTCTCCACACTCACGGCCTTAACCGCGACGCCGGCGAGTCTCTGTCCGGCTTCATCCAGTTCGATGCCGGAATTCCTTCCGACTGTGATCAAGCGCCCCGCCGCTTCGCTTCGACTGGTTGAATCCGGCGGTGCGCTATGACATCCTGCCAGGCTCATCAATAGAATGCCTGGCGCACATCGGAGGCAGATCCTTATCCGGTTGGCGGCTCGATCGCGCGATGTTTCGCGTCTCATCGTTGTCTCTCCATTACCTGTAGGCAACTTGCATATCGTCATCTTGGAACCGGCCCGTTCACTGCAGCGATCATCTCATCCTGGGCCTTGCGCAGCGACAGCAGGCTGTTGATGTATCCAGTTCGCGCAGCCCGAAGCGTGGTTTCCGCATCGATCACGGGCAAAATACCGGTCGCGCCCTGCTTGTAGCCGAGCTGCGCCATGTCGCGCAGCTTTATCGAGGGATTCAGAATATCGATGACGTAGCTCGCGAGCAATGTCTGGCCCTGAGTAACGTCCTGGTAGGCCTGCGCGACCTGCTGGATCACCTGCTGCTCGGACTGCTCTTTTTGCGCGACGGCCTGCTTACGTGTCTCGTCGGCAGATTTGATCGACTGCCGCGTGCTGCCAAAATCGAGCAGCGGAAACCGAATGCTTAAGAGCACAGTGTCCGACGACTGCTGTAGCGAGCGCTCATAGTCGACCGATAGATCCGGAAACTGACCGGCACGTGTCTGTTTCACCGCGTACTCCGCAACGCGAATCTGTTCTTCGGCGGCCCTGATCAGTGCACGGTTGGTGAGCGCTGACTTCGTAAGCGACGGCAAGTCGGGAAGGTCAGGCACAGTGGGTTTCGGTTCGACTCCTGCCGCGATATCGCTTGCCAGCGTGATCGGCGCGCCGGGCGGTCGCGCCAGCAAACCGTTGAGGCCCGCCAACGCTGTTCGCTCGGCGCCTTGCGCCATGATCAATGCCTGCTGCGCATTCGCCACATCGATCGAAGATCGGATGACATCGACCTGAGGCGCCGCGCCAGCAGCCTGTTGGGTTTGAACGAGCTGATATACCTTTTGGGACTCCTGCAGGCTTTCCACCGCATATTGCGTCAGAGCTCGGGCTGCTGCCAGAGACCAGTAGGCGTCTCGTATCTGCTGCGCCAGCGTGAGCTTGGTCTCATCGAATGTGTACTTCGTCACCCCCAGCATGGCCTTTGCGCCCCTCGCCTGGAAGTAGTGCTGTCCGCTCGTGTCGAATACCTCGCCAACATCGAAGAACGTGTCGGCTCCCTGGCCATTGAGCGTGGGCGCGGTGCTGGTGCCCTGTGCGTGAGAGATTGCCAACGTCGGATTTGGAAACGCCGCAAGGGAGCGATAGTTGGCTGCTGCGGAGGCAACTCCAGCCGAACCCGCTGCCACTTGCGGATTGATAGTAAGTCCCGCCCGCACTGCGTCCTCAACCGTCAGGGGGTCGGGCAAGTTGATTCGCTGCGCGGTTCCGACGGGCTGCTTTCGCGATGCAGCGGCGCCAGAAGCTGGCCGTACGCCCGGCTGCTGCGCGAACGTGCGGCCGGTCTCTGTCAAAAACAGCGACGCAAGGCAAACCGATAATGCAATTCGACTGCCGATCATTCGTACGCGTCTCCTTGGAGAGTCTGCATTGATTGATGTAGCAAGTCCCGACCTCACGCGGCCATGGGTTGCCATTGCCAGTGGGTCAGTAACCGTTATGAAAATAGTATTGAAAATGGAAGCGGTTCCGGTTCGCGCAACGAGTGCTTGAATCTTGAGGCCGTGCCTCATTCAGGTCGTTGTGAAGCCTATATAGGTTTTGCAAGAGTGGCAGCGAGCCAATCCTTGCAATGAACGACGCCGCGCTCGGACCAGCGATGCCGAGCGGAATCAGGACTTCACAGTGATTCAAATGAGCTCAAATGCGGTGGAACACAGTGCGCAAAGGTGAAGGATCAGGCGGGTGGACCGCGCGAGGAGAAGCGCGCGAGGCAGACAGTAAAGATCGAGAACGATGGTACAACGGGAACGATGGGCAGTAAGGCTGATTCAGAAATGACCTGCGGCGAAGCTGTCTGAGTTACGCTGAGAGCCTGCCACTCGCACGCGGCGCATTCGCGCTGGCTGGAAACCAGACAAGACGAATCGTCGGCCGCGGGCGTGTTGGCTAAACGGGACGGCCCAGGGGCGGTGCGGCCAAGACTAACGGCCGTGTGCGTGTGCGCGACCGCTCCAAACGTCGTGAAGAAGACGTAAAGGAGAGTAACCAGCAGCGCGTATATACGGTTAATTCTGGAGTCAGCCCGCAACGTCGACCTCGCAGCACAACGCGAATGCACCACACAATGCGACCAGGCGCAAAAAGGCGCGCATGATTGATGCTTATTATAGCACGATTCGCGCTGCCAGCCAGATCGATCTAAGGCATCCGGTGTGGGCCACTGTCAAGCCTGGCGGGAAACGGGGGATCTACTTTGTCGAGAACGCCAGTCTTTCGCATCCAGGTGCCCAGCTTCGCGCCAATCCCGCCCATGACGGTGTTTCCGCCCAGCAGAATCGCAGTCATCAGTAGCGCGTGCCCGCCCGCGCCGTGTGACGACTCCATGATGACCCATGTGGAAAATAGCGCGGGCAGCGCCAGCCACGATTGCGCTCGGAGCAGTGACCTCAGCGGCCTGTCCGGTTTTCGGTATCCGAGCGTCAATCCAGCGAGCATAGGATAAGCTGCCATCACCATGAGAACCAGAAAGTCGTCGATATGTCCGCTGTGCTCTAACGATGACAAAGTGAGCAGCTGCAAGAAGCCTGCGAGCCCAAAGGCGCCGAACCCAAGCAGCACGCCGCTATGGGAAGGTTTTGAAAGCGCAGGTTCGAGGTGAAGCGCCGTTGTAGCCTGAACCTGCTGCTGGACAGGCGCAACCGTTGGCGCGACGGATGGCACGTGGCTGAATTGCTGAAGAGTGAGAGCGATCGCCTGCTCGCGTGGGCTGCCCAGTTCGAGGTGGGCGGCGACCACGCCTTCAATCTGGGTCCGAAGCTCGTCGCGCATTTTCACGCGCTCTTCATAGGAGACCTTTCCCACAAGCGGCGCGCAAAAGTGGTCCAGATAGTCCTCGATATGCGCGTCGGACATCTCGTCCTTGCGCGGCACCGGAACATACAGCGAGGGATATGACTTCTCTTCCGCGATCGTCTGCCTGAGCATTCCGTTCACCCTTTCACTCGCAATCTCGATGTACGCCACTACGGCCTTCAGACCGGCGACGTTTCACGGATTGTGCCAAGAGAATGGATGAACTTACGATTGAGGACGGTTCACTTCACTTCCGGTTCCACTGCTGCAAACAGGTCAGCCCAACTTTCGACATCTAGCGCGCGCTCGGCGAGAGTTTCCAGCTTGTCGGCGTCTTCCGTTGCAGTCACTCGCTGGAGCGTTGACAGATCCGGTTCGCCGAAACGCTTCCGCCCGAGCCGCAAAAGAGTTTCACGCGCGCCAAGCACGCGTCCTTCCTGGCGTCCTTCCTGGCGTCCTTCTTGGCGCCCCTTCTGCCAACCCTCGTTACGCTCTTCGGCAAGTACCTTTTGAAACGTCGCAGATTCACGCATGATCATAGCTCCCTTTATGAGTTGATCTACAAAATCCGCTGGGTAGATCAGCCCCACCAGCACATAAGTAGCGGCCATTAAATCTTTTGCTTGTGTCGGATCCGCTTCGCGATAGACACGATCTTCAATACGATTGACGATTTCGGGAAGTTGTTTCGGGGACGCACTAGCAAGAGCGGCCAAAGGCACAATTCCCAGACCGCTGCTTAAATAATCGTCCGGTGAATGCTCCCAAACGCGCAATACCCTGTAATTGAATGTAAGATAGTCCGGCTCGACGGGTACGCTTCTGCGATATATACCGCTTGCGGATGGGCCATCAGCATCAGGGCGAAGTAGCACCAGGACGCTTAGAATCGGCAGGTCGAGCTTATCATCCGCCATGATGGCGTATCGCGCTACGCGTCTGCTGATGTGCTTCTCGTAACCGGCCTGCAGTTCGATGTGCAGCCCATATCGAAATGGTTCGTCAACCACGATGATCTTATCGGCATCCGCAGAGACAAGTGACAGATCCGCTTCAACAACTGTCGCATGCGTGCCTGGGAGCTTGAGGAATCGGATCCAAGCCATCGGATCAGTCTCTATGAGTTGTTTAGCGGTAATATCGAATTGCTTGGACATCGGCCTCTACTCGGCGCGGATCTGAGTAATCTGCGGATAGAGCTTTACCCTTCCCCAATCTTGAGAACTGACAGGAAGGCTTCCTGGGGAATCTCGATGCTGCCGAACTGCTTCATCCGCTTCTTGCCCTCTTTTTGCTTTTCGAGCAGCTTGCGCTTGCGGGTGATGTCGCCGCCATAGCATTTTGCGATCACGTTCTTGCGGAACGCCTTCACCGTTTCCGCCGCGATGATCTTGCCGCCGATCGCGGCCTGAATGCGCACCTCGTACTGCTGTCGCGGGACCACTTCCTTCAGCTTCTCCACCAGCATGCGCGCTCGATCGTACGCCTTGTCTCTGTGGGTAATGAATGAAAGCGCATCGACAGGATCGCCATTCATCAGCACGTCGATCTTCACCAACTTAGCTTCGCCATAATCGCTCAGCTCATAATCGAAGCTGGCATAACCTTTGGTGCGCGACTTCAACTGGTCGAAGAAATCCATCAGTATCTCTGCGAGCGGGATGCGGAAGTGAAGCATCACCCGGTCTTGCGCCGGATACTCTACCTTGACGAAGATCCCGCGCCGATCGCGCGCAAGATCCATTACAGTGCCGTAGTAGTTGCTGGGCAGCATTACCGTTGCATCGATATAAGGCTCTTCCATGTGGTCAACGAGCGTCGGGGAAGGCATCTGCGCCGGGTTGTCGATCTCGACCATCTTGCCATCGGTGCGGTAGACCTTGTAGATTACGGATGGTGACGTGGCAATCAGAGCGAGATTGAACTCGCGCTCCAGCCTCTCCTGGATGATCTCGAGATGCAGCAGGCCCAGAAATCCGCATCGGAAGCCAAATCCCAGTGCAGCCGACGTCTCCGGCTCAAACGAGAGCGCTGCGTCGTTCAACTGGAGCTTTCCCAGCGCCTCCCGAAGCTCCGGGTACTCGGCTCCGTCCATGGGATACAGGCCGCAGAATACCATCGGCTTCGCTTTGCGGTAACCAGGAAGCATCTCCTTCGACGGCCGGGATGCGTCCGTAACGGTATCCCCCACGTTTGCATCACCGATAGTCTTGATGCTGCAGGCGATATAGCCGACCTCACCGGTCTTGATCACCTGGCCGACACGCCGCTGTGGCGCAAACGTGCCGACCTCGACGACCTCGAACTCCTTGCCGGTTGCGATGAATCTCACGCGCTGACCGGTCTTAATTTGTCCGTCCACGACGCGCACATAGCATACGACGCCCAGATATTGATCGAACTTGCTGTCGAATACGAGCGCGCGAAGCGGTGCATGCGGGTCGCCCTTCGGCGGCGGAATGCGCTTCACAACTGCTTCGAGGATCTCATCGATACCGATCCCAGCCTTGGCGCTCGCCAAAATCGCGTCGGATGCGTCTAAAGTCAGAACGTTTTCGATCTCCTCGCGGACTCGTTCCGGGTCCGCGGCAGGAAGATCGATCTTGTTGATAACGGGGATGAGCTCCAGGTTACTCTGGTAAGCCAGGTTCACATTCGCGAGCGTTTGTGCCTCCACGCCCTGGGCGGCGTCCACAACAAGGAGCGCGCCTTCGCATGCATTTAAAGAGCGAGACACTTCATAGGTAAAATCGACGTGGCCGGGCGTGTCGATCAGGTTGAACTGATACTCCTGGCCGTCCTTTGCCGTGTAGTTGAGGCGAACCGCGGTCATCTTAATCGTAATACCACGCTCTCGCTCTAAGTCCATCGTATCCAACAGCTGTGCCTGCATGTCGCGCTGTGAGATTGTGTTCGTCGCTTCCAGCAGGCGATCCGCAAGCGTCGATTTGCCATGGTCCACGTGCGCGATGATACAAAAATTGCGAATATGATCTTGTTTGACGGATTCAGTCATAGTGATTGCGAATACCTCTGTCTACAGTATAGCATACGCCCATTTATCCCTCCAATTCGCTCGCCAGCTCGGTGAACATTGCCAGGGCGGCGCGATGCATTTCGAGCAGCGCCTCGGCAGCGGTGTCGTAGCGGTCCGGGCAGAGATAGTTCTCGGATCGGCGGCCTGTTCCGCTGCTGGTCTGGCTGGACCAGGAGAATCGGTTGCGCGGTGCAGGGCAGGGTTGGAATACCGTGCGGGCGCCATCGGGATCGTCGAGAGCGATGGTATCATCCGGGTATCGTGTGATCGTGAGCGCTCCCGAGGAGCGCTGCCAATTGCCCATCCACAAACCATTGACTGACGCAGGCGCCTCCTCTTGCACAAACGTCGGAGGAATTCCAGGAACGCTGATTGTTTCGCGGTACTTTCGAGGCGGAGTGACAAACTCAATCTCAGACTCGCCGACGATCTGGCGGTACCTCCTATCCTGTTCTGCCTTCCACCTCGGGTCGCTCAGCTTGTTGAACAGCGCCTTGCGCATCGCTTCGTCGTCCATATCGCCTCCCACAAACCTGGCGCATTGCTAGGGAAAGCATCATTGTACCAGTACCAATGAGCCTGAACCATGCAACGTCCAGAAGAGACGCTTCGGTTGGCCGAGGAGGCAGCGCCCGCGCCTCCTCGAACGATCACTCTTCAGTTTGCGTCATAAATGCAAGCAACCGTTACAGTGGCCCCCATCTATCGTCTTAGTGTATGACTCTGCTTGATTGAGCCGGGACTGACGTTGATAGACGCCACATCCCACGACTTGCGCAGCGCGGTCCGTTGATGGCGTCGAATGGATTGCCGCCACCAGGTTGGTTAATTGCACAGCACTAAGGAGCACGTTCGTGAAATTGAGCGCCAGGCGCGCGATCAGAGTTATGATTGGAGCAATCCTTGGCGTTGGTTTCGCCTCGCTCGCAGGGTGCGGCACATCCGGTCCGTCCTCCCAACCTGATGCACAGAACCTGCCGAATGCGGTGTCGGAGGCGGTAAGCCGATCGGCGCCTGTCCCCGAGCGCATCGTGACGGCCAATAATCGGTTCGCGCTCAACATGCTTGCGCAGCTGCGAGCGAATGCATCGAACAGCGACAACGTGTTCATCTCGCCTACAAGCCTCGCACTGGCGCTTGAGATCGTTTACAACGGCGCTCGGGGCGAAACGCAGACAGAAATGGCACAGGCGCTGCAGCTGCAGTCGCCCTCAGCAGACACGTTGAACAATGATAACGCAGCGCTCCAGGCGAGCCTGGTAAACCCGGATCCGGATGTCACGCTCAATATTGCGAATTCACTGTGGCTGCGGTCCGGCTCGGTCAAGCCGGAATTCTCCGCTGTCAATCAAAACTTCTACGGCAGCGAGATCAACGACATTGCTGGTGCGCCCGCGAATGTGAACGCGTGGGTGAACCGGAAGACATCGGGCAAAATCGCTACCATTTTGCCAGACGGCGACTATGGCCAGACAATCGCCATATTGGTCAATGCGATCTACTTCAACGCGACGTGGACGCGGCCCTTCGACCTGAACCTGACCGCCGATGCGCCTTTCACGCCCGCGAAAGGAAGCGCGGTCACGGTCAAAATGATGCATGGCGAGGGCTCCTTCGCCTATTTTAAAGGACCTCACTTTCAGGCGCTCCGGCTGCCATACGGCACCGGCCGGCTCAACATGATACTGGTCCTCCCCGACTCCGATTCCAGCCTTGACAGCCTGCTTAAGGGACTGACTACCGATCAATGGTCCGACTGGGCTTCGCGTTTCGAAGATAAGACGGGCGACGTGGCAATTCCAAAGGTGACCTCAAGCTACGGCGTCATGATGAACGACACGCTGAAGTCCCTCGGAATGGTCCAGGCTTTCGATCCGAATCGCGCCGATTTCTCGGGACTTGCGCAGATTCCTGGCGCAAACGTCTACCTTCAGGGCGTCTTCCATAAGACATTCCTGCGGATTGACGAGAAGGGGACGGAGGCCGCCGCGGCGACAGGCGTTACGGTTGGCGTCACCTCCGCGCCTGTACTCGATTTCCGCATGACGCTGAACCGGCCTTTCCTATGTGCCGTACAAGATGAGAGAACTGGCGTTATCCTGTTTTTGGGAACAATAGTGAATCCTTCGGCCTAAAGAACTCCGCGCTAACTTATACGCTTCTCTCCGTGTGCCTCTGCTGAGCCGCCATGCTCGACCCTTACATTCCGTTTGAATCTGATGCTGACAATCGTTAATGCGTGGCGAATGTGCCGGGATTATGATGGACGTCGTGTCTGATCGGAGATTGACTGTCGCACATTTGCCAGATGATCGGCATCGCGCCATTCGACCTCAGAGTTGTTCGGGATTCCTCCCTGCCTATCTCGGTCCGGCATTGCCGATGGGAATGATCTCGATACCGTTGCAGGATGCATAGTCAACGACCGAGCTGAAACTCACCTGAAGCGTGCCATCTCTGTTCGCATGCTGTACGGTATCCCGAGAGATCGCCTTGTACTGGCCGCCTGCGGCCGAAACGATGTCGAAATTCGTCAGCACAGGCGCACCATTGATGCTTACATTGAAAGTACGCTGGCCCACAGCAGCCCATTCGATTTCGGCAAAGTGCAGCCGGACCGTGTAGGAGAGAGACGGATTTAGACCAAAAAACCGGTAATTGAAGCTAGGACCCCACCTGGCAGATTGATAGACCGCCATCGGCGCTGGATTTGTGACCAGGTGCGTATCAATCGGATTATTGACTGAAATGGCGCCCCCGGAATCGAAGAGATCGTCGGCTCTAAATGGCGCTGCGCCGCCGCCACCGCAGTTTATCGCATAGGCTGCCGCCGTGGCGCTCTTCGTAAACACCGCGGTGGCGACGGCGCTATCGTTCAGTCCCAGTTTAAACGCTTTCGCCTTGACAGTGGCGCCGTACACCAGCGTAAACGGTCCGGTGTACCTGGGAGACGCCGATGTTGGAGTGCTGCCGTTGAGCGTATATCGCACGGCAGCTCCCGGCGTGCCTTCCGTTATCGCAACCTGGACGCTTGTTCTGAACGGGCCGCCATTCGGGACGATCTGCGGTGCGGCGATGTCGCTGGAATACAGCTGCGACTGCGGTACA
>Ga0068855_100004203_pt1 | contig 17574 bp, 20 predicted proteins | sample KBSCornC52_FD_66592 | JGI IMG/M metagenome (GOLD analysis project Ga0068855, IMG submission 66592) | Corn rhizosphere microbial communities from Kellogg Biological Station, Michigan, USA - KBS Corn C5-2 | ecosystem: Host-associated > Plants > Roots > Rhizosphere > Soil ...
GAAAGCCGTAGGGTCGTCTGGTGACGGTCAAGCTGCATCGCTGCTCGACGCCGTGGAAGGCCGGCCCGTGCTGGCGTGTGCAGAAAGCACTCGACGAGCAGGGCATCGAGTACGAAGTCGTGACGGGGCCGTTGCGTCCCGGCAAGCGGACTGAACTGCGGCGGATTTCGGGGCAAAGGTTGTATCCGGTCATCGAGTTCGAGGACGGCTCGATCTACCGCGAGGAGTCCACCGACATGGCCACCACGATCCGCGGAGGCGCGCTTGATGCGAAGCGGCGGAGCCCCGGCGCGCGGCTGCCGGCTCGATCACGGAGACCACGCCGGTGACAGGCGTCTCTCAGGACGCCGAACCGCCCAGTTGCATCGGCCCCGCCGGTCGAGCCGGCGCGCGCCGTCCAGCTCAGCGAGCGCTCAAATGGTGCTGCCGCAGTAACGGCACTTCATCGCCGCCACCGGAAGGTCTTCGGAGAGGCACTGTGGGCAGCTCTTTGCAGGTGCCGGGTCGCCGAAAACGGTCACTCCGCGACGCTTTTGGTAGGCGCGATACGGCACGACGATCGCGAAGTAGATGACGGCCATGAAGATGACGAAGTAGATGACCGCGGAGATGAACGCGCCGATGCTGACGAGCTGGCCGTGGACGTGGAAGCCGAGTCCCGTGCTGCCACCGCTTCCCGCAGCGTTCACGAGCGGGGTGATGATGTTGTCGGTGAACGCCTTGATCACCGTGCTGAACGCCAGCGCGATGACGAAGCCGATCGCGATGATGATGATGTCGCCCTGCATGAGGAAGTTCTTGAAGCCGGAGACAAGGCCGACCGCCCGTTCGGGACGCATCTCTTCTCGCTGAGCCACGACGCCCTCCTGGTGTAGTTGATGGGGCCGGACCCTTTCAGATGCTACAACCGCGATAGCCGCCTCGACAGCGACGCGCCGCGGCGCCGGCCCTCAGAACCTGGTGCGAACGGCGAGTGCGAGGGACGGATGCGTGTCCGCCCCTCGCCCCGGTTCGCACGGAGTCGGGATGGTCGTGTTGCGCCGGAGGGAGGCGGTGTGCACGAACGCTGTCCCGTGTGTGCCCGCATCGTCCGCGAGAACGAGCGCGGCGTCGCCGCCTGTATCAGCGGTCATGACGCGACCTTCGATGTGCCTCGTTCGAGGCACATCGCGTGGCCGGGTGCATCCTCGACCGACAGCCGAAGCGTCGAGGTCCGATCCGTGCGAGGTTGTTTCCGAGCCGATGAACAGACCCGAGAGACAGAGCGACGAGAAGCTCACGCAACCGCGGATGGTGTCTTGCGTCGAGTGCGGCTGCCTGAGCGGTCTTGCGTGGGCGGGCTGGGGAGCGTATCGCGTTGACGATCCCGAATACGACGAGCCGCCGGCGCTCGCGTTCTACTGCCCGGCGTGCGCCGCAGCCGAGTTCGGGGACGACTGAAGAAGGGCTCGGGCGTACTGCTGGAGGGATGCGACGACGTCGCGTTTCGAGCGAGCGCTCCGGCGGCGCAGCTCGATGTACGTCTCGAAGCTGCTCAGGACGGCGAGGGCGCCGAACGCTTCGCTCCCATGGCCCAACTTGCCGAGGAGGACTCTCAGTTCGCTGTAGCGGTCTCGCGTCTGCCGTTCGACGAGCGCTCGGGCAGCAGGGTCGACGGCCGCGGCTCCGTACAGCTGGACGAGGACTTTCTCCTCGGCCGACCAGAAGTCGACCACCCGCTCGATCCAGAGGTCGAGGTCGTCGGTCTCGCGGAGCGCTACGAGCGCAGGGTTGGCGTCGAAGGTCTCGCACATCGCGTCGACGAGACCGAGCCGCGAGCCGAAGTGACCGTAGAGCGTCGCGCGCGAGACGCCGGCTCGGTCTGCGACCTCCTCGACGGTCGTCGCGTGGAAGGAGCCTTCCTCGAGCAAGCTGCGGACGGCCTCGATGACCCGAGCCCGGGAGGCCATGCTCCGCGTGCTCGGCCGGGTCGCGTACATCGACATCAAGTCTAGACAAGGTGTCCGGATGGTGGTAGGTTCCCATCTCGATCTGGACGCCGTGTCCAGACACGATGTCAAGGAGGCCGAGATGCCGAAGCAGTCGAAGAACACCGCGCCCCAAATCGAAGAGAGCCCGATCCTCGTCGGCCGCTACGGCGAGCTCGACGGATACACGGTCGCGTTCGAGACGTACCTCGCCGACGCCGACGGGGCGCCCTTCTTCCGCGGCCTACCCGACGACCGCTGCCAGAGTCCCCACTGGGGGTACGTGCTCGCGGGCTCGGTCACCTTCCGCTACGCCGACCACGAGGAGACGTTCGAGGCGGGCGACGCGTACTACGCCCCGCCCGGCCATCTCCCGGCTGTCACCGCCGGCACGGAGCTCGTCGAGTTCAGCCCGACCGCGAAGTTCGCGGAGACGATGGCCGTCGTCGCGAGCAACCTCGCCGCCGCCGGGGCGGCGTCATGAGCTCGGCCTCGATCGCAATCGACTCGCCCGTTCGCACGCTCGCGGAGGGCCTGATCGCGTTCCTCGAGACGGGCGAAGCACCCGATGAGCTGTTCGCGAACGATGTGTTCTTCGACGTGACGGTTCCGCACTGGCGGCTGCAGGCCACGGGGCGCGAAGCGGCAATCGCGCTTCGCCGCGCGCAGCATCCGGCGCCCGGCAGGGTCGTTCGTTCACGGCTCGACGAGACGCCGACGGGATTCGTGCTCGAGTTCGAGGAGCGCTGGCACGAAAGCGGTCACAGCTGGTACGCACGCGAGATCGCCCGTGCCGACGTCACCGACAACAGCATCATGCAGCTCTCGGTCTACTGCACGGGCGACTGGGACGAGGCTCGCCAAGAGGAACATCGCCGTACGGTCGAGCTCCTGCGGCCGTAACGATCCGACGCGTGCTGCAGGTAGCCGATGCAGCCTTCGCTCTCGTCAAGACGCAGCGCTGGTTCGTTCGACGGCACGGAGCGCGAGCTCCTCGTCGACCGCGCCCGGCAGCCCGCTGACGCCGACCGCGCCGATCCGCGTCTCGCGCTCGAAGACGGCGACGCCGCCGAGGAAGAAGGTGAAGAACGGATCGAAGCTCTGCGGCAGCTCGCCGCCGTCGATCTTCGCCGCGAGCTCGCGCGTCGTGCGCGCGTCGCTCCGGGCCGCCGTGTAGGCCTTCCGCTGCGCGTTCAGCCGCGTGTCGGGCGCGGCGCCGTCCATCGACGCCGCGGCGACGAGCTCGCCGTGGGCGTCGACGACCCAGACCGACACGGGGCCGGAGGCGTGCTCGAGCACGTCCGCGACGATCGCCAGGGCTCTCGCGTGCTTCACACCCGGATCTTTCACTATTAGGGTGGTACAAGGCGATGCCGATCGTCCTTCCCAAGCCGAGCGACCCCCGGCTGCACCTGGCGGCGGTGATCATCTCGCTGCAGATCCTCGGGCAGGCGGCGTTCCATTTCCGCGTCTCGGTCGCGCAGATCCTGCTGTCGATCGCGACCTGCGCGGTGCTCGAGATCGCGATCACCGCCCGCAGGCAGAAGGCATGGATGTGGCCGGCGAGCGCGCTTCTGACGGGGAACGGCGTCGCGTTCATCCTGCGCGTTCCGGGCACGCCGCACGGCGCCTGGTGGAGCATGCACGGCTGGTGGATCTTCGTCGCGACGGCCGCCGTGTCGTTGCTCTCGAAGTACGCGATCACCTGGCGCGGCGGGCACATCTTCAACCCGTCGAACATCGGCCTCGTCCTCTGCTTCCTCGTCCTCGGGAAGACGCGCGCGGAGCCGCTCGATTTCTGGTGGGGGCCGATGTCGTGGTGGCTCGGGCTCGCGCTCGCGATCATCGTCGCGGGCGGCTTCCTGATCCTGACGCGACTGAAGCTGCTCGTCGTCGCCGTCGGCTTCTGGTTCTCGTTCGCCCTCGGCATCGCGGTGCTGTGCGCGACCGGTCACTCGATGACGGCGCGCTGGCATCTCGGGCCGATCGAGGGCTTCCACTTCTGGCAGGTGCTGCTCACCTCGCCGGAGGTCCTCGTTTTCCTCTTCTACATGATCACCGATCCGAAGACGGCGCCGGCAGGGCGGCGGCCGCGGCTCGTCTACGCGATCGCGATCGGCCTCCTCGCAGCGGTGCTCATCGCGCCGATGCAGACGGAGTACGCGAGCAAGGTCGCGCTGCTCGGCGCGCTCGCGATCGTCTGCTGCGCGCGGCCCCTGCTCGACCTCCTGCCGCTCCGCATCCCCACGCGCCCCGCGCTCGGCATCGGCGCGGTCGCTGCGTACGCTCTCGTGCTGTTCGCAGCGGGGATCCCCGCACGCACGCCGGCGGCGCAGGCGAGCATCCTGCCCGCGGGCGTGATCCCGCCGGTCACGATCGCGCGCTCGCGCGGCGTCGACCAGCAGTTGCAGCTACCCGCCGCACGCGCGATCGCGAGCGCGGTCGTCAAGGTCGTGCCCGCGCAGGCGAGCGAGCGGTTGACGGTGTGGCTCGAGCGCGGAAAAGGTCAGAGCGGACCGACCGCCGTTGCATCGCTCGGCGGACGCACGTACAGGTTGTCACTCGTCTCGGGCGGCTGGACGCTGCTGCGCAAGTCCTCGGCGAAGCCGCCGGTTCTCCGCAGGTTGCGCGGCTACACGCTCGTCCCGATCGCGCTGCCTTTCCGCCAAGGCTCGTTCCGCTACGGGATGTCGCACGACACGACGGCGATGATGGCCGGCGGCGTCTGCTGGCTCGACGCGAACGGCGACGGGCGACTCGACCTGTTCGCCGTCAACGGGTACGACGATCCGCACGCCTTCAGGGGCATCCCGCGCAGCGTCCTCTTCGTGAACATGGGCGGCAACCGCTTCGTGCCGCATCCGAGCGTCGCGGTCAAGGGCGAAGGCTGCGTCGCCGGCGACCTCGACGGCGACGGCCGGCCCGATCTCTACGTGACGACCGCGACCGACGACGTCCTGCTCTGGAACGCCGGCGGTGGCAGGTTCACGGAGGACAAGCGACGGTCGGGCGTCGTCTCGTTCGGCTGGCATGCAGGCGCCGCGATCGCGGACGTGAACGGCGACGGGCGCCCGGATCTCTACGTCGCCGGCTACACCGAGCCGAACGCCGAGATTCCCGGCTCGATGCGCGGCTTCCCCGGCAACCACGTCGCGGTGCGCGACGAGCTCTTCCTCAATCTCGGCCACCGCCGGTTCCGCGAGGTCGGCGCGCGCGTCGGCCTCGACCCGCCGCCGTACGACCACAGTCTCGGCGCAGTGTTCCTCGACGCGAACGGCGACGGACGACCCGACCTGTTCGTCGCGAACGACACCGACCCGAACCGCCTCTATCTCAACGAGCCCGGCGGGCCGCTCGGCTTCCACTTCGTCGAAAGCGCGAAGGCCTGGCACCTCGCCGACGCGAATGCCGGGATGGGCGTCGCGGCGCAGAACGGCCTGCTGTTCGTCAGCGATTCACGCGGCCAGACGCACGCGGTCTACGACCGCTTCCACGACATCCGCAAGCAGTTCGCGGCGGCATTCGGGACCAACCTGACGGGCTGGGGCGACTCCTGGGTCGACCTGCAGAACAGCGGCCGGCCCGACCTCGTGCTCGCGAACGGCGCTATCCCGGTCACGAACCTCGCAAAGGATGCCGCCCCGCTGCAGGTGATCACGAAGCGCAACGGCCACTGGGTCGATGCCGCAGTGCTGACCGGCCTCGCCGTCGACGGGCGCGGTCTCGCCGCAGCCGACTACGACAACGACGGGCGGGTCGACCTGGCCGTCGGCGTCGTCGGCGGCAAGCTCCTGCTCCTGCACAACCGCTCGGCAAGCGGTCACTGGCTGACGGTGGACGTGCGGCCGTTCTCGCCAGGCGCCGAGGTGACCGCCTACGACTCGAGCGGCCGCGCGCAGACGCGCGAGATCCAGGCGGGCTCGAGCTACCTCTCGTCGGAGGACCCGCGTGCGCACTTCGGCTTCGGCTCGGCCACGCCGACGCGGGTCACGGTGCGCTATCCGGACGGCACGGTCAAGACAGTGCGGCCTCGGACCGACCGGATGATCGCGGTCTCGCGCTAGCGGCCGGAGCGCTCCTGCAGCCGCCGCACGAGCGTGTCGAACGTGACGGCGAGCAGGAGGATGGCGCCGGTGACGATGAAGATCGTCCCGGTCGTGTAGCCGAGGATGAACATGCCGTTCGAGACCGTCGAGATCAGCGCGGCGCCGATCAGCGCGTTCTTGATCTCGCCGCGGCCGCCGAAGAGGCTCGTGCCGCCGATGACCGCGGCTGCGATCGCGTCGATCAGCAGCGTGCCGCCGCCGGCGTTCAGGTCGACGGAGTTGAGCCGCGCCGCGAGCACGATGCCGCCGAGGCCCGACATGCCGCCGGCAATGGCGAAGACGAGAATGCGGATGCGCGCGACGTTGATGCCTGCACGTCTCGCGGCCTCGGCGCTGCCGCCGACGGCGTAGACGTGGCGTCCGAACGTCGTCCGCTTCGCGACGAACGTCCACACGAGCAGCGAACCCACGACGAGCAGCAGGCCGAGGGGCACGCCGCGATCCTTGTTGAGGATCCACACCGTCACGAACGAGACGAGCGGGACCGCGACCACCTTCAAGGCGAGCAGCGCCGGGTCGCGAACGGGAATGCCGTGTCGCTTCCCCTCGAACGCGGCGAAAAGCAGACCGCCCGAGTACGCAACGCTGACGATCACCGCCATGATCCAGCCTGCGGTCGTGCCGAAAAGGTAGTTCGAGAAGTCGTTGATCTTGTTGTCCTGGATCGTGATCACGCCCTGCGTGATCGAGCGCAGGATGACGCCCTGCCAGATCTCGTAGCCGGCGAGCGTCACGACGAACGACGGCACGCCGATCAATGCGACGACCGAGCCCTGTGCGACCCCGATCAGCGTCGCCGCGAGGATCGCGAGGAAGACGCAGACGAACCAGGGCAGGTTCGCGCCGGTGGGCAACTGCGTCTCGGCGACGACGACACCGGCGACGCCGCTGACGAATGCGACCGACAGGTCGATCTCACCGATCAAGAGCACGAAGACGACGCCGTACGCGATCAGGCACGTACCGGCCATCTGCGTGATGATGTTCGTGAAGTTCGCCGGCGAGAAGAAGTTCTGCGCGGTCTGGCTGAACACGAGTACGACGACCGCGAGCGCGATGATGACCGGCGCGCTGCCGAGGTTGCCGGTGCGGATGTTCGCCAGCAACCGCGTGCGGAGCGGTTCGAGCTCGGTCGTCTCGGGCTCGGGTGCGCTCGCCGCGGCGGTCATGCCGGTGCTCCCGTGCCGGGGATCCCCGACACCTTCGTCGGCTGGCCGGCCGTGATCGCGTGCACGACCTCTTCCTGCGTCGTCTTCGCGCGCTCGAAGACGCCGGCGTTGCGGCCGAGCCGCAGCACCGTGATGCGGTGCGCGGTCTCGAAGATGTCGTGGAGGTTGTGCGAGATGAGGATGACCGACAGCCCTTGCTCGGCGAGCCGGTTGACGAGCGCGAGCACCTGCTCGGTCTGCGCGACGCCGAGCGCTGCCGTCGGCTCGTCGAGGATCACGAGGCGCGAGTTCCACATCACCGCGCGCGCGACGGCGACGGACTGGCGCTGACCGCCCGAGAGCGTCGCGACCGGCTGGCGGATCGACTTGATCGTCGTGACGCGCAGGCTCGCCAGCGTCTCCTTCGTCTTCGCCTCCATCGGCGGCTCCTGCAGGATCGACAGGCGCGACGCCTCGCGGCCTAGATACATGTTCTGCACGACGTCGAGGTTGTCGCAGAGCGCGAGATCCTGGTACACGACCTCGATCCCGAGCTTCGCCGCGTCGCGCGGAGTGCTGATCGTGACGGGCTCGCCGCCGTAGAGCAACTCGCCCTCGTCCATCGTGTACGTGCCTGCGATGCACTTGATCAAGGTCGACTTGCCGGCGCCGTTGTCGCCGACGAGTGCCATGACCTCGCCCTTGTTCACCTCGAGGTCGACGTCGCTCAGCGCCTGAACGGAGCCGAACGACTTCATGACACCGCGCAGCTGGAGAAGGGGTGCGTCGCTCATCGCAAAGAGGTGGGAGGCGACCCTACCGGGCCGCCTCCCACGATGCCACTCCTACTTGCAGTACTGCGCGTACGTCCCGTTGCAGACGTCGCTCTTCTTGAGGAATCCACTCGTGAAGAGGATCTTGTAATTGGCCTTCGTGATCGACTGCGGCGGAATCAGGAACGCGGCCTCCATCGACCGGCCCTTCGTCTTGATCTTGCCGGTTGTCGGCAGCTTCCCGCCCTTGACGATCGCGACCGCAGCCTTGGCGGCTGCAGCAGCCTCCTTGCGCACGTCCTTGAACACCGTCATCGTCTGCCAGCCCGAGATGATGTTCTGAACACCCTGCGACGTGGCGTCCTGCCCGCTCAGCGGGACCGGCTTCAGCTTGTGCGCCTTGAGCGCGACGACGACCGCGTTCGCGATGCCGTCGTTCGCCGCGGCGACGCCGTCGATCTTGTTCGCAGTCTGGATCAGCATCTGCTCGAAGATCGTGCCGGCCTTCTGGTTGTCCCAGCCCGGAACGAACTGATCCGGGCCCTTCTTGAGGGCGCCGCTCGCGTACAGCGGCTTCAGCACGGAGTCGTACCCGCCCTTGAACAGGAACGCGTTCGCATCCTCCTGGCCGCCGTTCAGCTCGGCGACGACCGCGCCCTTCTTGCCCTTCAGCGCGTTCGCGACCGCCGTGCCCTGCAGCACGCCGACCGTGTGGTTGTTGAAGGACACGTACAGCGCTGCCGTGCCGCCCTCGACCTGGCGGTCGTAGTCGATCGACTTGATCCCCTTCTTCGACGCCGCCTTCTCGATCGCGGCAGCCGAGCCGGAGTCGATCGGCGCGATGATGAGGACCTTCGCGCCGTCGGCGATGCACTGGTCGGCCTGCGTCTTCTGCTTCTGCGGATCGCCCTGCGCGTTGACGACGCGCGCGGACACACCTGCAGCCTTGAATGCCTTGACCAGCGCCGGCTGGTCGAACTGCTGCCAGCGCACCGAGGTCTTGGTGTCCGGCAGCAGGCCGCACACCTGTACGCCCGCACTCTTCTTGCCGGCGCTCGCCGACGCGCCGGCGGCGAGGATCGCAGCAATACCTGCTGCAACCACCATCGCCCTGAAGACCCTCTGCATCGTTCCCCTTTCGTGGACGTGAAATCGGCCCCGCGGGGATCCCGCAGGCCGGGGAAAACCTACTCCTCTAGGGAAATAAGTCAAGTCAGGAGATCGGGTATTTCTCGTCCCGGCTGCTGCCTTCGTAGCGGGTGGTCGTCGTCAGGTACCGGCGGACGTTCGCCCGCGTCACGAACTTCAGGCCCGTGTTCGTCTCGGCCGGCGCGACGAGCCCGCCGGTGTAGTGGTAGAGGAAGAGCTGCTGCACCGGCAGGAAGCCCTGGAGGTAGGGCTGCTGGTCGATCGTGAAGTCGAGATCGCCGCGATTGATCGCGTCGAGCGTGCTCGGGAGCAGATCGAAGCCGCCCGCACGCACGCCCTTGCCGTGCAGCGCGTGGCGCCGCATCACGGCCGCGACCCCCGCAGTGGAGCCCGCGTCGACGGCGAACATTCCGCGCAGCCCTTTGTGCGCCAGGAAGGTTTGCTCGATCTTGCGGTACTCGCTCGCCACAAGGGCGCCCGTGCCCACGACCCGAGCCGTGATCGGCTTACCCGAATCCCGCAGAGCATCGAGCGCGCCGTCGATCCGCGGCTGGATGTTCAACTGGCCGGGGGTGGCGATGAAGAGGAACACCTCGCCCTCGTGCACGAGCGCGGCGATGCGCGCCCCGAACTGGAGACCGGCCTGGTACAGATCCTGCCCGACGTACGAGAGGCGCTTGTTGTCGTGGCCGCCGTCGGCGTTGTACGCAATGACGGGAATGCCGTGCTCGAGCGCGCGTTCGGTCGGTCCATTGAACGATCCCGGGTCGATCACCGACACCGCGATCCCGTCGACACGGCTCGCGATCGCGTGATCCATCGCGCTCACCATCTCCGGGACGTCGCTCTGCTTCGATCCGCGCCAGTCGCACGCGACGCCGAACAGCGAGCACGCATCGGCGATGCCGTACCGCGCCGGCACGAAGAACGGGTTCGTCGTCGCGTGGTTGACGAAGACGAAGCGCCAGCGCGGATGCGGTAGGAGAAATGAGGACGGCGACGCGGCGGCAAGCGCGGCGCGCTTCAGCAGCTCCGCGCGGTTCACGCCGTGCGGCGGCGCAGCAGGACCACCGTGCCGACGACCGCGGCGACGGTCAGCAGCACGAAGATCCCGGTCTCGATCGCCTGGAACGTCCAGAAGCGGTCGGCCGGCTGGAACGTGATCAGGCGACGCCAGCCGAGCGACGCGAGGTACTGGTGCGCGTCGATCCCGGCATGCTGCGCGTGCACGACCGCGAGATCCTCGCGCGCGCTCGTGATGCGGCGGCCGACGCTGTCGACCAGCTTGTCGTCGAGCACCCAGTCGCGCGCGTGCGCCGTGGGCGCCGTGCTGTTCGCCACACGGTGCAGCGGTGCGAGAAAGTCGGGCCGGAGCAGCTTCTCGACGCCGAGCCGCGTCGCGACGAACGCCGCCGCCGACACCGACGCCGCGGCGAGCGTGCGGCGGAACACGACACCGGCAAGCACGCCGAGCGCGAGCGCAAAGGCGGTGTACGCCGGCACGACGAGACCCTCCACGTCGAACGCAGCGGGTGACAGACGGCCGCCGATGTCGTCGAACGGCTGCCGCCACCACACGGCGATGACACCGAGCAGCCCAGCGACGACGACGAGCGCGCCGCCGAGGAGCGCGAGCTTCGAGAGCAGCCAGCGCCGCGGCGACAGGCCCTGCGTCCAGGCGAGCCGGAACGTCCCGTGCTCGAATTCGCGGGCGAGCAGGGGGGCGCCGACGAGCAGCGCGAGCCCCGGCAGCAGGATCAGCCAGCGGCCGATCTGCGCGAGCGACGCGAACTCGCTTCGGAAGTGGCTGACGAGCAGGTCGCAACCCGGGCGCGCAGCAGGCGGCAGGCACGACGAGAGCGCCTGCCCGTGGTACGCGTCACGAACCGGCAGCGAGCTGATGACCGCGGCGAGCGCGACGGTCACGAACAGCGCGCCTGCGGCGAGCAGCTGTGCGCGGTGCTGGCGCCAGGTCACCCATGCCATCGCAGCCTCCACGGGCGCTGCGGTTGCGCGGCCGGCAGCTCGGCGGGCGCCATGTACGCGAGCAGCAGGTCCTCGAGGCCGATTTCGTCGACCGACCACGTCGGATCGAGGATCGGGCCGTTCGTGCGGACGAGCAGCGTCAGCTGCCGGCCACTGTGCCCCGCGCGCACGATCTCCTCGACGCCGCGGATCCGTCCGAGCGGGCGGCGCGCCCCGGTGAGCAGGCGGTGGCGGGCGAGCAGCTCCTCCACCGGGCCTTCGAGCTTGACGGCGCCGTCGCAGAGCAGCGCGATCCGCTCGCAGACCCGCTCGATGTCGGTGACGACCCGCGTCGCGATCACCACTGCGGCGCCCGTCTGCGCGACGCCGTCCATCGCCACCTGCAGGAACTCGCGTCCCGCGAGACGGTCGAGGGACGCGAGCGGCTCGTCGAGGAGCAGGAGCGCCGGGCGCTTGCCGAGCGCGAGCGCAAGCGCGAGACGTGCGCGCTCGCCGGGCATCAGCGCCGAGACCTTCGTCGCGAGCGAGCGCGAGCCGAGCAGCTCGAGCGCGAGCTGCTGGTCCCAACGGGGGTTCGTCGAGCGCGCGAAGGCGAGCATCTCTCCGACGTCGAACGAGCGGTAGAGCGGAACGTCCTGCGCGACGTAGCCGATGTCGGCGATCGGCGGCGCGGCGATCGTGCCCTCATCCGGCTCGAGCAGGCCGACGGCGAGCCCGAGCAGCGTCGACTTGCCCGCGCTGTTCGGCCCCGTGACGCCCACGATCGCCTGCTCGGGCACGCGCAGCGTGCATTCGCGCAACGCCCAGCGCCGATGGTGCCGCTTGCCCAGCCCCTCCGCGTGGAGGACGGCGGTCATGCCACGCGTCTGCCGAGAACGTCGTGCAACGTCCGCGAGACGAGTGCGAGCACGCTCTCGTCGTCCATGCCGGCGCGCTTCGCCTGTGCGATCCAGGCCAGCAGCTCGCGGCGCAGCGTCTCGTGATGCTCGAGCGAGTCGGCGGCGAGCGTGTTGCTGATGAACGTGCCGCGGCCCGGCGTCGCCGAGACGAGGCCGTCACGCTCCAGCTCGCGATACGCCTTCGCAACGGTGTTCGGGTTGATCGCCGTCGATGCGACGACTTCGCGCACGGTCGGCAGCTGATCGCCCACGTCGAGCAGGCCGAGTCGCAGAGCTTCTTTCACCTGCTGCACGATCTGCAGGTACATGGGCAGGCCGGACCGCTGATCGAGATGGAATTGCACGCGCGGAGCATACGTCGATAGGGTCGCCATATGAAGACGTCGCTCGGGATCTGGGCCTTCGGCGCGATGGCGACCCGCTTCAACCCGGGCGGCTACAAGCCCGAGCTGGCGGGATCGTCGACCGCGCAGCGCGTCCGCACGGCCGTCGAGGGTCTCGGCGACCTGATGGACGACTACGAGTTCCACTACCCGCAGGAGCTCTCCCCCGACAACCTCGACGAGGTGCGCGACGCGCTCGACGGCCACGGGATCTATGCCGTCGCGACCGGCACGCACCTGAACCCGCGCTTCGGCAAGGGCGGCCTCTCGTCACCCGACGACTCGGTGCGGCGCGACGCGCTCGCGGAGGCGCTCGACGCCGCGTCGTTCGCCGCCGAGGTCGGAGCACAGATGATCCTCTGGCCCGGCGTCGAGGGCTACAACTATCCGTTCCAGACGCCCTACCGCGAATCGTGGTCGCGGTTCATCGACGGCGTCGGCGAGGTCGCGGCCCGGTGCGCCGAGAACGGGACGACGCTCTTCCTCGAGCACAAGAACTCCGAGCCCGCGATGAAGATCTTCATGCGCAACGTCGGCATGACGCTGCACGTGATCCACACCCTGCGCACGCGCGGGATCGACAACGTCAAGGTCAACATGGACTGGCAGCACCTGATCATGAACGGCGAGAACCTCGCCGAGTACGCGGCGCTGCTCGCGGCCGAGGGATTGCTCGGCCACCAGCACGCGAACTCCGGCTGGGGCACGTTCGACGACGACAACATGGTCGGCGCGACCGCGTTCATGGAGACGCTCGAGCTTGCGGTCGAGCTGCGCCGCGCCGGCTACGGCGACAACGGCGAGCGCCTCGGCTTCGATCTCTACCCGTACACCGAGGACGCCGTCGGCGCGGTCAAGCGGAGCGTGTTGCAGTGGCGGTTCATCGATGGGATCGCGGCGCGCATCGACGACGGCGCATTGCGTGCCGCGCAGCAGGACAAGGACGCGGTGCGCGCATACGAGCTCGTGTACGGCGCGCTCGGCGCGTAGTGCTGGGCATAGACATCGGCACGACGGGCGCGAAGGGGATTGCGCTCTCCGAAGACGGGCGGGTGCTGGCGTCGACAACCGAGTCGTATCCGATCTCGACGCCGCAACCGGGGTGGTCGGAGCAGGACCCCGAGCTCTGGTGGACGGCGGCACAACGGCTGCTCGACGTGCTGCCGGAAGGCCCGCTCGGCTTGTCGGGGCAGATGCACGGGCTCGTCGTGCTGGACGAGCACGGCGAGGTGCTGCGGCCGGCGATCCTCTGGAACGACCAGCGCACCGCAGCCGAGTGCGCGGAGATCGAACGGCGCATCGGGCTCGAGCGGTTGATCTCGCTCACGGGCAACCGTGCGCTGACCGGCTTCACCGCGCCGAAGCTGCTCTGGTTGCGGACGCACGAGCCCGAGACGTACGCACGGATCCGGCGCATCCTGCTGCCGAAGGACTATGTCCGCTACCGGCTGACCGGCGAGCTGACGATCGACGCCGCGGACGCGAGCGGCACGCTCTTGTTCGACGTCGCACAGCGACGCTGGTCGGAGGAGGTGTGCGAGGCGCTCGAGATCCCGCTCGAGTGGCTGCCGGAGGCGCACGAGTCGACGGAGGTTGCGGCCGCCGGCGATCAGGCCGCCGCAGCGCTCGGCGTCGGCATCGTCGAGCCCGGTCGCATCTCGGTCGTGCTCGGGACGTCGGGCGTCGCGTTCGCGGTGCTCCCCGAGTACGCGCCGGATGCGCAGGCGCGCGTGCACGTCTTCTGCCACGCCGTCCCCGGGACGTGGCATGCGATGGGCGTGATGTTGAGCGCAGCCGGCTCGCTCGCGTGGTTTCGCGACGTCGTCGGCGCCGAGTACGGCGCGCTCGACGAGGAGGCGTCGCGCTGGCCGCCCGGCGCCGAGGGGCTGCTCTTTGCGCCCTATCTCGCGGGCGAGCGCACGCCGCACGCGGATCCGGACGCGCGCGGCGCGTTCACCGGGCTCTCGGTCCGGCACGACCGCGGCGCGCTCGCGCGCGCGGTGCTCGAGGGCGTCGCGTTCGGATTGCGCGATTCGCTCGAGCTGCTGCGCACACTCGGCGTTCAGGCCGAGGTGGGGCGTGTCTCCGGCGGCGGGGCGCGCAGCGAGCTGTGGTTGAAGATCGTCGCCTCGGTCCTGGAGCTGCCACTCGAGCGCACCGAGTCGGAGGAAGGATCCGCCTACGGGGCTGCGCTGCTCGCCGGCGTGCGTGCCGGCGTCTTCTCCGACGCGGCGGACGCAGTCGAACGGTGCGTCCGCGTGCGCGACCGCATCGACCCGGAATGGGACTACGAGGGTGCATACGCGAGATTCCGTCACCTGTATCCGATCCTGAAGGAGCTTTGATGAGCGCGCTCGAAGGCAAGACCGCCGTCATCACCGGCGCAAGCCGCGGCATCGGCGCCGCGGTCGCACGGATGCTGCACGCCCGCGGTGTCAACGTGGGGCTCGCGTCGCGCAGCGGCGACGACCTCGGCCTCTCGAACGTCGTCGCGAAAGCCTGCGACGTGCGCGACCTCGACGCGCTCATCCAGTTGTGCGAGGAGACGGCGGCGCGCTTCGGCGGCATCGACATCGTCGTCCCGAACGCAGGGGTCGGCGCCTACGGCCCGTTCCTCGAGCTCTCGCGCGAGCATCTCGACGAGATGCTCGACGTCAACCTGAAGGGAACCGTCTACGCGGTGCGCGCGGCGCTGCCGCACATGCTCGGCCGAGAAGGCGACGTCGTCACGCTCGCCTCCGAGGCGGGCCGGCGGGGACTGCCCTACGAGGCGGTCTACTGCGCCTCGAAGTTCGGCCAGGTCGGCCTGACGCGCGCACTCGACCACGAGCTGCGCGAGCACGGCATCCGCTGCACGAACGTCTGTCCCGGCGGCGTCGCCACCGACTTCGCGCTCGACGAGGGACGCGGCAGAACGGAAGACGTGCTGCCCGGGATGATGACCGCGGACGACGTCGCGGAAGTCGTCGTCTTCGTGCTCGAGCGGCCGCGGCACATGCGCATCCTCGAGACGGCGTTCCGCCCGATCACCGAAGGCAGCTGGGGCTAGGCCAAGAGCTCCTGCATGCGCTGCGCGTTGCGCACGGCGAACACCTCCCAGTCGTTGTTGAAGTACATGAACACGCCGACCTGCTCACGCCACTCGCGGAACCTTGCCGCCCAGTCCTGCAGCTCCGCCTCGCTGTAGTTGCCGCGCCGGCCGCGTGAGCCGTAGTGGAAGCGCACGAACGTCCAGTCGGTCGTGAACACCTGCGACTGGAACGTCTTCACCTCGGGCCGGTCGCCGATCACGAGTGCGACGCCGTGCTCGCGCAGCGCGTCGTACGTCTCGTCGACGAACCACGTCGGATGCCTGAACTCGATGCAATGCCGACGGCCGTCGCGCGCCATCGTCGCAAGCGCGTGACGCAGCCGTTCGTCGTCGCGCGGGAAGTTCGGCGGCAACTGCCAGAGAAGCGGGCCGAGCTTCGGTGAGCGCAGCAACGGCTCGATTCGCTCGTAGAAGCGGTCGAGGCCCCGGCCGAGGTCGGTCAGCCGCTTGATGTGCGTGATGTAGCGCGAGATCTTGAGGGCAAACGTGAAGCCCGGCGGCGCCGTGCGCTCCCAGTTCGCAACCGCCGCCGTGTTCGGCAGCCGATAGAAGGTGTTGTTCACCTCGACGGTGTCGAAGTGGCGCGCGTACTGCTCGAGCCAGAGGCGCGCCGGCCTTCCTTCGTAGAGCTCGTCCTTCCAGCCGGCGTAGTTCCAGCCGGAGCACCCTATGCGGACAGGGCGTGGGCCAACCGGGAGCACAGCTCCTGCGTGCCCGCTGCGGCGACGCGCGAACGTCCCTCCAGGTCGAGCTCCGCCGCCTCGAACGCCCGCGAGTCGTCGAAGAGCTCGATCGCATAGCCGAGCTCGCGGACGAGCAGCTGCGCGGCGGCGATGTCGACCGAGCGCGCCCCCTTGAGCGAGCACACCGCGTCGATGCGGCCGGACGCAAGCTGGCAGAGCGAGAGCGCGAGCGACCCCATGATCCGCAGGCGGTACGCGAGCCCGTCGACCTTCGACACGTCGCGTGCGATCAGATCCGTCCGCGTCGCCTCGAACGCAAGGATCTCGATCTCGTCCTTCGGGCGGACGGCGCCGAGCGATGCGCCGTTCAGGGTGGCGCCGCCGCCGCGGCGCGCCACCCACTCCTCACCGGTGCCGAAGTCGTAGACGTACCCGAAGTGGACGTCGCCCATCGTCTCGCCGTCCGCGACGGCGATCGAGACGGCGAAGGATGGGATCCCGCGCTTCGCATTCAGCGAGCCGTCGATCGGGTCGACGACGACGAGCGTCGGGCCGTCGCCGACCCGCCCCACCTCCTCGGAGACGATCGTCAGCGGCTCGTCGACCGCGCGCAGGCGCGCGAGGATCGCGTCCTCGGCGGCCTTGTCGATCGCCGTCGTCTCGTCTCCGCCGAGGCCCTCGCCCACGACCGGCTCGCGCTCGGCGCGCGTCGGCAGCTCCTCGAGCGCCGCGCGCACGTCCGCGACGCACGCGCGGCAAACGTCCAGCCAGTCGGTCACTCGTCGACGGGAAAGAGCAGCAGCCCGCTCGTCAGCTTCGGATAGAAGAACGTGCTCTTCTGCGGCATGACGCCGCCGCCGCGCGCGACCTCCCAGACGTCGTCGATCCGCGTCGGCCGCAGGAGGAACGCGCCTTCGGCCTGGCCGTTGTCCACCGCCGCTTCCGCCTCGTCGCGATACGCCGAATAGGTGACGCCCTCCGGGGACAGGTCGTCCACGACCTGCGGGTCGAGCTTGCCCTGCCCGTCGAGCAGCTCGTACCTGCCGCCTCCCCGGTAGAGGACGGGTCCCGGCAGGTCGTCACCCGGCCGGTCGATCGACTGTCCGGAAATGCCATCGACCGATTGGGCGATCCGGTGCGTCGGGAAGATCGTCAGGCCTTCCTGATCGGTGGGGACGATCACCGCGAGCAGCCACGGCGACTCCCCGAAGGCGAGCGTCGTCTCGTAGCGGTGGTGGCCGTCGGCGATCAGCAGCTGCGCGTCGCGCAGCTCCTCGGTCAGCGCGTCGCCGAACTCGGCATCGAGGCGCCAGAGCTTGGCCTCGGCCGCCGCCACGTCGGGCTCGCCGAGGCCGTCGATCTCGATCGACCCGTCCCAGAGGAAGAACA
>Ga0068855_100004204_pt1 | contig 17572 bp, 14 predicted proteins | sample KBSCornC52_FD_66592 | JGI IMG/M metagenome (GOLD analysis project Ga0068855, IMG submission 66592) | Corn rhizosphere microbial communities from Kellogg Biological Station, Michigan, USA - KBS Corn C5-2 | ecosystem: Host-associated > Plants > Roots > Rhizosphere > Soil ...
CTGTACGGGGCTCTTGAGCGGTCGGACTATGCGCCTTTGCGCGAGATTCTTCGACTTCCCTCATTCACTGAGACCCGCCCCGCCCTTCGAAGCAGTCATTCGTTGTCCGACCGCGACTTTGCTATTGCACTGGATGGATGGCATTCCGACGAAGGGGGCGAATTTCGCGGTGCATTCACCGGCCCGGTCATGGCTGACGGACCTGCGGAGGCGCTCATGCGCCCCGCCCAGTGGGACCTTTTCAAGGCAGTGGTTGCGTTCTCACGGCGCAGCGAAGACGAACGTACCGATGTGGTCAATCGCCAGGGTTGGGGACGAATCCGCAAGCTAGCACTTGAAGCTGGTGCACGACTTGATGATTTCCTTTACAGGTCGGTGGTGCTGAGTCCGGAGAAACTTCATATCGGGCTGAGGCGTTCGGTCAATGTGTCCGATGACCACGTTGTTGAAATTGAGCCGGGTTTCGACGGGGCTCCTTCGGACTGGCTTGACGCCTTCGACCGCGCGCGAGAGATTCGTGACCGGTATGACATCGTCACCCCAGAGGGTATCGTTCAGGTTCTGGTCACACCCAAAGTGCGGACCGTGCTGCGGGAAATCAAGCGGCTGCCCGGGCGGCGTGTGGCCGGTTCGCGAGCCCAGGCATTCCTACTGAATCCCTATGCCGCGCTGGGCGCGGACGCCGTCGACGTAATCGAAGAGGCGCAGTTTGAGCAGGCGCGTGAGGATGCTGGTCTTGACTACGAGCGTTTCGTGCCGGTATTCGAGCGCGACGCCGCGGGATATCCGGTGCGGGTTGGTCTGCTCATCGAAACAGCTGTAGCAAGCGGTCCGACTGCCTCGGAGAGCCCTTGGCTCAATGACGACGAGCTATCAGCTTTCGTCAAGGCGCTCTCAAGGGCGCTGGCGCTTGGTCATCAGCTCCTCGCGTGGCAGGGCTACGACCTGGTTGTGCAGGGGGATGCCGAGCAGCATTTAAAGGACCTGACGGCGGCACTCGCGCAGCGTCAGACGCCGCCGACCCTTGTGTCTTATGCCCAGGTACATGACCTGAGCGGCTATTCAGCACGCATCGAGTCCATCGGTGTTGAAAAGCCTTACCACTCGGCGTACATCGCGAAGAAGAATGAGGAGGAGGGGTGGTTTCCTGACAATGTCCTGCCGGTCGTGGTCTACCAACCGAAAGATGGAGGTGAACCGGTCGCAGTTCCTACCAGCAAACCAGCCATCGAAAAGCTCAGGAAGGACGTGCAGGCCGCTGAGGCGAAGGGTTCAGCCGCGTTGGATGTCCCGTGGCTGAAGGACCCAATTTCGCTGGCTGATGCGAATGAGATTGTCACAACGTTCGAGGAAGTCTTCTCTGCGGTGGGTTCTGACAAGCCATTTGACCCGGAGCGTGGCCAACGCGAGCGACGCGAGGAGCGAAGGCCAAAGAAGCAGTTGGTGTTGCGGGCCAATATCCAGGCGCTCGAGTATGAGGAGATGCGCCGCGAGGCGCTGCAGGCTGTGCCCGCGCAACCGAAGGTCCCCACGAGCATCCGTCCAGAGTTCGCCCTGCTGCCGCACCAGCAGGAGGGCCTCGCGTGGATGCAGCATCTGTTCAGTCTGCAGACCGACTACCAGGTCCGGGGAGCAATCCTCGCAGACGACATGGGGCTGGGCAAGACGTTTCAGCTGCTTGCGCTGATGGCGTGGCTGCTGGAGCGGGAGCCCGATATGGACCCCATGCTGGTTGTCGCTCCCGTCTCACTGCTCGAAAACTGGGCAGAGGAGGCGAACAAGTTTTTTGAACCCGGTGCACTGCCACTCCTGACGGCCTACGGCGAGGGCCTCACCGGACTTCGGGTACCACGTGTTCAGATTGACCAGCGTCTTCAAACCGAGGATGGTCTCGTCAAGTTTCTGAAACCGGACTGGGTCGGCGACTCCAAGGTGGTCCTGACAACGTATGAAACGCTGCGCGACCTTGAATTCTCCTTCGCTGCGCAGAAGTGGTCGTTGATGGTGTGTGACGAAGCACAGCGCATCAAGAATCCTGCCGCAATGGTGACGCGCGCTGCCAAGAAACAGAATGTCGCATTCAAGATTGCCTGTACGGGAACGCCGGTCGAGAACACGTTGGCTGACATGTGGTGCCTGTTCGACTATGTTCAACCTGGTTTGCTCGGTGCTCTCAACGATTTTGGACAGCGGTACAGAAAACCGATTGAAGCCAGGACCGAGGAGGAAAAGGCACGCGTCGAAGAATTGCGGGCGCGCATCTCGCCGCAGATTCTCCGGCGCCTCAAGACTCAAGTGGACACAGGACTGCCACCCAAAATCGTGGTGGAAGACTGTCGGCAACTGCCGATTTCGGGTATCCAGCGCAACCTGTACGCCAACGCTGTAGACAGTTTCAAGAAACGCAATGAGCCGAACCATACGACGCCGTTCAAGAACCACCTCGGGCTGCTGCATTATCTGAGGCTGGTATGCACGGACCCGCGGCCGTATGGACTGAGCGTATTCAAGCCGGAGTCCCCGAGCGCGTATCGCGCAAAGTCACCCAAGCTCGACTGGCTCCTCAGGCAGCTTCATGAAATCAAGGCCAAGGGCGAGAAGGCAATTGTCTTCTGCGAGTTCCGTGAAATTCAGCGTCTTCTGCAACACTATATCGAGGCCGAATTCGGGTTGCGTCCGGACATCATCAATGGGGATACCAGCGCGTCGTCGAGTCACGTCGCCAGTCGCCAGAAGAGAATCAAGTCCTTCCAGGACTCGCCCGGGTTTGGTGTCTTGGTGCTTTCGCCCGTTGCTGTCGGGTTTGGTGTCAATATCCAGGCTGCAAACCATGTCATCCACTACTCGCGAACCTGGAACCCCGCCAAGGAAGACCAGGCCACTGACCGGGCGTACCGCATCAACCAGAAGAAGCCGGTCTATGTCTACTATCCCGTTGTTCATGCGCCCGACTTCACGACTTTCGACGTCAAGCTTGACCAGTTGCTGGGCTACAAACGGGGGCTGGCAGAAGACATGCTGAACGGCGCGGGCGATGTGGCGCCCGCGGACTTTAACATTGCGGATGTCGTCCCCGACTCGCAGAGCGCCTCGATTGATGAGCGCATTACTCTCGATATGGCGCTCCGTATGGGATGGCAGCACTTTGAATGTCTTGTGGGAGCGCTTTGGAGCAAGCGTGGCTATGACTGCTATCGCACGCCTGGAACAAGTGACAATGGCGTCGACGTTGTCGCCATTGACGGTCATCGAGGGCAGCTTATCCAGGCCAAGACGAGCGGGACCGAAGGAATCAGGCTGGGATGGGAAGCCGTCAAGGAAGTCGTGGCCGGAGAGGCGTTCTATCGTCGTCGACATCCCGGTGTGACTTTCGAGAAGGTCTGCATCACGAACCAGTTCTTTAACCGGCAGGCGCAAGAGAATGCCACGTTGAACTGCGTTGAGTTGCTGGACCAGAAGCATCTCGGTGAGCTGCTCGACAGGCATAGGGTGACAATGCTTGAAGTCGAACGGATGCTGTTTGCCGAGTGGAATTCAGGTGAGCCAGTGATATAAGGAAAATGCACCGTGAGAGCGGGGCCCTGCCTATTCGTGTTCGCCGCTTATGCTGCAACTTGGCCGACCGTCGACTTGGCGTCGGTTATTTCAACCCGCGGTGCAAAATGAACGGCGTCGACCAGAGTTGGGTGGACGCCGTAATGGCGGGCCCGCATCAGCATCACATTCCGTAACCGTCTAGTTCGCGTGCTGCTTGCGCGACGCCGGCGTGCAGAGTTCTCAATCCGTCATCCACCTTCAGGTGAGCGTAGGCTTTCATCACGGTCGCCAGTTTATCGTGCAACAGTTGGGCGACCGTCATGTAATCCTGCGGATGGCGTTTCAGGTGGTCCGTGGCAACAATATGTCTGAACGCGTGTGGCCCAAAGCCATCCGTGTCAGGTGCGTACCGAGCGGTTACAACTTTCACCCGTGCGGATAGGCCGTCTGCAATCCAGTTGCCGCACGGCTCAATGTCGATGGCAGCATAACCGGCTCCCCGGTTTGGCCCTTCGACGCCCGGCAAGAAGAGATAGTCCGTATCGGCACCGAGCAGATGCGCTCGTGCTTCAGACAGATAGCGGCGAATCCAGGGCCAGACGGACGGTTCCACGGCTGCATCATATTCCTCGAACGCTGCACCCTTCTCGTTCTTGAAGTCACTCGGGTCAAACCGCAGACGCCAGCCTCCGTCGCTACTTTGATAGAGGTTCGGGCGGTCGCCCCGAAACCGCATCACGCTGAACTGTCCGACGCGCAATGGATTGCTGACTAGCATCTTGCAGAGCAAGACGTCGCGAATCCACGCCACGTAGTCCCGATGGTGCGCCTGCGGTGGTTCGTCTGCTTCCAGGTCGCGCACCATCTTCACCAGACTTTTTAGTGGAAAATCGCTTGCCAGTATCGACTCAATGCGTCGTGCAGGGCTGCGGACACAACGCACGGGGGACTGCGCGGCAAGCGACTTTTCCAGTTGAAGCAATTCGCGATAAGCCTCCTCACAGTGGGTGCGCCACGCCTGCTCAGGATTGTCGTGAGCTGCAATATCATGCGCACGCTTGTCGCCGGCGAGGCAGAGGTCGTCGGCCAGTTCGGAGTGCAGCCACAGGAAACCCGTACTCGGTCGCAGATGGGACCGGGCGTTGCTCAACAGCGTTATCACACCATGATGCGTGACGTTATTGGCCCGCATGCGAAGAAACTGGACAAACGACTTGATGTGGACAGTCGATGTCAGCCAGGCAAGCGTATCTGCATGCTCGAGTGGCACAGTGCGCCCGCGAACCGAATGCGTTGTGATGAAGCCGAGGAACGGTGCAAAGACGCTCCAATGCACTCCTGCTGTAGCGCACACCGAACCATCGCAGACATTCGCCCAAATAATACGAAATCCACTGCTTTCGACGGACTTGAGGCGCCAACTGTTTCGAGCTGTCGCGCCGTCGCGGGTCGTGTCAGTCTTGAACCTAATCAGTTCCTCCCATTGAGCCTTCAGGCGCGCAGTCGGCCGAATGTGACATATGGCTTTCTCGCCGCGCTTCGCTTTGGGTGACTTATCCTTTCTCGGGGCAGCCGCCTCGGCAGCTCGGCGCTCGTATCGTTCGCGACGCCGCTGCGGTAACCGGTTAAGCAAAGTGTTCGGAGGCAGTCCCAAAGCTTGCTCGAGCCCGGGAATCTTCGCGAAGATGGATTGGTATTGTGGAATCTCGTGTCCCTGTATCCACCGGCCGAGGACTTGAGGGTAGATTCCGGACAGTCGACCTATCTGGGCGAGGGTTTCTCCGCTGCGTTCAACGGCGAAACCCAATGCATCACTGAAGACGGCCGGAAGCACGTCGTCAATGGACACGGCGTCATACAGTTGCTTCAGCTTGTGCAACTGCTCCTGGCGGTCTTTTTGGGTACGGCTTGAGAGCTGCGTGGCAATCTCGTCCTCATACCGTCTGAATGCCTGTGCAAAGCGGGTGCTCAGCTCTTCGGCGACAGTGTCCTTTGCGCTGACTCCGAGCACTTTCATCCAGCCGTGCAGGGCGGAAATAATATTGGCAACCCGCTGAGCCGACCAACCGTCCGCGGCAAGAAGCTTCCGCACGTGATGCTCGAACTCCCCGTATGTCAGTCGGACGTGTCTGTACTCGTGCGATTCGGAGCCGGGATTACCGACAGTCAGGTCAGGATGGTGAAAGGGCGCGGTCACGGCGACCGTCCGCGCCGGAATAACGGCTTCGTTAAGCATTTTCTAACGGCTAAATCCCATGCAAGTCTCGCCCAGCAAGGCAATGTGCGAACGCGGACGTGCTGTATCTGATTGACGAAATGCAGGAGCACTGCCGTTATGCGTCTCACAGCGTCCCGCGGTGCGTGGAGCGGTACGATGTGCGTCAATCCGGGCTGCAGCGGCGGGCCCGAGTGTCGCATCCGTTCCAGAGGCATATAGCGACGTCGAGTGAACAACCCGTTTTAGGAGCGAAGGGTAGGAGGGGCCGGGTAGGTCATGCCCCGCACATGATGTGCCGTTCGAATTACGCGAACGCTGGATGTGGGTGGCTCGGCGTCGTCAAAGTGAGCGCCGGGATGTTTCGCTTCTGCTGCGACATAAAATCGATTCTCTACAGGCTGGATAAGACCAACACCCACTCTCTTTCAGATTCGGCCTATCTCCACCCATTCGAGCTCGCCGAACTGCTCGGCGTTTCCTTGCGCACAGTCATCTTGCGAGCAAGGCATCGTCCGTGGCTGCTACCACCGTGCGCCGAGTTCTACGACCGGGAACTGCTGCGCTGGCGGCGGGATATCGTCCATCGCTGGCTGAGCGGTGGATAAACGCCAGTCTCTCGGGCCTAAAGCAGCTCGACAGGATGGATTCCGAACGCTGCTGCCAGCTTCTCGAGCGTCGCAAGCTTCAAGGGCGTGCCCCGTCCGTGCGGCGCTTCAACCCGCGAGATGAAATTGCGGTCAACTCCGGCTAACTCCCCTAGCTGTTTCTGCGAAAGGCCCGCCTTCTCCCGCAATTGTTTGACCTTGGCGCCAACCGCAGCGCTCGAGACGTCCCCCGTCGGAGGCTGCCGCTGGATTTCGTCCTTTCCAGAGAAACTCATCAAAACACGAACATCGATGCCCAGCGCGCTCGCGAGTGCCTCCGCACGTTCTAACGTCAGGTTGCCGAATGTTCGTTCCAGACGGCTGATGACCGTTCGGTCGGCGCCGACGTAACTACCGAGCTCCTCCTGCGACATTCCCAGTCCAACGCGATACTTCCTCAGGTTCGTTGCGAAGCGCTCTGGCAGGGTCGATGGCTCACTGGATTTTTTCATGTCGTCATTTTCATGACGACAACGCAGATGTCTACAGCACTCAAATGTTCTACACTTAACGTGTAGACATTTACATGTACAACGTAAACGCCTACACTCCACTCTATCGGTTTTAGGCGGGCTGCAAGAGTTCGCACGGCGCCTAATCGAGGTGGCTTTTGACTTTAGGCAATAGCGCGAGCAACGCGCGGAAGCTGTTTCGCGACCGGCCTTTCCCGCAAGCTCAGTTGCTGGGTGGCGGCAATGCTAAACAGCGTCTCCGCGGTTCAGATAGCGCCGGCATGTGCGATGCGCTTGGGGTACTTGGCGGCTTGCCAGCAATCGTCGATTCGGTGAGTGCGCTCTCTACGTTGCGTATGCGTGTGCTTTACGTAGCCGGCGTACGCGAATTCCACGAATGGCGGTCGATTCGACGCGCTGTAAACAGGGAGCAGTCGTGACGTCGTTTTATGCGGTAGACCATGCAACATTCAGGCAGGGCGAGGATATCGCCATTGCCGTGTGCGTTGGCCGTTTCGGCTCAGACCTGCGATGGATGCAAGAGCTGTACACCCGGTGCATACAGCACAGCGGCGTTCCAGACATTTGGGCTGACGCATATCACGCTTTACACCGATATGAGAGCGCACAACTCATATCGGAGGACGGTCCCGTGATAGCAAATAGGCCGGTGCCGACTACACAACGGGGCCGCGTAACGCATGTGACCTGCCTCGTGGAGCGGGAGCGAGCGTCTGTGCAAAATGCGGCCGGTCGGTTCACAGTGTCTGTTGACTCGGTAGGGCGAGTACGTGGGGAGGCTGTTGCCACTGGCCAGCGGGCGGTAAAAATCGCGCGGATGCGCGTGGACCCATCTCATTCTGCTTCAGAAATCGGCCTTGCTGTGCTGCTCCATCTGGCTAGTAGAGACCATCAACCCGCGGTCGCGGACATCATGCTCCGTATGCGGCGGGGAGACCCGTTTTGAAGCGTCGCTCGTTTGGTACTGGTCGCGTTCTGCGGGATGCAAGTCGACGCAGCAATCGGGAGACTTCTTTGCGATTGGCTTCATCCGGCAATGTGCCGGGCTACTGGCGACGATGACACTGGAGACTCGTGTCGTGCGCTCCATCCGCCGGCGCAAGAGCGTCGTCATTCTTCGCTCGGAGGTGTCGGGACTGGGAAGCCAATCGCAGCTGACCCGTGTGCTAGCCAAGCTGGTCGCGACTGGACAACTGATACGAGTAGGCCATGGCATATATGCCAAAACCCGCATAAATCGATATACAGGCCGTCCCGCGCCGGCCGCAACGTTCGAGTCAATAGCTGCGGAGGCTTTCAAAAAGCTGGGCATTTCCGTCGGTCCGGGAAAGCTCGCGAGAGAGTACAACGGTGGTACGTCCACGCAAATACCGATGGTGGCAGTCGTCACCACTGGCCGACGACGTATCACCCGGCGGATTCAGGTTGGTAGCAGGAGAGTCGTGTACGAGCGCGGTAATCAGGACACGCCATGAGACGAATCGAGACGCGAGAGGACTAGCCATGTGCGATGCCCCGGGTATATCGCAACATAGCGCTGCCGTGCAGACGGACGTCGCTGTGTATCTGGGTGACTGCAGTGGCGATACCTTGCTCGTGGTGTGCGACGGCACTTCCATCGAATCGGGCGGTTTGACGTCGCAGCGCGCTCTACGGGCGCTCACCTATCCGACACCGCGTGGCCCATACCCGGTGTCGGAGCGCTTCACGATTTTTGTTCATGAGACTTCCCGCCGTGCAGCTGCGGGCACTCGGCTAGTGGCCACCTTTCGAATTGACGTTCTATGCGAAGGAAGTTTCGCTTACGCTAGCGCACGAACGGCTCAATTGATTGCGCAGCTCCCACCCGCAGCGTATGTGATTGGCGACGACGTCATTACCACTGCCCGTCGCGTGTTGGAGGCAGCGTCAAAGCATCCAAGCGATTGAATTCACGGAGCGGGCGGCAGGTGCCCGTTGAAAAAATCACGGGGAACGAGCGTTGAGGAGACTGGAGCGTCAGAGGACTGGAATTATGCCGTCTCTCTGTGCGGAGGCACCAGCGCGGATTCGCACCGGCCACCGCTGGCACGACTGAGTTTTCGACTGCATGTCCACACAGCAGTTGGCTCACACTTGTACAGGGAATATGGTAAGCAATGTTAACAAAACTGAAGGTCCCCACGCCGCAGATACCGCCCCCTCGACAAACCGGCGGCCGCGTGCTGTATCTTGATTACGATGGGGTGCTTCATCCCGAGGACGTCTACTTACTTCACAAGCGTGGTCCAATTTTACTGAACTCGCCGGGTCACAGCCTTTTTGAGCACTGCAAACTTCTGGAAGAGGTGCTGGAACCGTATCCCGAAGTGCAAATAGTGCTGTCCACCAGTTGGGTGCGCCGTTATCGCGGAAGTATCGTGCGCGTGTCGCGCCGACTCACACCTTCGCTGCAGGCGCGCGTCGTGGGCGCGACATATCACAGCCGGATGAACCGCGAAGATTTCGCCGCTGCGCCACGTGGCATGCAAATCTGGGCGGACGTCCTGCGCCGGTGGCCGGTCGAGTGGTTGGCTATGGATGATGATTGGCTGCATTGGCCCGCTTGGTGCCGCGACCACCTTGTCCTCACGGACCCAGTGCTCGGCCTCAGCGAGCCGAGTGTGCTTGCTCAGTTGAAAGCGAAACTGGCAACAATGTATAACGATACGGAGTACAAAGGATGCTAAGAGTTACTGTAGAACTGTGACGAGGTGGTCGCGAGTCCAGCAAAAGGGTCATTGCTACTGCGGACATCGGGCGCGTCAAAAACGGCGCACTCGCCGACTACGAAGTGCACCTGGAAGAAACGCTGCTCAGTGATGTTGGCGCCATTGCCCATGTGCGCAGCTATCCGCGTTGGTCGGCGACCGTGTGGGACCTTATGGCCAGATGCCTTGCCGCCGCTTTGAACGGCGGCAAGGAGCAACTACCGCCGCGTCCGACGCTTCCCGAAGTGCCTGTGCACACAAGTGGCACGGTACGGTACGTCCGGTTGCGCGAAACACCTGAGCCCGCACAAACATTTTTCCGTCGGAGCATCGCTCACAGCACATGTCCGGCAATTGACGAAGACCTAGAGCCGATGAGCTGCGCTTACGCTACGGATTTTGAAGACTTCCTTCGCGGTTGGCGATGATGCTCTTTCTCAAGACTTCTCATGAAAAATGAGAAAACTGCGCTGGCTCGGACCCGGCGAGTACTGCACTTTTTGAGAAAAGTGCAGTACCGCGAAAGCCGCGTCGCATAAGGAGCAAAAGTACCTGTTGGTGCATACAGTCCGTATTTTTTGCGCAACCCAAGTCCGTCCCTGATTCTTGTTGTGTTCAAGTCTTCGTAAGCGTGGACGATATGTCATGTGCTGGTGAGTACGCGGGCGACGGCGCATCCCTCACGTTCATTTCTCGTGTTGACGGCAGTATGGTGTCCCCACGCCGCCCACCCCCATAGCGCGCTTGAGGAAGCGCTATGGGTGTTGGAATAGTGCCCGGAGAGGTACAGCACCCTCTGTCCAAGCGGACCTTGCTTTACCGTGCTCATCCGCCGCAACGTTTGCGGTGAATTGACTCGACTAGTGCGGCAAGACAGATTTGCGCACAATGGGGCAGCCAGCGCTGTAGCAATACAGCTGCCTCCATGCTGGCGTGCAGAGCCGGTGACATACTTGCCTGTTGACGACGCGGTCGACGTTGCGCCCAGAATCCTCGAATTCTTGGCTCCAAAATGGCATAGTGCTCGGGCCGCAGTGGGCGGCAGAATTCCGTGTGACTACCCGGCGCAAACTAGATAGTCTGTTCTTTGGGAAGTGAGTGGAGACGCTGGAAATGTTCTACTTTTTGTGAGAGCAATTTCCGTACAACCTTTGCACCTTCCCCAAGCAGGAATTGGGACGAAGACGCACAGCTATCTCCGGACAGTTCGGCTTTTGCAGCGTTGAAAAATTCCGCGTTAGCACATAGCCCGAACAACATCTGGTCCAGTACTTCGTGGGCACCTTCTGCAATCACAGCGATGATTGGCAGCACATCATAGATTTTCGTGCGCAGAATAAGTTCGTTGACAACTTTTACGACAGAACCGGGGGTCGGCGCTCCAGTTCGAAATAGATTGCGCATTGCAGTTGCGACGCTTATCGCAAAGTTGTCAGGCCGCGCCGAGGCGAGGTCGCCTTGCGACCAAATTGAAAGCGCCGCGAAACGAATGAAGTGTTCATCGGTGGTGAACGACGGCGATGTGGAGTTGTGCCTAACCCATTGCAGGAACATGCCTTCGTCCGTCAGTTCTTTCAGGAATGGCCTTGCACATTCCTTCGATACTTCCACAAGGTAAACCAGGCACGCTAGTACCTCAGAGCGTGGTAGGTCGGTGCGTGCGCGAAACACCTCAGCAGTTTTCTTGGTTACAAGTTGGAAAAACTCGGAGCCTCGTGTGCGCAATTCCTGCCGGAGGACTCTTCCTGCACGATTGTCGACGTTCATCGGCAGCGATTCCGTCACAATCCAATCGGAAAGCTTCTCGTTGTCCGCCGAAACATCAATCATAGCCAGGACGGCGGCTCCAACGGGGTCTGCCTCCAGGCTTTCGCAAATTGCAGCCCACCTTTCGATTGGAATGGGCAAAGAAATATGCCGACCTTCTGAACGAGTGGCGGCTGTCCGGATTCTTTGATTGGACAGTAGCTCATTCAGAGACCTTGTCCACAAATCCCACGCCCCCGGAGCTATAGGGCTGTTCGTATCAGGAATCGCAGAGATTGCATGCAGAAGACTACTCACCTTGGCCGTGGCGAAGCTAGTGTCATTGGTTAGTTGGAGGTAAGCGTCGACTCCTCCTGCTATATTCGGGTTTGACAGGTCAAGTGAACCAGTCAACGCCATGACTCGGTCAATTCTTGGGCGGATATGATTCAAAAAGCCAGCCGAGAGGTGACCGGAAAGCGCCGGTTCAATGAACATGACCAAAGCACGCAGATACGCGAGGAAAAGCGCCTGCTCCTTCTGTGCCTCCTCAGAGGACTGGGACATCCTGGTAAGGGAGTCAATTAAGTACTGGTCCAGAATGTCATGTGCCGCCGGGCTACTCTCAAGGACCTTGTAAAGGTCGCTCGGCTCTCCCATCTCGAGTGCTCGCTGGAGATTCGGCAAAATCAGCAGATATAGAGAATCAGGTGACTTCTCTGCGTGCAGGTACAAGGTTGCGAAGTCTTGTTCAAGGGTGGGAGGGTAGTGGACTTTGGCTATGTCCGTCGGCACTTGCCATGGTCGCGCCCTCACCTGGTCACGTGACAGAATATAGGCTGCGAGTGTTGATAGCGGCATATCGCCCTGCCGCTCCGTATAGAGAGCGACCAGCTCGTTTATGAAAACGACAAGCTGCCTTGGAGTTGGCGCAGCACGCGCTGTGCTAGCATGCAGCAGCCGAGCAATGACCTCGTAGCTTCCATCTTCGTCAGCACCAAAGCAGTCTGCCAACTTCCGGGCAAGGAAGCCTTTCCAGGGCCGCAGCATTGGTAGTGGCAGCGACATACGCACTTGAAAGACCTTCTCAAGCGTATTCCCTTTGCTACCGCCAGATTCACCCCCGACGGAGAGCTTCGAAAGATAGCTTTCGCCCGCTATCGGAACGAGGAGCCATAGGCGCTTGAACCACTCGTTTTCACGGAATGCGGGATTGTCGAGGAAAGACCGTAGAAGAATCCAGACTTGCTTTGCCTCGTCCGGTTCGACGCGGTCTAAATTGTCGATAACAATGACGAGCCTTCGCTCGCGTAGGTTCAGAACGTCGCTCATGAGACGTCCGAACTCCTGTTGAAATTCTATTGACGTTGGGACAGGTTCCGTTAGCGTATCCGTCGTCTCGTCCTGAGTAGACTTCGTCAACAGGACTTGAACGTTCTTCGCACTGATTCCAAGCACGGCACAAAACAAAATAGCAGCGCCACATCCTGTTAGGCTCCAGAGTAGCCATGTTGGTGAGTCTTGAAGAGCCTTTGATATCAGATTGTAGAGAACGGGAGACAACAGCGCCCCTGTGACACCGAGAGCCAATGCAACCCGCGTGCCGGCCTCGAACTCAGGTTTTGAGCGCTTCGTAGTGCGCTTGCTCTTCCCGGAGAAAGTGTCGAGCTTTGCCTTCCACTCGCTCTCAGATTTTGACTTGGGGCGAATCCATTCGCAAGCAAGCAGGTCGTTAACCAGGCTCTCGAAGAAAGCACGTCGCACGCCATCGCCGGAATGAATCCACGCGTCGTAGACGAACGTTCGAGTCCGAGGGTCTTTTTCGGATTGCGGTGCTCGATTGGCAGATAGGCGCTTCCTAAGCATTTGAACCACAGTTGACTTGCCCGCACCCCATTCGCCGTCTAGGTGGATGCTTTTGCCTCCTTCGGATGTCTCAATCAGCGCGGCAATCGCATTCGCAATTCTCTCGTGTGCGCCGAAAGAATCTTCAATCGCGGGTTCGTCAGGAAGCAGCTTGGGTTGGCGAAATGTCATCGGAGGCGAGTCCTAGTCGCGCGCGGTATGCTAGCGCGTGTAGCGTAAGCAAACTCATTAGCAGTGAGTCTCGAGATTTGCCCGCGATTCATTGCAAACTGAAGTGCTCAGAAACAGTTGGTGTTGACCGTATTGCCCACGCTGGTGGACGTGCAATGCACGCTGTTCAGGCGCACGGTCTGAGGCTGACGGGCGTTCACCGCCTGCATGTAGTTGGCCCACGCATTCAGCCTATTGGCGAACTGCTGATTGGCAATCTGTTGGGCCTGAATCTGCCGGTCTTGGTCCTGAATCAGGCGCGCCTCGCGGTACTGTCGGTCGGCATCCATGGCGGCCTTTCCAATGGCATATCGATGCTCCGCAAACTCGCCGTAGGTGAGCTTCTGTTGATAGAGTGCAACAACCAGCTCACTGACTTTTGCCTCAGCCTCTGTCCCGAAGGCAACCTCTTGTCGAATGAACGATTCATCCAATGGCGTTGCGTTAGGCGGAATTACGTTGACTTCACGCTCACGTGCCACACACGAATCTCGGATGGTTGCCCATTTGCGGATGAGCATGCGTTCATTCGCCGTTGGGAACGCATCCAGGGATGCATATTGAAAGGGAGGTGGGTCATCAAGCTTGCGCTGAAACTCAAGCTTGTCGCCCAGAGGGGCGAGCTCAGGGACGGCCATGTCGGCCTTGCACTGTTGATGCACGGTTTCAAACTCGGCAGCAAGGAGGTCATGCTCCGCCTTCGCAGCATCCGCGGCTTCCTTCCGGTGCAGGCTGCCTCCACCGTTCGCGTACCCGCGTGTGCCCGGCAGGCAGTCCGCCCATGGGATGCCTAATGCGCAGTCCCCGGGATGGTTGGCGAAGCCCGGTCCGACACTACTGCAGGATGCAAGCAGCGTCAAAACGCCTGAGAAGGCCATGAGTTTGGTTTTATGCACGCCGCATCCCCGAAGTTCAGTTTTTTACGGTTTTCAGCTGCTCTTACCGGCAGTAGTGTGCTGCGTGAACGTCGCACGCTATACGGCTGAAGATTCTACGCCACGGGCGCGGGTGTCGAAGACGTTTTCGGTTTCTTAGGGGCGTCGAAGTGGGCGTGCCCGGGAGTAGGAAACGGCTGCCGCGCGTAGATGGCAGCTAGTCACCGTCGCTCCCATCTGATTGCCTCGATTCTCTGCAACGCTTGCAGCATCCGCCTCCAGATACGGCTGAGAAACTTCCATGTGTCCTCGACGCGCGCGTAGTGCTTTCTTACAATCGACTACGCGGCCACCTTCGCCGGCCCGGTGGAGAGAGTCTTGGGCCAGCGAGTGTCTGGCAGACCTCGCGCATCGGAATCACGTGTCGCTGCGAAACCGTCGGGGCGTATCATCGGCGCTTAGTCTAGCCCAGGACACGAAACGCCATTTTCAGGCTTGTTCGAGGCTACGCGCTATGCTCCTCGTCATGCCCCCTATGCCAGAAAGGAAGACTCGTCCAGCTTCTGACGGTGCCTTTCTCTCGAAAGGCTCTTCGTTGCTCACCGAATGAGGAAGAAAATCGGTGCATATCACGGCGCGGCGGGTCGGCTTTTTGACGAAGATACTGTCTACCTTCTGGACGCTCAGCGCCACATACAATCCGGTTGTCGGAAAGAAGTCCATCTCTCAGAGAAAAGTCTTTAATGTCTGGATTGTGGTGAGTGTCTTGAGCAATGGGGCGAAGCTCCCCCCTAGCCCAGCAGGACGCTGGGTTAGGGGGAGCTTCGCCCTGAGACTGCGCGCTGGACTGCGGAGCCGGTCTCTCGCACGGGGCATCGGGGTCGCGTGCATCGCCCCGACTCGGCTGGACTATCACAAGGTATGCACACCTTGCCGCTCACCCTCTAGCCGCTGCTCCCAGGTCGCGCCCGGAGCTCCCCGCTTGGCGCCATTCAGCTGGCCGCGGGGTATCGAGCCCTCTCCTCCAGCCAAAGGTATACGTCGTCGACTTTAAATGCGGTCGAATCTCTGGGTTAGGTGCCGGCGGAGGCCGCATCAGACCAGCAGCCGGAGAATGGACGGGCCGGACGCGTTGGGCGATTACAACCGACGAGTGAGGTGTCGGCGAGGGTCCTTGGTCTTAGGCATCACGATACTTGTCGGCTTGATACTGACAATATCCGCACAGCGAATTGTCGTAATCATCCAATGTCAGAGCGTTTCCGCAACGCGAGCACCCTTCGGGGTCGAGCTGCATGCCGCACCAGAGGCACTTTCCCTTTGTATGTACAAACGTCGCGTGTTGGCATTCCGGGCATTCCGCGGTGGGCGGCTCTTCGCCGCTGAAAGGGTCGTAGCCGCCGACGAATTCGATAAGGGTTTCTTCGAGCAAGGGCACGATGAGTGCGCGATGTGCACAGCTGACGCAAATGTACGTAACCTCACCGCTTTCAAGGTCGCTGCTCTCTTCTTCGTCGCCGGACGGCTTCAGCAAGGACGACCCGCACGCCTCGCATTGCATGTCAGGCACCACCGGCAAGAGGTCGTCTGGAACGTTCAGGCCTGCCCAAGCCGCGGTACATACGGCAGCCTGAGCCTGATAGAAATCGTGATGCTTCAGCATCGTTGTCCAGGTCTCGCCGAGAAGCGTAGCCGGCGCGGAATCTAGCTCGTCCTGAATGAACGTGCTCAATACCGGGAACGTGTCGGAGAGAAATTTTCCGATTACCCCGGCCGCATTCTGGGGATGAAGGTGTTCCGCGTTGTTGCGTTCTTTTTGTAGCGCCTCGATAACCTTCCAGTCAGTTACGATGCCAAATGCATCGAAGCGCTTTTTGATATCCGGTACGTCAATCGTCGTGTTGCCGAATTTCATCGGTTGCCATTCGATACCGCCCATGCCGTCAGGCTGCGGAAGAATCTCCCCGGTCTTGAAAATCAGTTCGTAACCCTCTGCGGCGCTTCCGGCCCCGGTCGCAATCCGATACTTGAACAGCAACAAGATTCCCGCAAACAGATTGCGCAAAGCTGACAGCGCTCGGTCGGTAATCCCCCCGCTTTTAACGCGAGGCAGAAGTAGAGACTATGCTGCGGCCATGAGCCGCTGTTTCGGCGTCATGCCGCCCAGGCCCATGTTAGGGCGCTCGTGATTGTATTGCCACATCCATTCCGTCGCGAAGTGCTGCACGTGCGCGAGGTCGTCCCAGTAGTACTGCGATAGCCATTCATAGCGCACCGTACGATTGAATCGCTCCACGTAGGCGTTCTGCTGCGGCTTGCCCGGCTGGATGTAGTTCAACGCGATGCCATGCTTGGCTGCCCATTGCGTGATTGCGTCGCTCAGGTACTCCGGGCCGTTATCGCACCGTATCGCCATCGGCTTTCCCCGCCAGTCAATGATCTGCTCCAAGGCTCGGATGACGCGCGCAGATGGCAACGAGAAGTCGATCTCGATTCCCAATGCCTCGCGGTTGAAGTCGTCGATCACGTTGAACAGCCGGATACTTCGGCCATCCTTCAACTGGTCGTGCATAAAATCCATCGACCACACCGCATTCATCGACGCCGGCACGATCAGCGGCTCCGGTGCCTGCCGTACGAGCCGCTTGCGCGGCTTGATGCGCAGGTTCAACTCCAGTTCCCGGTAAATCCGGTACACGCGCTTATGGTTCCAGCCGAAGCCCTTCACGTTGCGCAAGTACAGGAAACACAGCCCAAAGCCCCAGTTGCGATGATTGTCGGTCAACCTTAGCAGCCAGTCGGCAATCTGCTCGTTCTCCGCATTGCGCTGCCGCTCATAGCGGTAGCACGTCTGGCTTATGCCAAATGCCTCGCATGCAAGCCGGATCGGCACGCCCCGGCTCGCTACTGCGTCTCTGGCCATCTCGCGGCGGGTAGAGGGCCTCAGTCTTTTTTTGCTAGCGCCTCCGCGACGATCTCCGCCTTGAGCTTCTCTTCGACGTACATCTTGCGCAGTCGCGCGTTCTCCGCTTCCAGCTCCTTCATCTTGGCCATCAGCGGCACGTCCATCCCGCCGTACTTGCCGCGCCAGTTGTAGAAGGTCGCCGTGCTAATGCCCAGCTCCCGGCAAATCTCCGGTACCGCCACGCCAGCTTCCGCGCGCTTGAGCGCCTCCATGATCTGGCTATCCGTGAACTTCGACTTCTTCATTGCGTAGAACTCCCTTTGCTGGAAATTCTACTTCTGATCCCACTTACTGGACGGGAGGATTACC
>Ga0068855_100004205_pt1 | contig 17570 bp, 13 predicted proteins | sample KBSCornC52_FD_66592 | JGI IMG/M metagenome (GOLD analysis project Ga0068855, IMG submission 66592) | Corn rhizosphere microbial communities from Kellogg Biological Station, Michigan, USA - KBS Corn C5-2 | ecosystem: Host-associated > Plants > Roots > Rhizosphere > Soil ...
GGCGCGGGGGGCGAAGTCTCATTCAGTCATTTGGAAAATCTACTAACCGGTGACACACCGTGCACAAGCAGACGGCGATGAGCGGAACCGCTATTGGAGCGAAGAACTCATGAGTGGAATTGTTGTACGTGAGCCTGCTCTCCGATGGTGGGCAGCAATAGCGCTACTTCTTACCGTGTGGATAGCCGCAGAGAGTCACAACGCTGAAACCGTCGTGAGCGGCCCGCGACTATGGAGAGACGTGGTTGCCGCTGCTGTTTCGGTGGTAGTGCTGGGGTTTTACGTGCAGATGTTAATCGAGTGCGCTTCCGACAAGAAGTTGCCTCGAAAATGGCTCTGGTTCCTTTTTTTGCTCGCAATGCCCGTCGTTTCCGCTTTTGTATTCTTCATGATCACAAGATCAGCACGTAGCGAAGCTCCCGAAGGTAATGCCGCGACAGCCTCCCGCTGACTTCTACGGGAGCCGGGGACGGATGATCGACGAACTCACTGGATCTAAAAGACGGCCAGGAGGCATCTCATTTCTGTGCATTGTTTTGGTGTGGCTATGTCTCATGGGCTTCGGCAACGCATTGATACTTGCCACGGGCCGCGTCGACCAACTACCGCCCTGGTTGAGCTTTGTCGCTGCGATATACGGAATCGCTGCGGGCGTGGCGAGCGTCGGGTTGTGGCACATGCGTTACTGGGGACTGCAAGCGCTCACCGCCTGGATGGCGGTTTGTGAGCTGCTTCTGGTTTGCTTTGTCGCAGTGACACCGAGTCGCCTGATTCTCGGAGGACACTTAGGGGTTTTGGTGTTCATGGTAGTCGTGGGCTTTGCATTTGTTCTCGTTTATGGATACGTACGTCGAGCCGTTACACCTTCTATCCGAACATCGGATCGATAAGTCCGGTGGCGCCGAATTGCAAAATTTCTGTTGCCGCAAGAGATACCCTGTCTGCCAGGCATCACGTGCCTCGATGTGTCGCCGCAAGGGGATCAGAACAAAAGTTGGAGTTGGAAACAAATAGCGCTATGCGCTCTGGCCGTAGCGAACTACTACTTCGAATGGGGGTTATTCGGAAAATTCCAGAGGGGGTTTATAGCGGCTTCCTTCGTCCTGTTATTCCTGGTCATGCGCTACCTTGGTCCAACGATGCAACAGCTGCGGGATTATCGGAGCAGTCACTGAGCGAAGGCGGGGTGCCATTCGCGAGGGTGCGCACGGAGTTCCGCTGGATAGGAGGCACTGCTCTTATTGCAGGCTGGCATGGTTTCGGCCGCAGATTAAGGCAGTATCGTGACGATCGAGCTGTCTGGGCCAGTTCGATACAAAGGCTGACCACCGACTAGTTTTTTGGCAGAAGTTCGTTATCTTGTTGATCTGTGGTTTGATTGTTCCGCTGCTTGCGCTTGCTGCGAGGGTCTGGATTCTGTAACCGCAAGGGAATACCAGGTGGCAGTGTGCTCGCGGCATCAACAAACGTGGCGTCCGGTGAGCGCTGCAAGCGAATCCCAACGATGAGTGTATGAGCGAATTCAATAGTCCTCGGCGACGAGCAGTTGCCTCTATCGCGGGCGCTTCCGCCTCGCTGCTGCTTCACTTGCTCCTCATCACTCCAGTCTTGTGGGGAGCTGCATCCCATCGGGTACGTGCCCAAGACGAAGGCGGCGGATCAAAGTCGCAGGTAACAACTGATGACGGTGCAATCATTGCCTTCTTCATCGACGATGCTGACAGTGCCGCGAATCCCGGATCCGCACCGCGCGTTGTCCCTTCGTTCATGCCTTCCACAAGAAATGTCCTGACGCCCGTTGCAGTTCCGGACATCCCGGTACCTCGCGTTGTAGCGCTCTCCGACAAAGAAACAGAGGAGCAGGATTCCTCCTCTGTGGAGGTGAGCGGAGCCGTCGATCCCGGTCGCGCACTCATGTTCGGTCGCTACATCGGCCAGATCACCGCTCGCGTCGATCGTGCCTGGCTCAGACCACGCACGCAGCTCGCCTCGGGCCGGTTCGAATGCCGCGCCCGAATCGTTCAGGAAAAGGACGGCTCCGTACGCGAAATCGAGCTTGAACAGTGCTCTGCTGATCCACATTGGCAGCTCTCTCTGGTCCGCGCCATTCAAAGTGCCTCTCCATTGCCGGCTCCCCCCAACCCCAGCGTCTTCTCCCGAACGCTGCGCGTGCAATTCACGTCGGAGTCGTTCTCGCCCAGCGCCGATCCCACGGGCTTTGAGCCTGAGCCACACACGGCAATGCGGTGATTCGAGCGCTACTCCGCCACGACGATTTTCTGCGTGGACTTCACCTCTTCCATCACGAAATAGGTGTGGGTTTGCTGGACGCCGCGCACGGAGGCGAGGCGGTCGCCGAGGAAGCGGCGATAGCTTTCCATGTCGGTGACGCGGATTTTCAGCAGGTAGTCGAAACCACCGGCGACCATGTGGCATTCCATGACTTCGTCGTGGGCCAACGCGACTTGCTTGAAACGCTCGAAGGCATCGGGCGTGGTGCGGTCGAGAGAGACTTCGACATAGGCCAGCAGCCCGAGGCCGAGCTTCCCCGGGTTGAGCCGGGCGAAATAGCCTTCGATAAAGCCGCCCGCCTCCAATCGCCGTACGCGCTCTAGCGTCGGCGTGACAGTCAGATTCACTTCCCGCGCAAGCTGCGAGACCGGTGTACGGCCATCCTGCTGAAGCCTTGCCAAAAGCTTGCGATCGATGCGGTCGAGCTCGCGGTCGGCATGGGCCGCGCTACGAGCAGCTGTGCCTTTTGAGCTCATGCCAGTGAATTCATCTGTGTATGACCCTAAAACGTGAAATTATTCTCTAGGAGGAACGCTAGCATAAGGATAATTTACTAGGAATTGGGTAGGAATATGGCCAATACGGCTAAGCGGATACCGCCGCCTGAGAAGGGTCGCCTGGAGAGCCTGCGCGAGGCATTGCGCGCGGCGACGTTGCGGGCGGAGCCGGACGCTGTCGACGAGATGGTCGAGTCGCTCGAGATGGTCGGTCAGCGGCTCGAAAACGCGAAGGCCAGGGCAACCCGCTGGGTGGAGGCGGCACGGGCGGACCGGCGCACGCGCCCTTTGGTCGACTCGATGCTCGAGCAGTTCCCGCTCGACAGCGCGCCGGGCAAAGCCCTGATGAGCCTCGCCGAAGCCTTGCTGCGAACGCCTGATCCGAAGCGCGCCGACCAGTTGATTGCCGAGCGGCTCGCGGCCATACGCGCCGCGGGAGTCCCTGGAAGTGACGACCGCCTGCTGAGAACGGCGTTTGCGCTGTTGGGCTCCGCAAGCCGGCTGCTGCCGGAAGTCGTGAGCGAGCTGTACGGACGTTTCTCGCTCGCTTCGGTGACCAAGCCGTTCGTGGCGCCTGTGGTTCGTAAGGCGCTGCGTGGCGCCATGCAGATGTTGGGCGAAGCATTCATTGTCGGTGAGACGATCGAGTCTGCTCTCGCGCGCGGGAAGTCCAACCCAGGTCTGGCCCTGTGCTCGTTCGACGTGTTGGGCGAAGGGGCCCGCACGGAAGCCGATGCGCAGCGCTACACGGACTCCTATGCGAGGGCGATCGACGCGCTCAGCGCCCAGCCCAAGGGCACTGTCCACGGCCGCTCCAGTATTTCGGTGAAGCTATCCGCGTTGGAGCCGCGCTATACCCTTCTGCAGAGCACCCGCGTTGCCGAGCGCCTGATTCCGTGCATGTTGGATCTGGCGCGCCGCGCGGCTCGCGCGGGAATCGGTCTCACGATCGACGCCGAAGAGGCGGATCGGCTCGATCTCTCCCTCGATATCGTGGAGGCGCTCGCTCGCGATTCCGAGACTCGCGCGTGGGAAGGCCTCGGGCTTGCGGTGCAGGCATATGGCCGCCGCGCGCCTCTGGTGATCGACTGGGTCGCGGAACTTGCGCGTGAGACGGGTCGGCGAATGACGGTACGTCTCGTGAAGGGCGCGTATTGGGACAGCGAAATCAAGCGCGCGCAGGAGCGCGGCTTGCCCAGTTTCCCGGTGTACACCTCGAAAGCGGCCACGGATGCCAGCTATCTGGTGTGTGCGCAGCGGCTCTTTGCCGCAAACGCCGTGATCTATCCGCAGTTCGCCACTCACAACGCTTTCACCATCGCGGCGGTTCTCGATCTTGCGCCGGCGGGTGCCGTGTTTGAATTCCAGCGGCTGCATGGCATGGGCGAGTTGCTGTACGAGGCGGTCAAAGCCGAGGTACCGGGCTTTGCTCCAGTGCGCGTCTACGCGCCTGTGGGTACACACGAGGACTTGTTGCCCTATCTCGTGCGCCGGCTCCTGGAGAACGGCGCGAATACCTCTTTTGTGCATCAGTTCCTCAACCCGCAGATTCCGGTGGAGCAGGTTGTGAGCGATCCTATTTCGACCTTGGGCCGGTCCGACAGGAAGGCCGCGGCGAGCCGTATCCGCGAGCCGCTGGCGCTCTATGGCTCGGAGCGGGCCAACTCCGCGGGCGCCGATTGGGGTGACCCGATGGGGATCGCGGCGCTCGAGGCGGAATTGCGCACCTGCAGCGCGGCGGCTTGCATGGGCGGTCCAATCCTTGGCGGCAAGGTTGTCGATGACGCGGACACTCCGGTCCTGTCGCCGAGCAACTTTCTCGAGACTGTGGGCATGTCGCGCGATGCAACGGATGCGGAGATCACGCATGCAATGGATCTCGCCTCGCAGGCGCAGCCCGCGTGGGATGCTACGCCAGCAGCGGCGCGCGCGGCATGTCTGGATCGCGCAGCGGAACTGCTCGAGGAGCAGCGAGGCCTCTTTCTCAGGCTCCTGGTGAAAGAGGCGGGCAAGACCCTGCCGGATGCGGTGGCCGAGTTGCGCGAGGCGATCGATTTCTGCCGCTACTACGCCGCCCGCGGCCGTGAGTTGTTCGGTGAGCCGCAGCAGCTCCAAGGGCCGACCGGCGAGCGTAACCTGCTGTCCCTCACCGGGCGCGGCGTGTTCGTCTGTATCAGCCCGTGGAATTTCCCCCTGGCGATCTTTTCAGGCCAGGTCGTGGCAGCCTTGATGGCCGGCAACGCTGTGATTGCAAAACCGGCTCCAGCGACACCCTTGATCGCGCACGCCATGACGCGACTGCTCCATCAGGCAGGCGTGCCTGACAACGCATTGCATCTCACGCCGGCCGACGGTCCTGCTTTCGGCAATATAGCCTTCAAACACCCCGCTCTCGCCGGAGTCGCCTTCACCGGCTCGACCGCCACTGCGACCAACATCAATCGCGCGCTGGCCAATCGGGATGGCGCGATTGTACCGCTCATCGCCGAGACCGGCGGCGTGAACGCGATGGTAGTCGATGCAACCGCGCTGCCCGAGCAGGTGGTGGACGATGTCATCACTTCTGCATTTACCAGCGCGGGTCAGCGCTGCTCGGCACTGCGAGTGTTATATGTGCAGGAGGAGATCGCGGACCGCGTGATCAATATGCTGGTCGGCGCCATGAAGTGTCTGACGATCGGCGACCCCGCGGAGCTGGCGACGGATGTCGGGCCGGTCATTTCTGAGGCCGCGCTACTCCGCCTGCGCAAATACGCGACGCGGATGCGGAGCGAGGCGAAACTGCTGTATGCCTGTGAGCTGGGACCGCAGCACGAGCACGGCTATTTCTGTGCCCCCCATCTTTTTGAGCTGCGCTCGCTGGATCAGGTGAAAACCGAGGAATTCGGGCCGATCCTGCACGTTGCGCGCTATCGCGGCGACCAACTTCCGCAGGTCATCGCCGCAGTCCGCGGCACCGGTTTCGGGCTCACGCTCGGCGTGCACAGTCGCCTGGAGAGCGTCGCTGAATATGTGTACCGCTCGGTTCCGGTCGGCAACACCTATGTCAATCGAAATATGATTGGCGCGGTCGTGGGTGTGCAGCCATTTGGCGGCCAGGGTCTGTCCGGAACGGGACCGAAGGCGGGTGGTCCTCACTATCTATTGCGTTTTTCGACAGAGCGCACATTGACGATCAACACCGTCGCCATCGGGGGGAACGTGGAGTTGCTTTCCTGAAACCTCCAAACTGGCGCTAGCTTCCGCAGCGGTCGCCATTTCCTGACATGCGGCGCAGTGCCCGGCCGCCATCGAGGCCAATACAATGCGCCTCATGAGGCAACTGCGCACCGCTGTCGAAACATCCCCTGTTGAAGAGCTCCTCGGTCGTCTGGGAGAGCTCGCACCGCTCATCCGGCAGAGCGCCGCCGAAGCCGAGCGGCTCGCGCGGCTGCCCAAGCCGTTAGCCCGGGCGCTCCTGCGTTACGGGCTGTTCAGGCTGTGGGTGCCCAAGAAGTGTGCGGGCTTCGAGTTGGAGCTGGCGGAGGCGCTGGAGGTCTTCGAAGACGCGGCGCGGTTGGACGGCTCGACCGGCTGGGCCGTGATGATCGGCGCATGCGGGGGTTTGTTTGCGTCACACCTGGATGCGGTGACGGCGAGCTCGGTATTCGCACGGCCCGAGACTGTCGTCGCCAGTGGCATGGCTCCTGAAGGGCGCGCCGTGCGGGTTGCGGGGGGCTACCGAGTCACCGGCTGCTGGCACTATGTGACGGGTGCACCGTATGCGACGACGTTTTTAGCGAATTGCGTCGTGATGGACGCCGGCAGGCTCGTGTTCGACGCAGACGGCAGCCCGCAGACCCGTGCGATGCTTCTGGAGGCAGCGCAGGTGGCCATCGTCCCGGCCTGGGATGCGAGCGGACTGCGTGGCACCGGGAGCGATGATTTCGAGGTGCGGGACGTGCTGGTCCCGGAACAGCGGACGTTCTCCCTGACCAACACAACCGTGCGCGAGCCTGGTGCGCTTTATCGACTGCCTCTGGCAAGCGTGACGGAGCTTGCCATCACCGCCGTCGCGGTTGGTATCGTGCAGCACGCTCTCGATGAGTTCGCCGCCCTGACGCGCAGGAACAAGGCCGCGCTCGCGGCCGACCCCAGCGTCCAGGCGCGCTATGCCGAGGCGCGCGCTACCTGGGGACTGATCAAAGCCGGAACGGACTCTCTGGCCCGGCGGGTCTGGCGAGACGCGCTCGGTAACCGCACACCGTCGAAAGTTGAGTTGAGCGAGGTGACGGCGAGCTGCGCGCTATCCGTCGTCAAGCTGCGCGGCGCGCTCGGTGAGTTGATGGCATTGGCAGGCATGCAGGCCATTCAACCTGACAGCGAGATCGGGCGTGCGTGGCGCGACCTGCAGGCGTTGGCCGCGCATGCGGCGGTCTCGCCCCGGCAGCTTACGTCGATCGGGGCGACGCTGCTCGCCGCAAGTGATTCGCTAGGGCATTGAAGGACTCGAGCGGAGCGGAGCAAACACTGCCTTCACACACATAAGCGACCGCGTTGCCACGTATCGGTTTGTCGGCGAGCGCGGGTGGTAGATCGTGGGCGTCCGCCGGGATGGCGAGCACCATCCGGCGCGGCGCATAGAGCTTGGCGAGCTCGCCTTGCCAGGACTCGATAGCCTCGGGCTCGCCCCTGAGGATGACTGTTTCGGGCGGATGCAACAGCTCCTCGAGAGCAATGAGTAGGCTCATGTGCGCATGCGGATGTTTTTCCATAATCGGCCAGGCGGCTTTCAACGTCCGTTCAGCTGCGGCCAGGTATCGTGAGTCGGCCAGGAGGTGTCCCATGCGTTGGAGCACGAAAGCGGCAATGCCGTTGCCGGCCGGTGTGGCGTCATCGCCGAATGACTTCGATCGATGGATGAGGGTCTCGTGATCGTCCGAAGTGAAGAAAAAGCCGCCGTTCGGATCGCTGAAGCGTGCGAGCACGACTTCGAGCAGATCACGTGCGAATGCCAGCTCGTCACTTCTGAAGCGGACCTGCTGGAGCTCGAGAATGGCGTCCGCGAGGAAAACGTAATCGTCCAGATAAGCGTTGAGATGCGCGTGGCCGTCTTTGTATGTCGCGAGTAAGCGCCCGTCGCGCCAGAGAGTACGACGAATAAAGTCGAGGGCCCGGGTTGCGGAGCTCGCGAGGTCCGGCTGGCGCAAAGAGCGCGCGGCGATCGCCATGCCGCGAATCATCAGGGCGTTCCACGAGGTCAGAATCTTGTCATCGCGACCGGGCCAGACACGGGCGTTACGGATCGCCAGCAACTTACTGCGACCTGAGTCCACGAGCGCGCCGGTCTCCTCCACGGAGCGCCCGAGGCTACGGGCGACATCCTCCAGCGATTGAAACACATGGAGATGCCAGCGCCCTTCGAAGTTGGGTGGGCGCTCGAGCCCGAATCGAGGCGCGAATGCGGCATATTCCTCCGGGGTGAGTGCCTGTTGGACTGCAGCGCGGTCCCAGACGTAGAACTTCCCTTCGTGACCCTCGGAGTCGGCGTCATAGCTCGAGTAGTAACCCCCTTCAGGAGATTGCGCTGAGCGGATCGCCCAGCCCGCGGTGTCGGAGGCGACCTGTCCGTAGAACGTATCGCCCGTCGCTACCAGCGCGCTAGCGTAAACGGCGAGCAGCGCGCCGTTGTCGTAGAGCATTTTTTCGAAGTGCGGAATCATCCAGTAGTCATCGACGGAGTAGCGCGCGAAGCCGCCATCCAGTTGATCGTTGATTCCCCCTTCACCCATCCGCTTCAGGGTCAGAGTGGCCATGTACAGAGCATGCAGATCGGGCTCCGCCGCGTTCGCGCTCGCATACCAGTCGCGTAGCAGCCGCTCTAGCGTTTTCGGGTGCGGGAACTTTGGCGCGCTGCCAAATCCGCCGTTGCGAGAGTCGAAGGTTTTGGCCAGCAGGGCTCGGGCTTCCCGCAGCGGCTTCTCCGAGAGTTGGATATCCGCCGCCGGGGGTGGCGGATTCAGCTCGGCGAAGGCCGCTAACAGCGCGTCGTTCTGCGACCGGAGCTCCTGCTCGTGGTCCCGATAGTATTCGGACACGCGCCTGAGCAGATCGCGGAACGAGGGCAGGCCGAAGCGCGCTTCGCGAGGAAAATAAGTGCCCCCGAAGAAGGGGCGCTGGTCGTCATGTGTCAGGAACATGGTCAGCGGCCAGCCGCCGGAGCGCTGGGTCAACATCTGCTGCGCGATCTGATAGATGCGGTCGATGTCGGGCCGCTCCTCGCGATCGACTTTGATGTTGACGAAGAGCTCGTTCATGAGGCGCGCGGTGTCGGCATCCTCGAACGACTCGTGCGCCATGACGTGGCACCAGTGACAGGCGGAATAGCCCACCGACAGCAGAATCGGTTTGCGTTCCACGCGTGCTTTTTCCAAGGCCTGCGCGCCCCAGGGATACCAGTCGACAGGATTGTGTGCGTGCTGGCGCAGATACGGGCTCGTTTCGTGCGACAGGCGATTGGGTGGGGAGCGGTCCATAGGGCACCCGGGCTGGTTTCGAGTAGAATGCGATCCCACTATACCTGTATTACCTGGCTGCATTATCTGGCCCTGCTGCTCGGGCTCATCACCTTGGGCCTCCGACTGTCGCCATATGAGCGATGTGAGTTGACGATCTAGCGCATGTCATCCGACGTCTCCATTTTGAAGCTGAAGCGCGGCGAGGATCGCCGGATCCGCTCCGGACATCTGTGGATCTTCAGCAATGAAATCGACAATGCCGCCACGCCGTTGACCGGCTTTGTGGCAGGTGCGCGCGCGCGCGTGCTGTCCGATCGTGACCAGTTTCTCGGCCACGCTTATGTCAATCCGCATGCATTGATTTGCGCGCGTATCGTTGGCCGTGACGCGGCCCAACCTCTCGATCGAGCGCTCATCGAGCAGCGGCTCAACGTGGCGCTAGCGTTGCGCGAGCGGCTGAGCGCTGCGCCTTACTACCGGTTGGTTTTTGGCGAGTCCGATCAGTTGCCCGGTCTCGTGCTCGACCGTTACGGAGACGTGCTCGTCGGCCAGATTGCAACCGCCGGAATGGAGGCACTGAAAGGTGACGTCGAGGCGGCGGTGCGAGAGGTATTGCAGCCGGCGGGTTTGTTCTGGAAAAACGACTCGGGTGCGCGCGATCTGGAGCACCTGCATCCGTCGACCGAAGTTGCATTCGGTAGCGTCCCGGAGGAGATCGAGGTCATCGAGTCGGGATTGCGGTTCCGCGCGCCCCTTGCGGCGGGGCAAAAGACGGGTTGGTTCTACGATCAAACCGCGAACCGGCAGCGGCTCATCCGGTTCTTGCCCCCGGGTGCACGTGTGCTGGACGTGTGCAGTTACGTCGGAGCATGGGCGGTAACCGCGCTTCGCAATGGCGCGTCCTCGGCACGTTGCGTCGATTCCTCGCCACTCGCTTTGGATATGGCTCAGCGCAATGCTGCCGAAAACGGTGTCTCGCTGGACACGTTTCGGGAGGATGCCTTCGATGCTCTGAAGGCGCTGCATGCCCAGGGGGCCCGGTTCGACGTAGTCATTCTGGATCCGCCGGCCTTTATCAAACGCAAGAAGGATATTCCGCAGGGGCAGGGCGCATACCGCAAGCTCAACCAGCTGGCGCTCGATCTCATCGACGGGGATGGGCTGCTGGTCTCCTGCTCGTGCTCCTATCACCTGGCGCCCGACGATCTGGTCAGCGCCATTCAAGCGGGCGCCCGGCATTCCGGGCGGTTTGTGCAGATCCTGGAGTCCGGCGGACAGTCGCCCGACCATCCCATTCATCCCGCCATCCCCGAAACGCGCTACCTGAAGGCGTTCTTCTGCCGCGTGACCCGCGAGCTCGGCTAAACTTCGCGGCTATGCTGCAGTATCCCGGCTTCAATCCGATAGCCATCGAGCTCGGTCCGGTGAAGGTTCACTGGTACGGGGTCATGTACCTGATCGGCTTCGCAGGCGCGTGGTGGCTCGCAAGGCTGCGCGCCTCGCGTCCCGCTTCGACGTGGAAGGCGAGCGATGTCGACGACCTCATCTTCTACGACATGCTGGGGGTCATCCTCGGCGGTCGTATCGGCTACGTGCTGTTCTATGGGCTTGGGTTCTGGGCCAAAGATCTGTGGTATCCCTTCAAGATCTGGGAAGGCGGCATGTCCTTCCATGGGGGCTTGCTGGGAGTGATCGTCGCCATGACGCTGTATGCCTGGAGGCGCCGGCGCAACGTCGCGGATGTCTATGACTTCACCGCGCCCCTGCCGGCGATCGGGTTGTTTTTCGGCCGCATCGGCAACTTCATCAACGGTGAGCTGTGGGGGAAGCCGACCACGGTCCCTTGGGGCTTCAATGTGAACGGCGTGGTACGCCACCCGTCGCAGCTGTATGAGGCCTGTCTCGAAGGCATCCTGGTGTTCACCGTCGTGTGGTGGTTTTCTTCCAAGCCCAGGCCGCGCCTGGCGATCTCCGGGTTGTTTTTGCTCATCTACGGCCTATCGCGCTTCGTGCTCGAATTCGTGCGATTGCCGGACGAGCACATCGGCTACCTGTGGAATGGTTGGCTGACCATGGGGCAGGTGCTTTCGTTTCCGATGATCATCACCGGCATTCTCTTTCTTCTGTACGCCTACCGGGTGCGTAGACCCTCGGGCAACTTCGCTGTCGCACAATGAAGCAGTATCTGGAGCTCATGCGCCAGATCCGGGAGCACGGCGCCCGCAAGCAGGACCGTACGGGGACCGGCACGCTGTCCGTATTCGCGCCACAGCTGCGATTCGATCTGCGGGACGGCTTTCCGCTCGTCACCACCAAGAAAATTCATCTCAAGTCGGTGGTCTATGAGCTGTTGTGGTTTCTGCGGGGTGACACCAACGTCGCCTGGCTGCGTGAGCACGGCGTTACGATCTGGGACGAGTGGGCGGATGAGCGCGGTGAGCTCGGGCCGGTGTATGGAAAGCAGTGGCGCACCTGGCTGGCCGCCGACGGACGCACCATCGATCAGATCTCCCAGGCCGTGGAGCAACTGCGGCGTAATCCGGATTCACGCCGCATCATGGTCAGTGCCTGGAACGTCGGCGAGCTGGAGCAGATGAAGCTGATGCCCTGCCACGCCCTGTTTCAGTTCTACGTGGCGAATGGGCGCCTTTCGTGCCAGCTGTATCAGCGCAGCGCCGATGTCTTTCTCGGCGTGCCTTTCAACATTGCCAGCTACGCCCTGCTGACCCATATGTTTGCACAGCAGTGTGACCTCGAGCCGGGTGAGCTGGTGTGGACCGGTGGCGATACCCATTTGTACCTGAACCACCTGAGTCAGGTGGATTTGCAGCTCTCGCGTACGCCGTTACCGCTGCCCCGGCTGCAGATCCGCCGTCGGCCGCCCACGATCTTTGCGTATGAATATGAGGATTTTGAATTCGTGAATTACCAACATCATGCGGCGATCAAGGCGCCGGTGGCGGTTTAACGCATGGCAGACGTCAGTGAAGTGTCTTCTGCGCCGATCGAGGTGCGAAACTCCAACGTCCACGGTCGCGGAGTGTTTGCGACGCGTCGTATCGAGAAGGGTGAGCGCATCATCGAGTATCTGGGTGAGCGCGTTTCGCATGAGGAGGCCGACAGGCGCTACGAATCCAAGGAGGAGAACGACAGTCACACGTTCCTCTTCATCGTCGATTCGAAGACAGTCATCGATGCCGGTGTGGATGGCAACGCCGCGCGTTTTTTCAACCACTCGTGCGATCCAAACTGCGAGTCGGTAGTGGAGAAGCGCCGGGTCTTTATCGAGGCCATCCGCACGATCGAGGCCGGCGAGGAGATGACCTACGACTATCAGATCTACAAGGAAGAGGGCGATCCGGAGAACATCGACGAGGTGTTTGCCTGCCGCTGTGGCTTCGAGCAGTGCCGCGGTACCATGTTGTGGCCGCCGGAGCCGAAGAAGAAACGGCCCCGCGCCAAAAAGAAGGCCGCACCGGCAAAGCGCTCGGGCGGCAAGGGCTCGGCGCGCGGCAGGACTGGTGAGTCCCGCCGCTCGGCAGGCGGGAGAAGCGGTGGGACGCGCGGCAGGACCGGCGAGGCGCGCCGCACGGCTGCCGGTAAGACAGGAAGATCGACGGCCCGGAGGTCCGGGGCCGGTGCGAAGTCCAACGCCAGGGCCAGTGTCAGGGTAGCGAAGAAAAAGGCGCGGCGTCGTTAAGATGCCGTAAGCACACCGTCACTCATGAGCAACGCGCATCGCTGGAGCGTGGCAACTGTCGTTAGCGCCACCGGTATCGTCTACGGCGATATCGGTACCAGCCCGTTGTATGCGTTGGAACAGTCGCTCGCGACCTCCGGCGAGTTCGATCGCGAGGCGGTGTTGGGAGTACTCTCGCTGATATTCTGGGCGCTCGCCATCTCCGTCACGTTGAAATACGTGACCATCATCATGCGTGCCGACAATGACGGTGAGGGCGGTATTCTCGCGCTCTTCGCCTTGGCTAAGCGCAAGCTCGTCGGGGGTGGCCCTTGGGTGAAGACGGTGATCGCGCTCGCCCTGGCCGGCACCGCCTTTTTTTTCTGCGACGCACTGATCACTCCAGCGATTTCGGTGTTGAGTGCTGTTGAAGGCTTGGAGGTACTCAATCCCGGCTTTTCGCAATACGTGATCCCGGTGACCCTGGCCGTGTTGTTCGTGTTGTTCTTTTATCAGAGCCGGGGCACCGCGCGGGTAGCGAGCCTGTTCGGTCCGGTCATGATTGTCTGGTTTTCAGTGCTGACGGTCACCGGAGTCTTGGCGATCAGTCGCGACCCGCAGGTTCTCCTGGCGTGCAACCCGGGTTACGGAGTGACTCTGCTCGCGCACCGGCCCGGATTTGCGCTGGCCATCGTCGGCGCGGTGTTTCTGTCAGTGACTGGCGGTGAGGCCCTGTATGCCGACATGGGGCATTTCGGCAAGAATCCGGTGCGCGTGGCCTGGTTCTTGATCGTCTGGCCGTCTCTCGTCATCAACTACTTCGGCCAGGGCGCGTTCTTACTGCAGACAGGTCATGCAACCACGCACATTCTCTTTGCGCTGGTTCCACAGCCGGTCCTGCCCTGGATGGTGGCTCTGGCGACCGCCGCCACCGTGATCGCTTCGCAGGCGACGATATCCGGGGCGTTCTCCATGGCCCGACAGGCGGTGCAGCTCGACCTGTTGCCCCGCATCCGCGTGTTGCAGACTTCCGCGCAGGAGCAGGGCCAGATCTACGTCCCGGTGGTCAACTGGCTCGTGTTTCTCGCGGTGGTCGCTTTCGTGGTGGGCTTCGGGTCGTCCGATGCACTCGGTGGCGCCTACGGAGCGGCGGTGGTCGGTACGATGCTGATCACCACGTTTCTGGGCGCTTTCGTGGCAGCGACGCAGTGGCAGTGGCCGAAGTCGTTGGTCGGGATTCTGTTTGGCTTCATGTTTCTGGTGGATGCCGTGTTCGTGGCCGGCAATCTCACCAAAGTGCCCAACGGCGGTTGGATTCCGCTGACCTTGAGCGCGGTGCTGTTCATTATTTTCATGACCTGGCGCAGCGGCCGGTTGGAGCTGCGTGCGGCACTGGCGAAGATGGCCGTGCCACGCAGTGAGCTCGCGAAGCTCATCGCGGGCGCGCACCGGGTGCCCGGGACGGGTGTCTTTCTCGCGAGCGATCCCGGAATCGTGCCTTCGGCGCTCATCCGGAACATCGAGCACAACGGCGTCGTGCACGAGCGCGTGATCATCCTGCAGATCGAGATCGCTCATGCCCCACGCCTGGATCCCGTGCGGCGGGTGAGCATCGAGGAGATCCTCCCCGGGGTCTATTCGATTACCGCGCGCTTCGGTTTCATGGAAACCCCGGACGTGAGCGAGGCACTGAAGTCGTGTCGGACCCGGGGCTTACGGGTTTTTACCGAGGACAGCTCGTTCTTCGTGGGGCGTCACGTCGTGCGCGCCCGCCCCTTACCAGGCTGGAAGGGGCTGCAGCGGCGGCTGTTCGCGCGAATGCAGCGGCACAGCACCCAGGCGGCGGAGTTTTTCCGCATGCCATTCCGGGGCGTGGTGGTGCTGAATACCGCGGTGGAGATCTAGTCCCTCGGACCGGATCCTGGTCCCCTCGCAGTTCACCGACAGTTGCGTCAGGCTGGGATTCAGCTACTTTATTCTTCCGCTGAGACGTGAGCAGGGAGTAACCCATGAGGGTCATTGTGGCGGCCATGACGGCTGCGGCGGTTGCGATGGCCATGATTGCGCTTACGTCGCGAGCGCAGGCGACCCCCGCCCTGATCGGGATGACGCCCGGAAGCGCAGCCCCGTTACCCGACAAGAACAGCACGGCAGCTCTCAAACAGCTCCTCGTCGAGACGAAGACCGGAGTCGGCGCCAAGCTCGGCCCGCACCTGCAGATCCTCCAGAAGGCTTATGGAGCGCAACCGCTGTGGCACGACGGTGGCTTGCGGGCGAAGCTGCCGCCCTTACACATGCAAGATGGCTATGTGCGGATCAGCGCGTATGGCGACGATGTCGCGGCACTCAAAACCCAACTGATCGGCCAGGGCATGCTAGGGGCGAGAACGCACGAGCATTCGGTGTCGGGGCGCATCCCGATCACGGCCCTGAGCGACATCGCGGGGATCTCCGGATTGAGATTCATCAAGCCGGTGTTGGCCGAAACGCGTGGAGGTCTGACGACGACTCAAGGTGATCACTCGATGCGCAGCGACCTTGCGCGCTCGCAGTTCGGGGTCGATGGAACGGGCGTGCGGGTTGGCGTGCTCTCGGACAGTTTCGATTGCTCGCCAGGACCCTTCGCCAGTGGGCAGAGCTTCACTCGCGCCGGACAGGATGCGGTCAACGGGGATCTGCCGTTGGGTGTCCGTGTGCTCGCGGATCTGCATACCGCACCGGACAGCGAATGTACCGACGAGGGGCGGGCCATGATGCAGATCGTGCACGATGTCGCGCCGGGTGCCTCGCTCTCATTCAATACCGCACTGACCAGTGAAGAGGACTTTGCCGAAGGTATCGTCGCTCTGGCGAATGACGGGGCCAAAGTGCTCGTGGATGACGTGGAGTATTTCGACGAGCCGATGTTCGAGGACGGGATCGTCGCCAATGCGGTCGACCAGGTGGTCGCGCACGGTGCCGCCTACTTTTCAGCCGCTGGCAACGAAGCACGACAGTCCTATCAGTCCCCGTTTCGCCCTTCGGGCCGCAGAGGGCTCGCCGGAGTGCGACACAACTTCAACCCTGGCCAGGGTGTCGCCGACCTGCAGCGTCTGATCGTGCTTCCCGGCACCATCACCTTGCTGGCCGTGCAATGGGACCAGCCGTTCTTTTCCGCCAACGGCGCACGCGGCTCGCAAAGTGACGTGGATGCCCTCTTCTACAACATGGATGGCACGCCAGTGGCGCCTTGCACCGACAGTCCGGCGCAACTCGTCTGCCAGGAACCGGGTATTGCCAACAACATCGGCGGGGATGCCGTCGAGCTGCCTGTTATTGTCAACTTATCCAATCAGGAGCTGACGCTGCAGCTGGGAATCGAGCTGGTCTCGGGGCCGCCACCCGGAGTGGTCAAATATGTCTGGTACGACCTGGGGTCGGCGCCCTTGGAAGTCGATGCCTTTGACACGGGCGACGCAACGATCATCGGTCACGCGAACGCCGCGGGCGCCGAGGCCGTTGGCGCCGCGGCCTGGTATCAGACGAGTGCCTGGGGCAGTCCACTGCGCCCACAATGCGTACCCGCTTGCCTCGACAGCTTCTCTTCGGCAGGGGGGGTGCCCATTCTGTTCGATCGGGCCGGACACCGCCTGGAGGGGCCGGAATTGCGCGCTAAGCCGGGCGTCATCGGGCCGGATGCGGGAAACACAAGCTTTTTCTATTTCAAGCTGGGTTTCAATGTCCCGGGGAGCTCGGAAGACGACTTGTTTCCAAACTTCTGCGGAACGTCGGCCGCTGCCCCGCACGTTGCCGGTGTCGCTGCACTGTTACTGGATAAGCGCGCACGCGATGTTACCGCTCACCGGCAGGTTCCTGCGCCCCATACGCTCACGCCCGCCGCGCTGTATGGCGTAATCCGCCGGACTGCCAGTGATATGCGCCTGCGAAACATGGGCGGCAATCTTGGGGCGGTGAGCGCGGGTTTTAATTACGACGACGGCTATGGCCTGGTGGATGCGGCGCGAGCCTTGCAGGCGATCAGCGCAGAGTGATTGGGTGCCAGAGCGGAGTGCTTAACGAAGCTTGCCTTGCGATAATAGCGGCATGGCTTATCCCCTCGTCTCCATGATCGTTGCGATGTCACAGAACGGCGTCATCGGCCGCGATAATACCTTGCCTTGGCGACTTCCCGAGGATCTGCGGCGCTTCAAGGCGATCACCCTCGGGAAATCCATTCTGATGGGACGCAAGACCTTCGAGTCCATCGGTAAACCGCTGCCCGGGCGCCTGAATTTCGTGCTCACTCGCAATCGGGATTGGCGTGCCGATGGCGTGATTGTTGTGAACTCGGTCGAGGAGGCGCTGCGCCAGGTGCGCGAGACCGATGAGGTGATCGCCATTGGCGGCGCCGAGATCTATCGGCTGTTCATGCCGTTCGCGCGGCGCATCTACCTGACGCAAGTGCATGCGGAGGTGCCGGGCGACACCATTTTTCCGGACTTCGACCCCACGCAGTGGGTCGATGCCGAATACAGTGAGCATCCGGCAGATGAGAAGAATGCGTACGACGTGACGTTCGTGACGTTGGAGCGGAAGAACGCGCCGCTGTCACCGCGGTCGCATTGA
>Ga0068855_100004207_pt1 | contig 17568 bp, 12 predicted proteins | sample KBSCornC52_FD_66592 | JGI IMG/M metagenome (GOLD analysis project Ga0068855, IMG submission 66592) | Corn rhizosphere microbial communities from Kellogg Biological Station, Michigan, USA - KBS Corn C5-2 | ecosystem: Host-associated > Plants > Roots > Rhizosphere > Soil ...
TCGGCGGTGCACCAGAACACATCGTCCTGCTGGATGTCGAAGGTCCAGTCCATCGTCAGCTTGGCCCACAGCAAGTAGCCGCCGGTGGAATGCTGAACGCCTTTCGGCTTGCCGGTGGAGCCCGACGTGTAGAGGATGAACAGCGGATGCTCCGCGCCCATGCTCACCGGCTTGCATTCGCTCGATTGGCCCTCGAGCACCTCGGTGAAAGTCTTGTCGCGGCCCGCCACCATATTGCACGGCGTCTTGGTGCGCATGAATACCAGCACGTTCTTGAGCGTCGTGCAGCCGCCCATCGCGATGCCCTCGTCGACGATGGACTTCAGCGGCATCTCCTTGCCGCCGCGCATCTGGAAGTTGGCGGTGATCACGGCCACCGCGCCGGCGTCGATGATGCGCTCGTTCAGCGCCTTGGCCGAGAAGCCGCCGAACACCACACTGTGCGTCGCGCCGATGCGCGCGCAGGCTTGCATGGCGATCACGCCTTCGATGGTCATGGGCATGTAGATGATCACGCGGTCGCCCTTGGCGATGCCCTGCGCCTTGAGCGCGTTCGCGAACTGGCTCACGCGCCCCAGCAACTCCCTGTAGGTGACCTTGGTCACCGCGCCGTCATCAGCCTCGAACACGATGGCCGTCTTGTTCTCGGTGGGCGTGCCGATGTGCTTGTCCAGGCAGTTGGCGCTGGCGTTGAGCTCGCCGTCCTCGAACCACTTGTAGAACGGCGCCTCGGACTCATCCAAGGTCTTGCTGAAGGGCTTGGTCCACACCACGTTGTCGCGTGCGAGGCGGGCCCAGAATCCTTCGAAGTCGCGGTTGGCCTCATCGCAGAGCGCGTTGTACGCGGCCATGCCAGAGATGCGCGCACGCTTCACGGTGGCTTCGGACGGGGGGAACACGCGGTTCTCGATCAGGACGGACTCGATGTTGTTGCTCATGGGAAAAGTCTCCGGCTAAGTTTGGGCCTGGACGGCAATATCAGGGTTTGCACTTACAGGCCACTGACGGATTTTGCACCTGAGGGCTGCGGCGGGGTGATGGGAAATCCCCCGAGCATCGCGAGGCCGCGGGCCGCAAGCACTCCTCTGCCATGGGAGCGAATGGCCGGAATTGCGGTCGGGCTTGTCACGTGCCGCCTTGGCTGGCGAGGCCGGCGGCCGGGGCAAGTCGTTCTCCGGTCACGCTCGCGGGCGAACGAAGCAGCGCGCCACCTTTAGTTCGTCAACAAAGCAAAGCGACGCCTGCTGCGTAGCGACCGCGAATGGACCTGCGCCCGACCCGCCCCGACCACCAGCCTTACGGGGTTTGGTGACACTCCAAGAAATTCGGGAACCGGAACGAAATGCGGGAACTCTCGAAATGCGAGAACCCCAACCGCGGGATCCTCGAAATGCCGGAACCGGGTCGAAGCGCGGGAATGCTCCTCGAGGGGCGCCACTTAGCCGCTTGCGGTCGGTGGTCGGGGTGGACGGGCGCAGGTCCATTCGCGGTCGCTACGGACAAAGCGCGCACGCCAACGCGTTGACGAAATGATGGCGGCGCCGCAAGGTTCGCGCCCGCGAGCGTGACCGGAGAACGGCCATCCCGGCCGGCGGCCGCTGCCAAGGTGGTCGAGCGAAACAGTGGTGTGGCACAACATCGGAGCACAGCCTTAGCGTCGCCGCGTCGCCCCGTCGCCGCGTCGCCGCGGACGCTCGGCGGTCGCAAAAAAACTACTGCAGGCCGGCCAGGATCGCAGCGGTCATGGTGGCAGTGGTGCCGGTGCCGCGAATGTCGCCGGTGCGGACCTTCGGATCGGCCAGCGCGGCGACGGTCGCGCGCTCCATCGACTGCGCAGCATCCACCGCCGGTGCAATGCCGCGTCGGCGCCCGAGCCAATCCAGCAGCATCCGAGTCGATTCGATCATCGCGTAGGGGTTGGCGCGGCCGGTGCCCGCGATGTCGGGCGCGGATCCGTGCGTGGCCTGCGCCATGGCGAAGTCGCCATCGCCGATGCACAGGCCTGGCGCCATTCCGAGGCCGCCCACCAGGCCCGCCGCTTCGTCGGTCAGGATGTCGCCGAACATATTCGTGGTGACCACGACGTCGAAGCTCTGCGGATCGCGCACCAGCCGCATCGCCATGGTGTCGACGATCACCTCGTTCACGGTGACGTCCGGGAAATCCTCGGCGGCCCGGTAGCACTCTTCGACGAACATGCCGCAGCCCAGCTTGAACACGGTGTTCTTGTGCACCAGCGTGAGCAGCTTGCGGCGACTGCGCGCGAGGTTCAGCGCCACCCGCGCGACGCGCTCGCTGCCTACGCGCGTGATCACGCGCACGGAGATCGTCATGTCTTCGCTCGGACGGAACTCGCCCGAGCCCGCCACCACGTTGCGGTCTGGCTGGAAGCCTTCGTTGTTCTCGCGAACGATCACCAGGTCGACGTTGTCGTGCAGGCAGCCGATGCCGCCGTAAGACCGCGTGGGACGCACGTTGGCGAACAGGTTGAAGTGCTTGCGCATGATCGGGTGCGGGTTGATCGCGCCCGGCCCCTTCGGATATTCGCGGTGCCCGATCGGGCCGAGAACGAAGCCATCCATCTTCGCCAGCGTCTCCAACGTGGCTTCGGGCAAGGTGGACCCATGCGTGTCCAGCGCGCGCCGCCCGATGGGCATCGGACGCCACTCGATACGCAGCCCATGACGCTTCGCTGCCGCCGACGCGATCTCCACGGCGGCCGGCACGATCTCCAGGCCGATATCGTCGCCGTCCAATACACCCAGGACCAGATGCGGATCGCTCATTTCTTTCCTGTTTCACTGACGCGCGCCGCCGCCATCCGGGCGGCGATCCGCAATGCATGTTCCAACGCGCCGGTGTCGGCCTTGCCTTTTCCGACGATGTCGTAGGCTGTGCCGTGCGCGGGCGTAGTGAACACCGTCTTGAGGCCCGCCGTCACCGTCACGCCTTTGTTGAATCCCAGCAGCTTGGTCGCGATCTGGCCCTGGTCGTGGTACATCATCACCACGCCGTCGTACTCGCCTTTCACCGCTTTCACGAAAATCACGTCGGATGAAATCGGGCCGGTACAGCTGATGCCCTCGCCCTTCAGCTGGTCGACTGTCGGGCGGATCATCGTGATCTCTTCATCGCCGAACAATCCACCTTCGCCGCTATGAGGATTCAGCGCCGCCACACCGATGCGCGGATTCGCGATGCCGTTGGCCTTCAGCGTCGCATCGGCCAGCCGAACCGCGGCCGTGATCCGCTGGGGCGAAATCATGTTCACGGCTTCGCGCAGCGATACGTGCGAGGTGACGCGGAAAGTCGCGAACTCCTTGATCACGTTCATCTCGCCGAAGAAACCTTCGTGCTTCGTCAGCGCGGCGAACATCTGGTGTTCGTCGGGAAATTTCCAGCCGCCCTCGTGCAGCGCACGTTTGTTCAACGGCGCAAAGGAGATGCCATCGATTTCTCCGGCGAGCGCAAGATCGATCATGTGCTTCAAGGTGTCGCCGCTGAGCCGTCCCGATTCGGCGGACATCTCGCCGCGCTTGATCTTTGCCGGATCGACATTGTGCAGATCGAGCACCGGGATCTCAGCGCGCGACCAGTCGATCGCCGACACGCTCTCGTACGCACGCCACGGCGGTTTCACGCCGGCGTCGGCGCAGCCCAGTTCGAACACCCGCGCGTCGCCGATCACCGCGATCCGCGCGAGGTCGTTCAATGCACCACTGGCCAATAACCGTGTGCTGATCTCCGGGCCGATGCCGGTGACGTCGCCCAGCATCAGTCCGATGAGCGGACGCCGGATTTCCTGTGCGGCCTTTTGCATCACCCGGCTTTCCTTGTCAGCGCCGCCATCAGCCCCGCGATGGACGGCAACGAATCCAGCTCGCGCACCATCGCCACGACCTGCTCGGCCTGCGCGTTGGGAAACTTCGCGTACTGCGCGTTCTCACGGAACTTGTCCGCCACTTCGTCATAGCTCATCGGATTGGCCGGGCTGCCCTTGCCGAAATCGGCGCGACCGGAAATCTTGCGGCCGTCGGCCAGCGCGATGTCGATGATGGTGGTCATCTTGTGGTACCCAGCGGCCTCGGCGTCCTGGTCCACGACAAAGTCGATCTTTTCGATCATGGCCTTGACGTCGGGCCGGTTCACCACCTCATCGGTGAACTCGGCCAGGCCGGCGCGGCCTTCGATCAGCAGGATGGCCATGCAGAACTCCATCGAGAACTTGGCCTGCAACTCATTCGTGGGCCGATGATGGATGAGCGCATTCGGCATGTTGTGGTTCGTGCCGACGCGCACCCGGACCACGTCCTTCGCCTTGATCTCGTTGGCTCGGATCAGCCGCAGCATTTCCGTCATCCCGGGATGCGTGAGCGAGCCCGAGGGATGCGGCTTGATCGACACGCCAGGATCCGCCATCGTCCACGGCTTGCCCAGCTTGCCGTCGATGGCATTCGGATCGTAGCCGCCACCCGCGGCGCTGAAGAAGCCGCGCGGCGCTTCGAGGATCTTGTCGGTCGCGGTCCAGCCATACGACGCAAACTGCGCCGCGGCGACGCCGCTTTCCGACGCGCGACCCGCGTGGAACGGCTTGGTCATGGTGCCGAAGTTTTCTCGCAGGCCGGCCGACTGGCTGCCGGCGATCGACAAGGCGCGCGCAATCTGCTCCGCGTTCAATCCCATCAATTTCGCGCTCGCAGCCGCGGCCGCGAAAGGACCGCAAGTGGCGGTGGCGTGAAAGCCCGTCTGGTAGTGACGCGGGTTGATCGCCTCGGCGATCTTGCACTCCACCTCGACGCCCAGGTGATACGCGAGCATGGCTTGCGCGCCACTCGCGTTGAGCTGCTCGCCGACCGCGAGTGCAGCGGGCAAAGCGGGCGCGGTGGGATGCGTGAGCAAGCCGTACACGCGATCGGTCGCGACGGCGAGTTGCGTATCGTCGTAGTCGTCGGCGTGAATGCCGACGCCGTTCGCGAACGCTGCGAAGCGCGGCGCGATCTTCAGATGCGAGCCGATCACCGTCGACGGCCCGGCGCCCAGGTTCAGGTCGGCGAAATGCCGCTTCACCATGCCGCCCAATGGCGTGGCGCCGCCCGAGAGCGCCAGCCCCAGCCCATCGAGGATCGACTTCTTTCCGAGCGCGATCACTTCCGCGGGCAAATCCTTCAGGCTCGTGCCGCGGATGAAATCCGCGACGTAGCGGGTGAGGCCGGAAGCTTCCGGCTGCGAAGAACTCGACGGCATGAGATTCCTTTATGTCGGCCTAGCGCGCGAGCGCCCGGCAATGTTCGGGTGGAAAGTGAAGCCAGACCGGCTGGCCGGGTTCGATGGAAACGTTCACCGGCGTAATGGTACGCACGGTTTCGCCATCGGCCAGTGCGACGAGGTAATCGCGATGGGAGCCAAGGTATACCTGCCGCGCAACGGTGCCGCCGGTCCAGTTGGCCTGCCCTGGTTCGGGCGCGGCGGACGTCAAGCGGATATCGTGGTGGCGCACCGAAACCGCGGTGTCGCCTTGCGGCGCGAAGTCGCCCTCGGCGCAGCGCATGACCAGGCCATTGGCGCACGCGACTGTGTCCTGGCCATTCCAGCGCCCCTTGAAGATGTTCGTGCCGCCTATGAATCGCGCGACGAACTCGGTGCGCGGCCGCTGGTAGATTTCTTCGGGCACGCCGGCCTGCTCGATCGCGCCCTGGTTCATGACGACGATGAGGTCCGCGGTGGTCATCGCCTCGGCTTGATCGTGCGTGACGTACACCGTGGTGTAGCGGAATTTGTCGTGCAGCCGGCGGATCTCGAAACGCATCTCCTCGCGCAGGTTCGCGTCCAGGTTGGACAGCGGCTCGTCCAGCAGCAAGGTCTCGGGTTCGATCACCAGCGCCCGCGCCAGCGAAACGCGCTGCTGCTGCCCGCCGGAAAGCTCGCCGGGATAGCGCTGCGCCAGCGCCGACAACTTGGTGGCTGCGAGCATGGTGTCGACCCGCTTCTGGATTTCCGCGCCCGCCAGCTTGCGCAAGCGCAGTCCATACGCGACGTTCTCGAACACCGTCATGTGCGGCCACAGCGCGTAGCTTTGGAAGATCATCGACATGTTGCGCCGCTCCGGCGCTTCGCTCGCGCCCGGCGCGGAGATGCGGCGTCCGCCCACGGTGATCTCTCCCGCATCGGGCTCCACGAACCCGGCGATCAGGCGCAGCGTCGTCGTCTTGCCGCAGCCCGAGGGCCCGAGCAGGCAGACCAGCTGCCCCTTGTCGATCGCGAGCGACAGGTCTTTGACGACCGGCACGCCCGCGTACAACTTGGAAAGGCCCGTCAGTTGGACGAAGCTCATGCGATCTGTTCCATGGCGCCGATCATCGCAGGGTCGCGATGCGCTGGCCGCCCAGCACCGGCAGCCGATAAGCGACGAACACCACCGCGAACGACACCACGAGCAGCATGATGCCCAGCACGGAGATCGCCCCCAGGTCCCCGCTTTCGTTCAGATCGTAGATGATCACCGACACCAGCTTGGTGTTGGCGGTGGTCAGCAGGATGGTCGCCGACAGCTCGCGAATCGTGCCGATGAACACGAAGCACCAGGTGGCGATCACGCTGCTGCGCAGCAGCGGTGCGGTGATCAGGCGCAAGGTGTTGAGCCGGCTGGCGCCCAGCACGCGGCTGGCCTCTTCCAGTTCGGGGTGGATGCCGTGGAACGCCGCCGACATCTGCTGATAACCCGCCGGCATTTCTATGGTGAGAAACGCGATCAGCAGGATCCACAATGTTCCGTAGAGCATCAGGTGGGGCTGCGAATAGGTGAGGAATACGCCCACGCCCAGGACGATGCCGGGGATCGCCACCGGCGCAGTCGCCAGCATGCCAAGCAAATGGGCGCCGCGCACTGTGCTGCGCGAAACCATGTACGCCGCGATCAGCGCGATGCCGGTGCCGATCGTCGCCGTCGCGAATCCCAACAGGAAGGTGTTCCACATCGCCAGGCGCGTGGCCGAGAACTCGAAGAATACGAAATTGAAATTGCGCAGCGTGAGCGTGGCCCAGGTTAGCGGCTCGGAGACGTTGCGCGTCAATGCGGTCTTCGCGAGGGCCGCATACGGCAGTATCACGGTGAGCGAAAGAATGATGACGACGAACGCGATCGCCAGCGGCATCCATGCGCCCAGCGCCGTGATGCGAGGCGTGCCGCTCTTGCCACCCAGCACGGTATAGCCGCGCCGGCCCAGCACCCAATTCTTGCCTTGCAGCAGCAGCACCGTGATCACCAGCAAGGGCAGCGCCGCCGCAGCGGCCAGGCCGGGCTTGGGCGGAAACTGGAACAGGCTCCAGATCTTGGTCGTGATCACGTGAAAGCCCGCGGGCAGCGCCAGGATGGCGGGCGAACCGAACATCGTGAGCGCCTGCAAGATCGCGATCATCGACCCAGCCAGAACCGCGGGCAGCACCAGCGGCAGCGTGATCCGGCGCAACGTGGTCGCCGCGCGTCCGCCAAGGATGGACGATGCGTCCTCCAGGTCGGAGGGAACGTTGTCCAGTCCGTTGGCCACCAGCGTGAAGACATACGGAAACGTGTAGCACGCGATGGCGAATACCAGGCCCGGGAAAGTGTAGATGTCGACCAGGTGCTGGTCGGACTCGGCACCGGAAAGATATCGGTACAGCACGTTGATGAGCCCGCTGTTCGGCGCGGCGAGAATCTCCCACGCGATCGCGCCCAGGAATGGCGGCGTGACGAACGAGGCCATCACCAGCGCGCGCACCACGCGGCGGCCCGGCAGGTTGGTGCGCGAGACGAGCCATGCCAGCGGCGTGGCGAACACGCACGACAACACACCCACGGACAGCGCCATGCCGATCGCCACCAGGAACGGCTTGCGCAAGGTTGCGTCGCTGACCAGCGCCGCGAAGTTGGCGGTGGTGAATGCGCCTTGCTTGTCGACCAGGCTGTAATACACCAGCCACGACAGCGGCAGCACCACCAGCACGGCCAGCGCCAGCGCCAGCAGGATGAATGCCGGCCGGAAGAGATCGACGCGCAGCGGTGGCTTCGGAACTGCGGCGGCGATCGACGCTGTCATCGCCTCAGGTTCCGAAATACTCTTCGTACTTCTTCTTGATCGTTTCGACCTGGCCCTCGAGCGCGGCCGGATCGGAAGTGAGCAGCTTGATCTTCGACAGCGGCACGCGGCCGGCCTTTTCCTTCACTTCCTTGTGGAACGAGCGCAGCCCGCCGATGTCGCTGTTGGCCTGCTGCGCTTCCCGCGTGAACATGAAGTGGTACAGCAGCTTCGCGGCGTTCGGGTGCGGCGCATTCTTCAGCAGAGCGGCATTTCCGATGACCATGGTGGAACCGTCGGTGGCGTACACCGGCTCGATCGGCGATCCGCTTTCCTTGAGCAAGAACACGTTGTATTCGTTGCCGTCCGCCTCGACCGCGCGCTCGCCTTGCGCCAGCTTCTTGGGCGGCTCGGTGGAGGACTGCACCTGCATCACCTTCTGTTTGCCCAGCTTCTCGAAGTAGCCCCAACCCAGCGCCTGGCTCAAGGCGTAGGTGTCGGTCATGATGGTGCCGCTGTAGCCGGGGTGCGCCTTGACCATCTTGCCCTGCCACTTCGGATCGAGCAGGTCCATGTGGCTCTTGGGCGCGTCTTCCTTTTTCACCAGCTTGGTGTTGTACGCGATCACCGACAGGTGCATGCGGTAGGCCGCGAACTGCCCGTCGGGATCCTTGCCTTCCTTCGGCCAGTACTTCGCCACGTCCGACGGCACCGCGGCCTGCAGCCAGCCATTTTTCTTGAATTGCACGAAGTGGACGGCGTCGGACGTTTCGATCACGTCCGCCGTGTAGATTTTGCTGCCGTATTCCTGGTTGATGCGCTGGAAGACCCGCTCGGCGCCGGAGCGCTCGACCTGCACCTTGACGGCGGGATACTTGGCCTCGAAGGCCTTTGCCAGCGCCTCGGAGACCTTCACGTCGGTCGAGGTGTACCAGACCACCTTGCCTTCCTTCGCTGCGGCGGCCGCGAGCTGCGGCGTGGCTTCGTACGGCGCCGGCGCCTGCGCCACGGCCAAGCCCGGGGCGCAGGCTGCTGCTGCGGCGGTGGCGATCGCCGCGATGGCGGATTTCGTTGACATGAGTTGTCTCCTGTTGCTCTTGTTCACTGCAAATGCGCTGTGGATTCTCCGAGGCACCCCTCGGGGTGTCAACCGCAGCGACATGGCGTAAACACCATAGACATTGGTGTTCGCCTGCGGGACCGGCTGATCCTTAGGGCTTCCTGCCGACCATATCGCCGGCGCGCACCCACTGGTCGAATTGCTCCGCGGTGACGTAGCCCGTCGCGATGGCCGCCTCCCGCAAGCTCGTTCCTTCGTGATGAGCTTTCTTGGCGATCTGCGCCGACTTGTCGTAGCCGATGTGCGGATTGAGCGCCGTGACCAGCATCAGCGAGCGGTCCACCAGCTCGGCAATGCGCTCGCGGTTGGGCTCGATGCCCCTCGCGCAATGATCGTTGAAACTGGCCATGCCGTCGGCCAGCAGGCGCACGCTCTGCATGAAGTTGTAGGCAATCATCGGACGGAACACGTTCAGCTCGAAGTTGCCCGACGCGCCGCCGAAATTCACGGCCACGTCATTGCCGAAAACCTGGCAGCACAGCATCGTCACAGCTTCGCTTTGCGTGGGGTTGACCTTGCCCGGCATGATCGATGAGCCGGGCTCGTTTTCCGGGATGCTCAATTCGCCGATGCCGCTGCGCGGGCCGCTGGCCAGCCAACGAATGTCGTTGGCGATCTTCATCATGCTGGCCGCCAGCGTCTTGAGCGCGCCGTGGGCATGCACCAGCGCGTCGGCAGCCGCCATCACTTCGAACTTGTTGGATGCGGTGACGAAAGGCAGGCCCGTGAGCCGCGCCAGTTCGGCTGCTACCTTTTCCGCGTAACCCTCCGGCGCATTCAGCCCGGTGCCGACCGCCGTGCCGCCCAGCGCGAGTTCGCACAGGTGAGGCAGCGCGCCGTGCAGATGGCGGTCCGCTTGTTCCAGCTGCGCGACGTAGCCCGAGAATTCCTGTCCCAGCGTGAGCGGCGTGGCGTCCTGCAAATGAGTGCGGCCGATCTTCACGATGTCCATGAAGTCGGCCGACTTTGCGGCGAGCGTCGCCTTGAGCTTCATCAGCGACGGCAGCAAGCGATTGCGGATGCCGTCGACCGCCGCGACGTGCATCGCCGTGGGGAACACGTCGTTGGACGACTGGCTCATGTTGACGTCGTCATTGGGATGCACCTTGCGCCCCTCACCGCGCACGCCTCCCAGCAACTCGCTCGCGCGATTGGCGAGCACCTCGTTGACGTTCATGTTGGTCTGCGTGCCCGAGCCGGTCTGCCACACCACGAGCGGAAATTCGTCGTCGTGCTGCCCCGCGAGCACTTCGTCGGCGGCGGCAATGATTGCGGCGGCCTTGTTGTCGTCCAGGATGCCCAGCAAGTGATTCACAACGGCTGACGAACGCTTGATCTGCACCAGCGCGCGGATGATTTCCTTGGGCTGCCGCTCGCCCGATATGTCGAAGTTTTGCAGCGAGCGCTGGGTCTGCGCGCCCCACAAGCGCTCGGACGGCACCTCGATCGGGCCAAACGTATCGCGTTCTATTCGATTGGACATGGTGGGCCTGCTTGTAAACGAAGGACGAGTCGCTTCGGACCACAGGTTACCTTAGCTAGCACCTTGCAATGGGAACTCATTCTTAGGATTTCTCTTTGGTTTTGACTTACCAATTACAGGGAGACCCGCGATGTGGAAACCATTATTTGCCGCTTGTATCGCGCTGAGCCTGACTGCGTGCGGCGGAGGCGGTTCATCGGCCGACGCGAATCCCGCAGCTGCGGACGTATTGAAGAGCAATCCCGTGCCCACCAACAGCACGCTCGTGGCCCAGCCGCTGACCAGGGTGAACACCACGACTGCCGGCAACCAGGCATTTCGCAGCATCGGCGCGCTGGCCGACGGGGGCTACACGGTGGCTTGGATCTCCGACAACAGTGCTCTGTTCATCCAGCGATACGACAGCGCGGGTAACAAGGTCGGCGGCGAGGTGTCGGTGCCCCTGGTCATCCAGTCGGCCCAATCCCCCGGCGCAGGCGATTCCCTGGCGGACCCCGCCGCAGCATTGCGGGACAGCTCCATCGCCGTACTGGGTGACGGCAGTGTCGTGGTGGCTTACGAGATCGACCGGTTCGTGGAGCAGGTTGGCGCGTTCTTCCAGTTCAAGGAAGGCATTTACATCCAGCAGTTCGATGCGAACGGCGCTCAGCTGTTGGGCGAAACGGAAGTCTTTTCTCAAGTCGAGTCGCGGGATTCGAGGTCCATTTTCCTGAGCGATCCGAAGATCGTGCCATTGGCGGATGGCGGCTTCACCGTGGCATGGGTGAATCTGATTCCCGCGCTGACGGTGGACAGCACGAACACCCTGTTCAAGCAGCGCTTCGACGGCGCGGCGCAGCCCGTGGGCGGTGTCGTCACCGTTGGCAGGTTCCTGCAGCTTGACGCCGCAGGTCTTCGCCTCACAGCGGACGCGAGCGGCGGATACACCTTGACCGTGACATTCCAGGGCGGATTCACCGAGCCCTTCGACCGCACTGCTGCCATCCACTTCGACGCGGCCGACACGGCCACCCAGATCGTCGCTCCGAGGCCGGGCGAGGTGCTGCTGCTGCCGCTCGAGGGCGATCGCTACGTGCTGTTCAGCAGCGACAGCACGGGCACTTTCCGGCAGTTCCTCGACAGCGCCGGCAACCCTGTGGGCGACCCGACTCCCATCCCATCGATGCCCTTCGACGCCCAGGAATTGGCAGATGGCAGTTTCGTCGTGTTCTGGAACCTGGATGGCAACCTGGTTTGGGAGCGGTTCGACAGCAGTGGTACGCCGCTGACCAACCTGCAGACGATCGCGACGAAGGCAGGAACCACCGGAGCCGCCCCGTTGGCCAACGGCGGCTTCGCGGTGTCATGGTCGGGACCCAGCGGGGCTGGGGACGTGGACGTCTTCACGACGCAGTTCCTCGAGGTGCTCAGCCCAACTCAGGCCGAACTTCGCGCCAAGCGCAAGGCGTGCCTGAACAGCGCGAAGGGCATGACGGGCCAGGACCGAAAGGCATTCGTGGATGCCTGCCTGGCCGCTTGAGCGGCGCACACCCTGCCGCATCACCGTTGGCGATGGGGCTGCGCCCGCCTATAGTCGGCGATCGGCCGGCTTTGGGCAAACACACGCGCATGACCCTCATCATCAACAACAAGGAAGTCGCGCAGCTGCTGACCATGGGCATGGCCATCGAGGCGCTGGAGGGCGCCTATGCGCAGCTCGTGCGCGGCGAGGCCGTGTGCCGGCCGCGCATCGATATCGACATCCCCACCCGCGATCCGGCCAGGCTCTACCGCTGGGGCACGATGGAAGGCGGCTCGACCAGCGGCTACTTCGCCATCCGCATGAAGTCCGACATCGTGTACGAGCAGGAGTACAACGGCGTGCGCACGCGCGAGAAATACTGCACCCGGCCCGGCCTCTATTGCGGACTGGTGCTGCTGACGGACGTGCAGACCGGCGAGCCCCTGGCCTTCCTCAATGACGGCGTGCTGCAGCAGATGCGCGTGGGCGCCGACTCGGGGATCGGCGTGAAGTACATGGCGCGCGAGGATGCCGCCACGGTGGGCATGCTCGGCTCGGGCGGAATGGCGCGCACGCACATGGCGGCCTTCATGCACGTGCGCCCCGGGATCCGTCGGCTGCAGGTGTTCAGCCCGACGCGGGCCAACCGCGAAGCCTTCGGCAGGGAAATGGCCGCGCTGTATGGCATCGAGGTCGAGGTGCTCGAGCGGCCGCAGGATATTTACCGCGGCGCGGACATCGTGGCCGCGGTGACCGATTCATCGAAGCCGGTGCTCAACGGCGAACTGCTCGAAAAGGGAACCCACGTCGTGAACATCGGCGGCAGCGGCCGCCCCGACGAGGCCACCATCGCGCGCATCGACGCCTACCTGCGCTTCGGCAATGCCACGGCGCCCGAGGGATTCGACGGGCCCGCGACCGAGGACGAACACATTACCTATGCGGCCAAGCCGGATCGCTCCGGTGGCCAAGCCAAGAAGCCGCGCGCGCATGGCGCCATCACGGCCGCCAACATGATGACCTTCGAGGACATCGTCAACGGCAAGCGATCGGGCCGTGCGTCGCCAGGGCAGATCAGCTATTCCGAACGCGGCAACCTGCAAGGCAACCAATTCTGGGCCGTCGCCGGCAAGGTGTACGAGCTGGCCCGGCAGCAGGGCCTGGGCCGTGAAATCCCCACCGAATGGTTCCTGCAGGACATCCGCAATTAGGCGCGCCATTCACCAGAACACGATCGCCGCCACGACGGCGGCGACCAGCGCGAACTTGGTTACGCGATAGACCGTTCTATTCCATTGCTTGAAGCGGCGGCGAAGCTGGCCGGCGTGATAGAAGACAACGAACACACGGTTGATCAATCCGGTGCGGTCGCCTTGCTGGTTCGGCGATGCGGCCGCGGCCAGCAGGTGGCGCCCCAGCCAATGGTTGAATGCCGCCGCCCAGCGGAATTTCATCGGGCGCTCGATGTCGCACAGCAAGATCAGCCGGCTCTTATCGGTGCCGTTGCGTGCCCAATGGATGAAGGTCTCGTCGAAGACGACGGCCTGGCCGTCGCGCCAGCTGTAGAACTCTCCGTCCACCCAGATGCAGCAGCGGTCGTCATTGGGCGTGTCCAGCCCCAGGTGGTAGCGCAGCGATCCGGCGAAGGGGTCGCGATGCGGATTGAGCTTGGCGCCCGGCGGCAACTCGGCGAACAGCGCGCCCTTGACCGACGGGACGCCGCGCAGGATCTCGACCGTGCGCGGGCACAGGCGCGCGGCGGAGACGGGATCGGCGTCGTACCACTTCAGGTAGAAGCGCTTCCAGCCTTCCTTGAAAAAGGAGTTGAAGCCGGCATCGTCATTCTTTTCCGCCGCTTTCAAGGCGCGCTCCGCGCGCAGCGCATTCGCTTCATCGCGAATCGTGCGCCAGTGCGTCTGCAGTTGCCGCAGGTCGGGCCAGGAATCCAGCGCGAGATAAGGGCGCGCGGGCACGAGCGAAAACGCATAGAGCAGTACGTTCACCGGCGCGACGAACGCCGAGTGATCGAAGACCTGCTTCGCCCATCGATGGCGCACCTGTCCGCGCAACTGGATCCAGGCGATGCACGCGGCATAGACTGCGACTACCAGCCATTTCATGATGACAGAATAGCGTGGGCAAGTGAGGCGAAGAGCCCCCCGGCGCCACCTCAGCATGTAAAAGCCTGCTCGACAGCCTCTGGGATAATCGCGTCATTCCTGCCTGAGCCTACAAGACCATGCCGACCACCATCAAGGCCGACGACCTCGTCGAATCCATTGCCGCCGCGCTGCAGTACATCAGCTACTACCACACGCCCGACTTCATCTCGCACATGGCGCGCGCGTACGAGCGCGAGCGCAGCCCGGCGGCCAAGGACGCAATCGCGCAGATCCTCACCAACAGCAAGATGAGCGCGACGGGACATCGCCCGATCTGCCAGGACACGGGCATCGTGAACGTGTTCCTCAAGGTCGGCATGGACGTGCGCTTCGAAGGCTTTTCGGGCGGACTTGAAGACGCAATCAATGAGGGCGTGCGCCGCGCCTATAACCACCCCGACAACACCTTGCGCGCCTCGATCGTCGCGGACCCGCAGTTCGAGCGCAAGAACACCAGCGACAACACGCCGGCCGTGATCCACACGCGGATCGTGCCGGGCGACAAGCTCGAGATCACGGTGGCCGCGAAGGGCGGCGGCAGCGAGAACAAGAGCAAGCTGGCGATGCTCAACCCTTCCGATTCGATCGTCGACTGGGTCCTCAAGACGGTGCCGACCATGGGCGCGGGCTGGTGTCCGCCGGGTATGCTGGGCATCGGCATCGGCGGCACCGCGGAGAAGGCAGTGCTGATGGCCAAGGAGTCGCTCATGGACGACCTCGACATGCACGACTTGCAAGCCAAGGCGGCGCGGCGCGAGAGGCTGTCGAAGGTGGAAGAGATGCGTCTGGAACTTTACGAGAAGGTGAACGCACTGGGCATCGGGGCGCAAGGCCTCGGCGGCCTCACCACGGTGCTGGACGTCAAGATCAAGCTGTATCCCACGCACGCCGCAGGCAAGCCCGTCGCGATGATCCCGAATTGCGCTGCCACGCGGCACGCGCATTTCGTGATGGACGGATCGGGCCCGGTGTACCTCGATGCGCCCAGCCTGGACCTGTGGCCCAAGATCGAATGGATGCCCGATGCGGGCAAGAGCCGGCGCGTCAACCTCGACACGCTCACCAAAAATGAGATCGCAACCTGGAAGGCCGGCGATACGCTGTTGCTCAATGGCAGGATGCTGACGGGCCGCGATGCGGCGCACAAGCGCATCCAGGACATGCTGGCCAAGGGCGAGCCGCTGCCGGTGGACTTCACCAATCGCGTGATCTATTACGTGGGCCCCGTGGACCCCGTGCGCGACGAGGTGGTCGGCCCCGCCGGCCCCACCACGTCGACGCGCATGGACAAGTTCACCGAGACGATGCTGGCGAAAACGGGGCTGATCGGGATGATCGGCAAATCCGAGCGCGGCCCCGAGGCGATCGACGCAATCCGCCAGCACAAGGCCGCGTACCTGATGGCCGTGGGCGGCGCTGCTTATCTCGTTTCCAAGGCGATCAAGAAATCGCGCGTGCTCGGATTCGCCGACCTGGGCATGGAAGCCATTTATGAATTCGATGTCGTCGACATGCCGGTCACAGTCGCGGTGGACGCCGGCGGCACCAGCGTGCACACGACCGGTCCCACCGAATGGCAGAAGAAGATTGCCAGCGGCGAATTCAAGACCATCGCAGTAACGGCCGCATAAGCGGTCGGCGGCTGGCGAGGCCGTGGGGTCCGGCGCACGGCTTCACGCCGCGTTTCGCGTCAATGCAGGTGCTTCGGCCGGCGGCCACCACCGTGTCCTGAGCCACCGCCGCTGCCGCGCGGCGGCTTGCCGATCTCCAGGGAGTTCACCAGCGCGTCGAAGCGCTGGCTGAACAGCTTGTCGATCTCGGCGACCACGCCGCCCAATTCCGCGCCGTCGAAGTGGCGCTCCATCAAGTTGATCACGTCTTCCACCAGCAGGTCGCGCTGCACCTGCATGATCGCGGCAGGCGTGGGTCCGACGAACAGCATCACGAAATCGTCGCGCGAATCGGCCTCGGGCGCCTCTTCCTCCTCGTCGAACTCGGCGTCGTAGAAGGTCACTTCGATGGCCGCGCCCTGCTCCGACAATTCGTTCAGGCTCATGCACATCTCGTCCAGGGACTGGCGGAAGTCCTCGTCACCGGGCACGGTCCAGCACATGCGCAACATGTGCTCGGGCGCGTCGAACTTGATGCCGGGCTCCTCTTCATAAGCGCTTTGCGCGCCGTCGGCCAGGGATTTGGCGCCGGCGTATTTCCAAATCGGCCTGAGCGCATCCTGCAGCTGTGCGTACGTCACGTCGGCGCGCAAGGGCACGTCGCCATGCACGTGGATTTCAAAAGGGGCGTTATAGCTGGACATGTGACCCCCATTTTGCCTTGGGTGGGACTGTTCTTGCAGGCGTGCCTGTTGGTGCAAGCTCGCATTGGTGCCTCGAGCCGGAATCGAACCGGCACGCCGCCTTTCAGCAAGCGGCGGATTTTAAGTCCGCTGTGTCTGCCAATTTCACCATCGAGGCCCATTGTCATTGTGAAACAAAAACGAAACAGCCCCGGCAAGTGCGTTGGCGGGGCTGTCGGACTGGAGGCGCGCACCGGAGTCGAACCGATCTAAACGGATTTGCAATCCGCTGCATAACCGCTTTGCTAGCGCGCCGCGAACACACAAAAAAGGGAAGCTCCTGCTTCCCTTTACCGGCTTGGCCGGAAAAGCAGCCAAGCTGCCTTTTTGAAATTTGGAGCGGGCAAAGAGTCTCGAACTCTCGACCTCAACCTTGGCAAGGTTGCGCTCTACCAACTGAGCTATGCCCGCATCGAGCTTTCGATTATATCGCAGAAATTTCGCGCTTCCGCCGCCACGATCAGTGCTTCACCGAGGCCGGCGGCCGCGCCGGCTGCACCACGTCGGGCGTTGCCGGCAGGGCCGGCGCGACGACCGCTTCCTCTTCGGACAGCGGGGTCGGCGCGCGCTCCAGCGCCACTTCCAGCACCTTGTCGATCCACTTCACCGGCACGATCTCCAGGTCGTTCTTCACGTTCTCCGGAATCTCCTGCAAATCCTTGGTGTTCTCTTCCGGGATCAGCACCGTCTTGATGCCGCCGCGCAGCGCCGCCAGCAGCTTTTCCTTCAGCCCGCCAATCGCGGTAATTTCTCCGCGCAGCGTGATCTCGCCCGTCATCGCGACGTCGGAGCGCACCGGGATGCCGGTGAGCGCCGACACCATGGCCGTCGTCATCGCGGCGCCCGCGCTCGGACCGTCCTTGGGCGTCGCGCCATCGGGCACGTGGATGTGGAT
>Ga0068855_100004209_pt1 | contig 17562 bp, 17 predicted proteins | sample KBSCornC52_FD_66592 | JGI IMG/M metagenome (GOLD analysis project Ga0068855, IMG submission 66592) | Corn rhizosphere microbial communities from Kellogg Biological Station, Michigan, USA - KBS Corn C5-2 | ecosystem: Host-associated > Plants > Roots > Rhizosphere > Soil ...
CAGGCTGGGATTGATTCAAACCACATTGCTGATGCGATTAGAGATATGGCCAAAATTGATGTGAGTAAATTGGTTGGTTGAGAATTGGACTGAATAAGTTGTCTGCAAAACTATATATAACAGAAAAGGATTTCTATTTTCAATTAGAAGAAAATAGAAATCCTTTTTATTTGCCAGTTACTGTGATAAAGAACTATGAGTGCTTATCAGACATAAAAAACACCATCTTTCCTCCGTTTATAATTTCTGAATGTGTGATGTATAAACGATTCAGCCGTTTTCCATTCAATTCAATTTTTTCAACATACACATTTTTATCGCTTTGATTTTTTGCTTCAATTGAAAATGTTTTTCCATTCTCTAAATGCAATATTGCAGCCTTCACAGCAGGACTTCCGATTTGATAAACCGGCGACCCGGGAGCAACCGGATAAAAACCAATCGTACTAAAAATATACCAAGCGCTCATTTGGCCCGTATCATCGTTTCCGCCTAATCCATCTGCGCCTATATGGTATTGATTTTTCAAAATCATGCGAACAGTTTCCTGTGTTTTCCAGGGCTGATCTGTCCAGTTGTACAGATAAGCAATATGATGCGAAGGCTCGTTTCCATGCACATATCCACCAATAATTCCATCCCTGGTAATATCTTCTGTTTCTGCAAAAAATTTATCAGGCAGATGCATGGTAAATAGTGTGTCCAAATAATGAGTAAACTTTTTCTTGCCTCCCATGAGCTGAATTAATGATGCCGGATCCTGTGGCACAAACAAAGAATAATTCCATGAATTTCCCTCAATAAATCCCTGCCCTGAAGTACTCAACGGATCAAAATCTTTTTTGAAAGAACCATCGCTCAAACGGCCACTCATAAATCCAACAGAAGGATTAAAAACATTTTTATAATTTTCAGAGCGTTTGATAAATTCTTTGTAAATATCCATTCTATTAAGCTTCTTTGCCATCTGTGCAATTGCCCAATCGTCATACGCATATTCCAAAGTAGTGGAAGTGCCTGTGCCATTTTTATCAACAGGAATATATCCCATGTCTTCATACAAGCCAATCCCATCATAGCTTCTGTGATGGGCGGTTGTTACACAGGCATCCAAAGCTTTATTGGCATCAAACGGTGTATTTCCTTTTACCACTGCATCAGCAATAACCGCAACAGAATGATAACCTGTCATGCACCAGTTTTCATTTGCAGAATTAGACCAGATCGGCAACATGTGCATCACGCTTTGATTGTAATGAGCAAGCATGGATTTGATCATGTCTCCATTTCGTTTCGGTTGAATAATATTGAATAATGGATGCAAGGCGCGGTAAGTGTCCCAAAGAGAAAAAGTAGTGTAATTGGTAAAGCCTTTTGCCTTATGAATATTCTGATCCAATCCTTTGTAGTCACCGTTTTCATCCATATAAACCGTGGGATTGATAAACGCGTGATACATCGCTGTGTAGAAATTAATTTTCTCATTTTCCCCGGCAGTAATCACAATCTTATTCAGTTCTTTATTCCATAAATTTTGCCCCTTTTCTTTTATTTTTTCAAAGTTCCAATCCGGTGTTTCAACAACCATATTATTCAATGCATTTTCCTGGCTCACCGGTGAAAGTGCAAATTTTATTTTGATCTTTTCTCCTTCATTTGTTTTGAAATTAAAATACATCCGAAGTTGCCTTGCAGCTAAAGCCGGAAAGTTTTTTCTTTGGTCAAACTTGCCCCAAAAACCACGGTATGGTTCTTTTTTAGAAAAATCTTTACTTCCATATTCAATAAAAGGTTTTGAAAATTGCATTGCAAAATAAAGGGTTCTTGTTCTTGCCCATCCGCTTGTTTGCCGGTAACCGGTAATCAAAGAATCATTCACGACCCGAATGAATGTCCAAACATTTTTATCAGGGTAATTATAGATGCCACTCATCAAATCCAAAATGACGTGTGCGCTATCAGTTTTTGGAAAAGTATATTGATGAAAGCCGACACGTGCGGTAGTCGTAAGCTCTGCGATAATATTGTCATCATCTAATTTTACCTTATAATAATCCGCTTCTGTTACTTCATTTTTATGTGAAAATGCGGAGCGAAAACCACTCTTTGGATCATCAGCAGTTCCCGGATTTAATTGTAATTTTCCAACTGTTGGCATGATCAAAAAATCGCCCAGATCAGAATGACCTGTGCCGCTAAAATGTGTATGACTAAATCCAACAATCGTTTTATCATCATACTGATAGCCTGCACAATATTTATAGACATCAGGATTGTAATGTCCCTCAGTTTCATAAGGAACCGTGTCTGTATCAGGACTTAGTTGAACCATGCCGAAAGGAACTGTTGCGCCCGGATAAACATGGCCCATCCGTTGTGTTCCAATTACCGGATTTACATATTGGACGAGGTTTTCAGTTTTTTGAGATTGGGAGGAAAGTGTAAAAAAAATAATGACTACAAATAGAAAACATTTTCTCATTAAAAGGAAATTAGGGATAAAAAAATAATAGCGGTAAAAGTACTTTATTTTTATTTCCGGATGCCTTTCCGCTTTTCTATCACGCTTATTTTTCCGGTTCGCTCCATAAAGATCTCTTCAATATCATCCAGGTTATTTTGATTGATCGAAAGCCGCACTTCTTCCATTACATCCCCAAAACTTAGTGAACACCGTTTAAGGTTTTTATCATTTAAAATTCCATCTTTATAAAGAGAAAGCGGTTTGCCTTTAACAAGATGACTTAAGCCACGATTACTAACACTGATCATAGCAATAATCTTGTGAATGATCACCAAAACTGCAGAGGCAATTATAGTTGGAACAAATGGTGAAGCGCCAACAACAGCACGGCTGAGAACCGCACCCAGCATGATTATGATCGTTGTGTCAAATGCGGATTTAATTCCAAAAACACGCATCCCCGTAAAGCGGATAAGAATCAGGGCAACAAGAAAAATGATAAAGGCGCGGACGCTCATTTGCAACGCAGTGAGATGTGTGCCATGCCCCAAAAGGTCATTAACCGTTTCCATGTACCAGTTGTTTTTTTATTAAATCTTTTGCTACATCCGGTCCTTTTTTCGAAATTACTTTAAACTCTTTTTTCTGCAGGTTATTATAAGTGTCGAAAAAGTTTTCAATTTCTTCAACAAGATAAGGATCCATTGACTCAAGATCTTTTATTTGATTGTATTTATCAGAAGCATTGGCAGTGGCAATCAACCGGTCATTTCTTTTTGTTTCTTTGTCTTCTGTTTCAGTAGCCTCCATCACGCCTATCAATTTGCATTTGATAATGCATCCCGGCCACGATAATTCATCCAACAAAACCAAAACATCCAGCGGATCCCCATCTTCTGCTTTTGTATCAGGAATGAAACCAAAATGAAATGGGAAGATCTGCCCTTTGGGAAGAATTTTTTTTAATTTAAACATTTGTAATTCTTCATCATAATCATATTTGGCCGCCGATCCTTTCGGCGTTTCGATTACGGCATAAATGTATTTTTCATTTTTAGTGAATGCTGGAGGAAGCTTCATATAATTGACATATCAATATTTATACCTAAAAGGCTGCCAACTTTGCTAACTGATTAAAGGTTGGAAACCCTGGCCAATGGATGATGCCGCTGATTTTAGTTTAATTTATTTTCAAAGGATTAATTTCGCAGGAATTATGAAATCGGGATTCGTAAATATTTTTGGCAAGCCAAACGCAGGGAAAAGTACACTGCTCAATGCTTTGATGGGAGAGAAGATGGCCATTGTTTCGCCAAAAGTTCAGACGACACGCCACAGGATCAAAGGAATTTTAAATGACAAAGGCTACCAGGTGATTTTTTCTGATACTCCCGGAATCATTGAACCAAAATACAAGCTGCATGAAAAAATGATGCAGGCCGTGAAAAGCAGCCTGGAAGATGCAGACGTGGCGTTATTGCTTGCGGACATCAAGGATGATCTTGAAAAAGCAGATGAAATATTTTCTTCTCTTTCGCTGAAAGCGCCGGCAATATTGGTTTTGAATAAAACGGATCTCGCAACAAAAGAAGCTATCCAAAAAGCAGTTTCTTTTTTTTCTGATAAGAAATATTGTAAAACAGTTGTTGAAATTTCTGCCCTAAAAAATAAAGGCGTTGATGAATTATTAAAAGTAATTCTTTCGATGCTTCCCGAAGGTGAACCGTTTTACACGGATGACAATCTGAGTGATCTTCCGATGAAATTTTTTGTAAGTGAACTGATCCGTGAGAAAATATTCTATCTCTACCAGGAGGAAATTCCTTATCATGCAACCGTGCTCGTGCAGGAATTTAAAGAGAAAACAACGCTTACAAAAATTACTGCTGATATTATTTTACAAAGAGAAACTCAAAAAGGAATTGTCTTGGGTGAAGGTGGAAAAATGATCAAACAATTGGGAACCCTTGCAAGAAAAGATATTGAAGAATTTATTGGAAGGAAAGTCTTTCTTGAGTTGTTTGTGAAGGTGCGCCCAAAGTGGCGTGACAATGAAATTCATCTGAGAGAGTATGGGTATTAGTTTATTGTTTTTAGTTCATAGTTTTTAGTTTAAAAAATAACATAATGAATTCTTTTGGAAGAAATTTTCGGGTACAGATATTTGGTCAGTCGCATGGCGAATATGTGGGCATTGTTATAGATGGCTGCCCTCCTGGAATTGGAATTACTCCCGCTGATTTTAAAGAAGATATTGAGAGAAGAAAGCCAGGCGCAAAAGGAACTACGCCGCGAAAAGAAGATGATATTCCTGAAATTATTTCCGGGGTTTTTAATGATAAAAGTACCGGTGCACCGATTACTATTTTATTTAAAAACAGCAATACGCGCAGTGGCGATTATGAAAGACAAAAAGCTGTTCCCCGTCCCGGACATGCCGATTTTGTGGCGCATAAAAAATTTAAAGGCTTTGAAGATTTCCGTGGTGGCGGGCATTTCAGCGGAAGGCTAACAGTGGCTTTGGTGGCCGCAGGTGTTGTTGCCAAAAAAGTAATTGTCTCTTTTTCTTCTGATAAAAAAATCGGGATTCATTCTACCATTCTTGAAATTGGTGGTGAAAAAGATCTGGAAAAAGGTTTGCAAAAAGCGGTTGATGCAAAAGATTCTATCGGCGGAATTGTGGAATGTAAAGTTTCCAATTTACCCATCGGCCTTGGCGAACCATTTTTTGATTCTGCTGAATCATTGATCAGTCATGCAGTATTTTCAATTCCCGCCGTAAAAGGAATTGAATTTGGAGCTGGTTTCGCTGCTGCAAAAATGTTTGGAAGCGAACATAATGATTCCCTTGTCAACGCGGATGGAACTACAGAAACCAACAATGCCGGCGGCATTCTTGGGGGCATCACAAACGGAAATGAACTGGTTTTTCGAATCGTTGTAAAGCCTACTTCCTCCACACCAAAAGTTCAGGAAACATTGAATACTGAAACGGGAAATGTAGAACCATTTTCTGTGAAAGGAAGACATGATCTTTGTATTGCACTCAGAGTGCCGGTTGTGTTGGAGGCCGTAACAGCAATCGTTTTGGCAGATTTGATAGACCTGGCGCGCTTTTAAAGACCTCCAGCTCTTTTAAGCCTGTGAGGTGGGATGTTCACTGTAAATAAACCTCTTCAATAAATAAAAACTCTACCGGTTTATTTTTCAGAACCGTTATCGCAAGCATATTAAACCGGATCAATTTCCATTTTTGGATCGGGAATTGGTATTCTTTAGAAGCATTGCAGGTTTCTATTTTCTTTTTAGAAACATCATTTTCAGGATTACCAAACTTCCGGGTTCTTCTTGTTTTTACTTCTGTAAAATGTAAAGTATTATCGGGCGATGCACTCACATCAACTTCCCTGTGACTGGTTGCCAGTTTTAATGCGGAATAGAAAATCCTTTTTTCAAAAGATATTCAAGATTTTTCCTCCAAGAGGTTCCGTATCATTATGATGTGCGATAATATAAGGATGTCAGATATCAGGTATCAGGTGGAGAAAAAAGAAAAACTATTTTGTTACAATGAGCGCCTTTTCAGCGTTTCGCGTCATCAAATAATAACTGCCAAATAGAATTGCAGAGAAAATAAAAGTAGATGCAACACTCCATGGATAAAAAGGCAATCCATCTGTGTAACACATCATCAGGCCACTAAAAGTTTTTGGCCTTGACAATCCCGCTAATGGTGAGGAACTTGCCCAAACCAGGAAATTAGAAATGATAAAATAGACGGTTGGCGCTGAGATTGAAGCGATCGCAATTCTTTTTACATTAAAGTTCTTAATGAAAAATCCAAACACAGTCATTCCTCCGAACAACAAATAATTTATAACCTGTCCTTCATAAAATCCGGGAATATTTCCAACGCCATTCATATACAGTAACTGATACAATGCATCAGAAACAAACATCGCCAGAAGCGGAAGCAGGAAAGCAAATTTCTTATCTTTAATTACAGCGCCGCCAAAAATAGCCATTGCGATCATCGGTGCAAATCCATAAGGGCGGCCCGGCATGATCCTGTATAAAGAGGCAATTACAATTAATAAGATAAAACTGCCGGCAAGTTGTTTCGTGATTTTCATTGTTGAAAAGTTTTAGCAAAAATAAGGATTTAAGTTTTTTGATGAGAAGGAAAATTATCATTCAACTTTGGTTATTTCTTTTTCCGTAAACATAAGTGTTTCCTTTAGAAGGAAAGGTCAGGAATCCGTGTTTTCTTCAGTGTCCTTCACCGATCATGGAAATACTAATTGTCGCACTCAACGCCTTAGAATGTCGTGATTACCCCCTCATTTATTTTGCGGATCCCATTAAATTTGTGTAGTAAAAATAAAAATAATTTTATGTTGACAAAATCAAAAGCATACAGTGGTTTTTCTGTAGATGATCTGCAAAAAGCAAAAGCGTTCTATCAGGAAATACTTGGATTAAAGGTAGTTGATAATCCGATGGGTTTGATTGAATTACACCTTGAGGGAAGAAACAAAATATTAGTATATCCAAAGTCCGATCATGTGCCTGCGACATTTACCGTTCTCAATTTCCCGGTGAAAAACATTGATGAAGCAGTTGATGAGCTGATCAGCAAAGGAGTGTCGTTTGAGCAATATGGCGGCAATATACAAACGGATAAAAAAGGAATCAGCCGCCACAATGGCGGCCCGTCGATTGCCTGGTTTAAAGACCCGGCAGGAAATATTTTTTCAGTGATTGAAGAATAAGAGGAAGTTTTGAATGATTTATTGAGACATATTCTCTTTATTGAGCCACCGGATTAGCCTGACAACTACTCAGCCATATCAATATCAGTTATAAATGGTCTGCAAAGATTGTTTAATCGTCACTCCATAACATAAAAATAAACAATGAAAAAAATCATCACCATCGCAGCCTCATTATTGTTCTTAGGATGCAACAACCCCTCCAATAACAAAACCGCCAGTGCCGCGGCTGACAGCGCATCTGCTGCAACTTCTACCGAATCAGCTACTTCAGGAGCAACAGCATCTGAAATTTCAGTAACACTCACAGGCGGCGCCAACGCAGGTATTTATCATGTGATGAGCAAAGACCCTACCTGCAGCGAAGGCCTGACAGGCGACAATTCTTTCGGGAACCAATATTCTGAAACCGGGAAAGCGGATAATGAATTATCAAGCCTTCAATTAATCATTGACGATAAAGATGCCGCCAAAAAAGGCACAGATAAATTTTCAATCCAGGTTGGTTTTGGTAAATTGTTCCAGGGAAAATCCTATGAGATCAACACACGGGGTGCCAATTCAGGAACTACCCAAAAAGGCAGTGGCAAGGCAACACTTACAGAATCAGGGTCAACAAAAAAAGTAGTAATAGAAGGGAAAACAGCAGATGGGGTAGGCATTTCTGCAACAATCACCTGTAACAAGGTGGTTACTCCAAATGGTGTTCAATAAGAATCAGGTTGCAATGATGATAGTGCGTTTCGTTTGCCGGCATAGCAGCAAACCGCATGTTTAGCCGTTTTTGTCCAACCCTTTTTTTTTGTCGTTATGAAAGGTTATCCAAAAGGAAATTGTTTGGTTCCAAAGGGGAATTGTTAGGTTTTCTTAATTGCTGTAATTGACATTTGTTTTTTAATATTGAATTGATTTTTGTGATCGTTGTCGAAGCTTTGATTGCGGCTTTACAGCAGCCCATTTAATTGCCTGATAAAATCATCTGAATTATAGCTTGCCATTCCCTGGTGTCTCAAAACTATTTTTCCTTCTTTGTCAAGCACAACAGTTGTGGGTAAAGTGCCGCTGAAAATTTCATTGGGTACATCTCCGGATGAATAAAATAAAGGAATGGTGAAATGATTATTTTGAAGATATTGGATCGCTTTACTCCTGTCGTTATCTTCATTCATAAACAGGAAAACAATACGTTCATCCTCTTTAAATTTTTGGTATAGATTTTCTAATGAAGGCATCTCAGCACGGCAGGGCGGGCACCACGAAGCCCAGAAATTAATAAATACTACTTTTCCTTTTAAATCCGCAGTAGAAGCCGATTTACCTTCAGCGTCAGTAAATGAAAACGGAGCTGCTTGCGGTAAATTTTTACCGGTGTCTTCTTTTATTTTTGCTTTCAGCAAACCTGTTGAAACTACTTGTTCCAGGACCCATGATTTAGCAGTCGGGCTAAAAATCAACACAATGATAGCAGTGTAAAACAAAATGCTGACCCATCTTCTTTTTAGTTCCTTTTTTAAATTCATGAGATTTATTATTTACCCGCCAGGATATTTTTCAGACCTATAAGGTAAAAAACCTTATAGGTCTTTATCATTCCTTATTTTCGTATCCTTCATCCACCAACAAATTCCCTCCATCTGCCGCAAGGGTTGCCAATTCATCACATCGGTTGTTCAAAACATTTTCGGCATGGCCTTTTACCCATTTAAAATGAATGCGGTGTTTCTTTGAAAGTTCATTATAATGCAGCCATAAATCTTTGTTTTTAATGCCGCCTTTAAAGTTGGTTCTGATCCATCTATTCAGCCAGCCTTCCATCACGGCTTTAACTACGTAGCTGCTGTCTGAATGAATGATGATGTCGAGATCCGTTTTTTTCAAAGCCTCCAAAGCCTTGATCACAGCCATCAGTTCCATACGGTTATTGGTAGTGAGGCGGTACCCCTGAGAGATTTCTTTGCTGATTTCCCCCCAGATCAAAATCGCTCCATAACCGCCAGGACCCGGGTTTCCACGCGATGACCCGTCTGTATAAATTTGAATTGAAGTTTGTTGCACAGTATTTATTAATAGAGAAATGAAGAAATGGATTTGAAGAGAAAGGTTGAAAAAGTTCAATAAATCTTACACCTGCAAAACCCCTGTTTTAAACTCTTCCATCTTTGGATTATGATTCGCTGCAAATAAGTTTTCTGAAATGATCCTGCGGGTTTGCTTCGGATCAATAATTGCATCTACCCATAACCGTGCGGCGGCATAAACAGCTGTGGTTTGTAACGCATATTTGTCCATCATTTCCTTCAATAGCTTTTCTTCATTTTCAGGAGTAATCTCTTTGCCTTTTGCTTTTAAAGAAGCCACTTCAATTTGTAATAAAGTTTTCGCTGCCTGTTCACCGCCCATTACGGCGATCTTTGCAGAAGGCCATGCATAAATAAATCTGGGATCATACGCCTTGCCACACATGGCGTAATTACCGGCTCCATAAGAGTTTCCAAGGATGAAAGTAATTTTTGGAACCACAGAATTGGCAACCGCATTCACCATTTTAGCCCCGTCTTTAATAATGCCGGCATGTTCACTTCTTGTGCCCACCATAAAGCCGGTGATGTCCTGTAAAAAAATTAAAGGAATTTTTTTCTGGTTGCAATTCATAATAAATCTTGCGCCTTTGTCGGCGCTGTCGTTATAAATTACTCCACCGATTTGCAACTCACCTTTTTTATTTTTGATGTTCAATCTTTGGTTGGCAACGATCCCAACGGCCCACCCGTCCACTCTTGCATAGCCACAGATCAGCGTTTTGCCATAATCCTCTTTAAATTCATCAAAGGAATTGGCATCCACGATCGTATCGATGATCTCATGCATGTCATAAGGTTTCAGGTTTCCTTCCGGGAAAATGCTGTATACTTCTGACGGCTCCTTCCTCGGATTTTCAGGTTTGATCCTGTTGAATCCTGCCTTTGGCGTTTCACCTGATTTTGAAATAATATCACGAACGCGGTCGAGGCATTCTTCTTCTGTTTTAAATTTATAATCCGCAATACCGCTGATCTCTGTATGTGTGGCGGCACCGCCCAGGGTTTCATTGTCTGTGGTTTCCCCAATGGCGGCTTTTACCAAATAAGGCCCGGCTAAAAAAATAGAACCATTTCCTTCTACCATGATCGTTTCATCGCTCATGATCGGAAGGTATGCGCCGCCTGCCACGCATGGCCCCATTACCGCCGCGATTTGGGTAATTCCCATCGCACTCATTTTAGCATTGTTCCTGAATATTCTTCCAAAATGTTCTTTATCAGGAAAAATTTCATCCTGCATGGGAAGAAAAACTCCGGCGCTGTCAACCAGGTAAATGACCGGCAAATTATTTTCCATTGCTATCTCCTGCATGCGCAAATTTTTCTTTCCGGTGATGGGAAACCAGGCACCGGCTTTTACGGTCTGGTCATTGGCAAGAATCACGCATTGTTTTCCGCCAACGTATCCGATACCGGCAACTGTACCACCAGCAGGACATCCGCCATATTCTTCATACATCCCATATCCCGCAAATGCACCGATCTCAATAAAAATTTTTTCTTTATCCAGGAGATAACCGATTCTTTCACGGGCAGTCAGTTTGTTGCGTTCCTTTTGTTTCTGAATCGCTTTTTTGCCCCCGCCTTCTTCTATTTTTGAAAGCATAGTCTGAATATTACTCCAACCGATCTTGTTGGCGTCTTCATTTTTGTTGAGTTCTATATTCATATTATCTGAGTTGATATCAAAGATTGCCTGCCTATTATTGTTGAAAGATTGCCAACCTTCACAATAGTTTAGTTTCAGAATGTGTCTTAAAGATGGCAACCTTGTCAAAACTAAAACTTTAATCTTATTTAAATTGGAACCTCATTTGCATAATGAACAGGAATAACTTTCTGTTATATGAAAAGATTATCTAAAAAGTTCCTCTACCTCATGCTTGCCATTATCATACTGGCTGCCATCGCCCTTTTTGGATGGGAATATTATAAATACAGGATTGTCAATAACACAGTAGAATCAGCGGTTGCAGATCAAACAGATAGTTTATACACCATAAAATATGATTCCCTTTTTTTTGATGAAGTGACCGGAAATGCTTCTATGAAAAACATCCGGATTACACCAAATATGGCTCACATAAAAAAGATGGCTGTAGAAAATTTGCCCGATATTTTATTGGATGTCTCCATCAGGTCATTGGTGGTGAGGGGCGTAAAGACTGCCAAAGCATTTCAGGGAAGCCAGATAGAGGGCGATTCGGTGATCATTGATGATCCGCAACTGACCTTATATTCTGTCCGGCCACTACAAAAGGCTACAAAAATTCAAAGTGAGGCTGATATTGTTTACCGGCAAATACTTGGCAAGCTTGACTTTATTAAAGTGGGCTATGTTTTTATTAATAATGTGAATGTGAAGGGAATGGATTATTTTTCAAAAGATAAAAACTTTGATTTTATCAATGGAAAATTATTACTGGAAGATGTGCTGATTGATAGCGCCCACAATCTTGACAGTAACCGGATTTTATTTTGCAGGCAGGCAGCTTTTACGGTCGATTCTTTTTTTTCATACAATCATGGGCGAAAGGAACTTGTGGTGAAAAAGGTGCATTTCATGGGAAAACAAAAACAACTTCTGTTTGATGATATTTCTATCAACAGGTTCCAGGATGATCACTCAGCCGGCATCCGGCTTTTGGATGCGAAGAAATTAACGCTTAACGGCGTAAACACAAACGAGATCGTAAAGAATAAAAATATCGTGGTCGACACCATTCTGTGCAACCAGATCACACTGTATGAATTGCCTGTGGAGAATCTGAAGACGACTGATATAAAACCGCCAAAGTCATCCGACAGTACAGGTTTTGAAAATGTGTATGGTGTTTATATGAAGCATCTTCATTTTCCCAAAGTCACTTTTGTGCCTTTCGCCAAAAGCAATTTTTCTTTGGGAAATATTGCCATCAAAATAAATGATGTAAAAGCAGAACAGTTAAGAAAGCTGGAACTGCATCCCATGAATTTTACAAAAGAAGCAGAAGTAACAGTGGACCGGTTTTCACTCAATTCTGACAACCGCCATTATAAATATGACTTCCACAATATCTGGGTCAATTCTTTGCAGAAAGAATTAAAAGTTGGTTCCGTCAATATCACTCCCTTTGGCTCAGAATCAGCTTTTGGCGATGGCCTTCCATACCAGCTCGACCGGTTTGATGTAACGTCGTCAGGAATTGTGTTGAAGGATATTGACATGAACAGTTTGCTGGATAAGCAGATCAATGCTTCTGAGCTGGTGGTCAATAAACTGAATGCAAAGATCTACCGCGATCTGCACAAGCCGTTGCAAGAGAAAAGCCGTGTGGGAAATTATCTTTCCCAGCTAATTGATAAATTGAAGCAACCGGTCAATATTAATCATGCAACAGTCAATAATGCATTTATCCAATACCGTGAAAATGAAGTGCTGAGTGACAGCGTCGGCGTAGTTACTTTTTCAAACAGCAGGTTGAATTTTACCAACATTACCAATATGCCTGAAGCCGTGAAAAAAAATAATGAACTGAATTTTTCTTTTGATACCAAGGTTTTTGGCGAAGTGCCACTGAATGGGAATTTCAAATTTATTCTAAATAGCAACAATGGCAGTTTTGTGGCGAACGGTCATGTAGGATCGTTTAATGCGTTAAAGCTGAACCGTGTTTCTGTGCCTATGGCTTTGATAAGAATCAACACCGGCCACATAAGCGCCATTGATTTTCATTTTAACGGGACAAATACAAAGGCAGAAGGTCCCTTTACGATGAAATATGAAGACATGAAAGTGGAGGTACTGAAGCGGGACAAAAAAACTAATGCGATTAAAAAGAGGCGCGTGCTTAGCATTGCGGCCAACGTGCTTGTTCAGAATAACAATCCCGATTCAAAAGGCCTCCGGACCATCAATGCAAAATATGACCGCAACATTTATAAATCCTTTTTTAACCTTGTCTGGAAAACCGTTTTTACAGGAATGAAAGAAACGGTCGGGATTCCGTAAGGACAGAGATACTATGTTGGACCTGTGGAATTAAAAATTCGGTAAATCTTATTTCTATCAACTAATTGAAACACTCATAATTTGAAGGAGGGCCCCCTTTTTTAAAAGGCCTTCTTTTCGAAAGGAACCTGTTTCGATAACCAAATAATAAATTTTTTCATCATCAAAAAAAACTTATAGCTTTGTTTTCCGACCCTGGGTAAGACTCCGCTTATTGGTTGCCACACGAGCCAATCAATTTATCATCTAAAAATTTAAACAAATGAAAAAGATCTTATCCGGTTTATCAGTTGCTGTGTTTTTTTTAATTTCCTGCAATAATCCCGCTTCGACCACCGCCCCAGGTAGTACCAGCTCTCAAAATGAGACCAACATTGCCAATAACCTTAAAATTTATAAGGCAATTGAAACAGGCGATGTCAGTTCAATAGACACGTTGATCGCCAGTGATGCCGTTGATCATGAAGGTCCTAATGGTACTGAAATTAAAGGAAGAGATAGTATTGTGAAAATGCTTGGAGATATGCATAATCATATTAAAGATATTAAAGCTGATGTAGTGACCAGCGCAGGGAACGGTGATTACGTTTTTACGCTGGTACATTTTACCGGAACCGCAATAGATTCCAGTATGGGAATGGCGGGGAAAAGTATTGACGAAAGAGGAGTTGATGTTGTAAAGTTTAAAAACAATAAAATGACCGAACATTGGGGATTTACTGATGATGCACAGGTTAATAAAGAAATGATGGAAATGCATCAGAAAATGGGCGATATGGATAAAATGAAAAAGTAATGATCAAAGGAAGTGTCACCTTTTCGAAAAGGTGACACTTCTTCCTTTAGACTATAGGCAACACCTTTAGACTGTTTTGCCGGCTGAAACAGGATTGGTAAAGAATATCCAGCCAAAAAGTAAAGCAAAGATCACGTATAAAATAGCTGCTATCCAAACGTAAGTCAATCCCGGATTTTTCATAGCCAGTTTTATCAAAGCAAGACCACCAATCATAAAATGGGTAAAGTTTCCGATAGCAACCGGGCGACTATAAATACCTCCAATTAAATTGCCCTTGGCAGTCCAGTTGAGCATGGCAAATCCGAAATAAAGCGCTCCTGAAATTTGCAACACAATAGCTGTTGATCCGTTCAGCTTCAGGAATTGAGAAATTTCACCCGGCATAAATGTGAGCACCATTCCCGTTGCTCCTAACAGACCTGCGCTTGATGACATTAATAATTTGGTATTCATTCTGTTTATTTAGAATTTGAAGATAAGAGTAAGTTTGAGAAATGAGCAGAATGAATTAAGGGAACAGAAACCATTGCTTTGCCTTATGTCTTATGAACCATATTCTTTGTGTGTATAAAATAATAAGTAGCAACTAATATTATGAAGTATTGTATAATTTTAATGGTCAGCCTCTTATCATTCACCGGCATTATTGCTCAAAAAAATAACATGATGATCCGCATTTCCGAAATAGAAATTGATTCAAATTATCTTGAACAATACAAAGGAATTCTGAAAGAGGAATCCGGGGAATCTGTAAAATCAGAGCCCGGTGTCATTTGCATTTATCCGATGTACCAGAAGGAAAATCTAACCCAGGTGCGGATTCTGGAAATATACGCCAACACAGAAGCATATCAGTCCCATTTAAAAACGGTGCATTTTCAGAAATATAAAACCACCACTCTCAAAATGGTAAAATCGTTGCGACTTGTAGATATGGAGGCAATAGATACGGAAACGATGAAAGAAATATTTAAAAAGCTAAAGGAGTGAGGAAAACAAGAATGAAAATCATATATAAAAAGCCATAGAACTGCAGATGGCCGGGAGGCAGGACGCGCAGTAAATTTTGTATCTTTGAATAAAACAAATTAATTATGGAAACAGAAACTTTATCTCCTTCTGTAAAAGATCAAGCTGAAACGGATTTCCTCCCTTTATTGGGCACTGATTATGTGGAATTTTATGTGGGAAATGCCAAGCAGGCGGCGCATTATTATAAAACCTCTTTTGGATTTCAATCGCTGGCTTATGCCGGGCCTGAAACGGGGATCAGGGATAGAGTCAGTTATGTGGTGAGACAAAATAAACTAACGTTTGTGCTCACAACGCCGCTCAAAAATAATAATGCCATCGCTGATCATATTGCAAGACATGGCGATGGAGTAAAGATGCTCGCTTTAAAAGTAAATGATGCAACCAGGTCATGGGAAGAAACGACCAAACGCGGCGGCAAAAGTTATTTGCAACCCACCATTTTAAAAGATGCTGATGGCGAAGTGGTGATGAGTGGCATTCATACCTATGGCGATACGGTGCATTTGTTTATCGAAAGAAAAAATTATTCTGGCCCTTTTATGCCGGGCTTTAGAAAATGGGAAAGCGCTTATAATCCAACAACCGCGGGACTTTTATATGTAGATCATTGTGTTGGAAATGTTGGCTGGAATCAAATGAACCGGTGGGTAAAATTTTATGAAGATGTAATGGGTTTTAAAAATATCCTCAGCTTTGATGATAAAGATATCTCTACAGAATATTCAGCATTGATGAGCAAGGTGATGAGTAACGGAAACGGGTATGTAAAGTTTCCGATCAATGAACCTGCTGAAGGAAAGAAGAAAAGCCAGGTGGAAGAATTTCTTGAATTCTATGATGGGGAAGGCTGCCAGCATGTGGCGCTTGCGACCCACAATATTATTGAAACAGTGACAGAATTAAAGAATAGAGGAGTGGAATTTATAAAGGTTCCTGAAAGCTATTACGCGACCGTTTTAGACCGCGTAGGTCATATTGATGAAGATCTGAAACCATTGAGAGAGTTAGGAATTTTAATTGATAAGGATGATGAGGGCTACCTGCTGCAAATCTTTTCAAAACCTGTAGAAGACAGGCCCACGCTGTTTTTCGAGATCATTCAACGAAAGGGTGCGAAGAGTTTTGGTAAAGGGAATTTCAAAGCTTTGTTTGAAGCAATAGAAAGAGACCAGGCGGAAAGAGGGAATTTGTAATTGATGTCTCTGAAATTGTTAACATATTCTAAACGGTATTTTCTTCAATAAAAAAATTAATTTTACGTTCTCTTTTAAGAACAACTGTTGTATAATGTCCAATCCACTTCGCAGGTACTTTTTTCTTCTGATGATTTTTTTAGGCGTAAGCACTTTTAGTGATGCACAAAATTCTTACATGCAAGCCAGCTCGGTATCTTTTAAAATGTCCGGTGCGTTGGGCACCCGTGAAGAATCGCTGGCAAAAGAATTTAAAGCAAAAGGTTTGGAATGGCCGGCACGTTATGTTTTTATCCGCAGTTTCAAATATGACGGGCAACTGGAGGTGTGGGTGAAAAATGAAGCGAAAGAAAAATACAAATTATTTAAAACATATAAAGTTTGCCTGCAAAGTGGCGCCATGGGACCGAAAAGAATGCAGGGAGATTACCAGGTGCCGGAGGGATTTTATTACATCAATGAATTTAATCCGAACAGTGCGTACCACCTGGCATTGGGACTTAATTATCCGAATGCATCAGACAAGATTCTGAGCGATCCTTTGCGTCCCGGAAATGGCATTTATATTCATGGCAGTTGCGTTTCCGTTGGCTGCATTCCGGTAAACGATAGCGATATTGAAGAGATCTATATTATTGCCAGTGCTGCGAAAGCTAGTGGTGAAGATTTTATCCCCGTGCATATTTTCCCGGTTCGTTATAACAGGAAGAAGTCACTTGAGTTTTATGATAATTACATGAACAATAATGCGGCCATGCAAAAGTTTGGCCTGCAACTAAGGGCGGCTTATGACAAGTTTGAGGCTACTAAAGAGATCCCGATTGTTTTGGTAGACAAGGATGGGGATTATGTTATTGATTAAGGAATTAGGAATTACGCTCCGACCTTTCCAATAATGCAGTTTATTGACCCACCGAGACTAACAGTTGTCAATAGACGAAAATTTAAACTATTCTTTTATGAGAACCTGTACTGTTTCCCGGGTTTTTTGTTCCAATAAAACTTCATAATCTTTTGATAACTGATCTACATAATCAGGTGTATAATGTCTGATGGTAAGTAGCGTTAAATTCTTTTGGATCTGTACATCAAAAATGGCTGATGCCAGTGAAGCAAATGATCCTGTTTTTTCAGCAATGTCATCAATGCAGATCATCACGCTGATGGCAGCATTTTGTGTAAGATTGGGTTTGATCCTTAAATCAGTTAAGATTCCGTGCAGGCTAT
>Ga0068855_100004210_pt1 | contig 17561 bp, 24 predicted proteins | sample KBSCornC52_FD_66592 | JGI IMG/M metagenome (GOLD analysis project Ga0068855, IMG submission 66592) | Corn rhizosphere microbial communities from Kellogg Biological Station, Michigan, USA - KBS Corn C5-2 | ecosystem: Host-associated > Plants > Roots > Rhizosphere > Soil ...
AGCACCTTATGCTTAAGGACGTAGCATAAGGAGTATCGCCATGCTTGCTGCTGTTGTTTTCGCCATACTGGGACTGATTGAACTCATAGTCGGCCTGCGGTTTGCCTTCCTACTGCTCGGCGGCAACCCCGCGAGCGCGTTCGTCAACTGGATCTACACCTGGAGCGCACCGCTCGTTGCGCCGTTCGAGGGTATTTTCAATCAACACGCCGTTACCGCCGGCACAGGCGTCGTTGTGCATAGCGTCTTCGACTGGACCGCCCTCATCGCCCTCCTTGTCTATGCAATTATTGGCGGCATCCTCGGCCGGCTGCTGGCAGGCGTCTAAGCGTTAGTATTTTTACATCACTTTTACTGCCGGAAGTCTATACTTGCCATCATGTGTGGACGATACACGCTGTACCAAACGGAGGAACTAGCAGACCGCTTCGAGTTCGATGAAGACGAGTTCGACGAGATGCGCACTGATGTCCGGCCACGCTACAATGTCGCGCCGGAGCAGGTGATGCCCATCATTACCGAGGACGAGAACCGCGACCGCCACCTCATACTCATGCGCTGGGGCTTTATGCCCGTATGGGCTAAGGACGAGCGAGATGTCTTCAAGTATCGGACATTCAACGCCCGTGCCGAAGGCCTATTCAACAAGGTCACCTGGAAACGCGCGGCCCGTACCTCGCGCTGCCTCGTGCCGAGCAACGGCTTCTACGAGTGGCGCGAGCGGCCGGACGGCAAACAGCCGTACTTTATCAAGCCGCGCCAGGACAAATTGTTTGCCTTTGCCGGCATCTACCGCAACTGGCGGGATAAAGAGGGTGCCGAGTATGGCACGTACGCTATCGTCACTACCGACGCAAACGACCAAATGTCATATGTCCACAACCGTATGCCGGTCATCCTAAAGCGCAGCGATGAAGAGCATTGGCTCGAACCCGACAACGATGACCCGACCAAATTGGAAAGTCTGCTTGTACCGTACCCGGAGGGCCAGTTGGATATCCGGCCGGTCAGCCGCGCAGTCAACGCCATCCGTACCGACTCCGAACAGCTCCTTATGCCTATCGACAGCGTATAAAAATAACTACGGCGCTGTTGACAATCTCATCCCCGGGAGGGAGAAATACATCGGCAGCACACGCAGCCATGGATAGGTGAGGGAGCTTACTCTCGTCAAGCTTTAGTCGTAGGTTTGGCTACCAGCTGGCGTATGGCCGGCACGTTTTTCGTTTGATGCCGCTCCAGCGCAAGCGGAGGCTTGGGCTTGTGCGAGCATTTGTAATGAGCTTATTGAGCTCGTAAGTGTCGCCTGCTGTCATGCAGCTTCTTGCTCCTGACCAAGACGAGCCTGTTCGGCACGATCCGGACTCTTGCGGAATAAGCGTGCAATCCTACTGACGATGGCGGTAACAATCATGACCACTACGGTCAGCAGACTAACGCCGAAAGCAATCACCAGCAACCCTCCGACGGCATAAGCCAGGGTCCACAAAGGGCTCCAACGCCTAGCGCCGTAGAAGACGTACGCAAGCGACGCCACTACAACGATCACGATGGGGTAAACGAAGAAAATGGCAGGCGCGAAGGCGTGCATATGCCCATTCTTCTGATGAAACCAGAACGTATACCGCGGCGATTCGGGCCAGGACCACTCATAGTAGTTGAATGGCTCGAATACGAAATCGACGCGGTCGCCGATGCTCCCTAGTGATGTTCTACTCTGTAAGGTATTTCATTTATCCAACTATTACCAGCCGTTATAGTGGAGCCTACTAACAAAGGAGGGCATATGGCAGCAGATGACAAGCAGCAGCGCGAAGAGATTTCTCGCAAGGGCGGTCAATCGCAAGGCAAGAACAATAACCCAGGCAATTTCGCAAACGACCGCAAGAAGGCGAGCGAAGCGGGCAAAAAGGGTGGCGAGCACTAGACCCTAGAGGTTACGTCAGCCAATATCGGGCCGCTTCGTGCGGCTCGATATTGTTAGACCTAGGTATGCTAGAACTTCACAGGCACCGTAATGGTATCGTCATTTACCGGCAGGCCAGAAGGGTTGTCTTTTGCCAATACTACTTGACCGATCCCGGGTAGTGCAGTAGTAAAGGTAAGCTGAGCGGAGAAGGGAACGAGTTCGCTCGTCTGCCAGTTGCCCAGGACGTGTGCCGTCGTACTGGCCACTACGGCACCTCCACTTCCCACGAGACGCACCGGAAACTGAGCTTCAAACGACCAATTACCGGGTACCTCACCTATGATTGCAATCGGACTTGCTATGGTTGCATTCTTTGCAGGAGAAAAGATTCTGATCACCACACCTTTAGGTGAGGTATAGGCGTACACCGCGCAACTGCTTCCTGGTGACTGTGTGCCCTGGCATGCTTTGTTCAGCTGGTCAGTCAGGCCGGCTACTTGTTTGTTGAGGCTAGTTACCTGGGAACTGAGGGAATCAGTCCTGCCTGACAGGTCGCGCACCTTATTGTGTTGCCACGTATACGCCCAGTATGTACCGCCTACACCTATAAGTAGTGCAGCCAATATAAGTACGCTAGCCAGGATGGCGCTGAAACCAGAGGTGGATACAGAGTATGATTTGCTCATGTTTTTACTGTATATCCCAGCAGAATGGGATTCTGTAACCATCATCACATACCCGTACCTATTCATATTCATGGCAAATCTGAGTTATCAAACTCCTCCAGAGTTCCGATTCTATAAGAGAACTAGCCAAATGAAGGTATGAAAAAGAGCACGTTAGTGCCCTAAATTCTGTAAATGGTGACCCACGTTAGCCAAACATGGAACTCTCTTCTTCAGAGTTTGGAACAGATTGACCGTGCTTCTGACGACCTAGAGACCGACAGGGAGTAGTAGCATGTCACGACATTCACGACACCAGCCTAACGCTCTGGTGGTCCCCATTATTATCTTGATAGGGGCAGCCGCTTGGGTACATCGGGTGCAATTGGTACATTTGGCATTCATATCCCTTGGAGTGATTGGATTTTTGCTGCCATTGAAACTCTCCGGGAGATTTATGGACAACAGTCACTTTGCACACTTTCAGAACGTCGATGTGATGGACGGCTTAGAATTTGAGCAGTATGTGGCAAAGCTTTTGCGAGCCAATGGCTACCGCAAAGTATCTTTAACAGAGAGATACTATTTCGGTATAGACATCGTGGTAGAAAAAGACGGTGTACGGTGAGACATCCAGGCCAAGCGCTATTCTGGGTTGGTTAAAACGGAAGCCGTCTGACAGGTAGTGACCGGATTAAAAATCTACAACTGTGACCGAGCTATGGTTATTACGAATAGCACGTATAGTGCAGTCGCCCGGCGATTAGGAAAAGCAAATAATTGCGTACTCGTTGACGGATTAGGCCTGAAAAGGTTGGCCAAGCAGGGGCGCATACTATAAGCATGACTGGATATATACCAACCGAGGAAGATATTGCAGCAATGGTACGCGATCTTGAGAAAAATGACCCAGAGAATGCCAACCCAGAATACGCACGTCAAATGCTCATCAAAATGAAGCTGATGTACCGCGAACTTGGGCGCATCGATGAGGAACTTTTATAAAGAGCTCGAAAAGTACCGAGTAAAACCAAAAGAAAATCAGTAGGCAAGAGAAGATCTCATTCCGGGCTGATGTTAGGCTAGCTCTTCTTTAATCGCATCGTTATATTTTCCAAGCAGAAACTTTATGGCAGATGCCAATCTCGTCTGGGCTGCTTGATCTAGAGATATCCAGACAGGACGGCTACCCTCTTTTGGGTCAACATGTATCTTTTTGATTTCACTAGGATCTACATTTGCTATAAAGAGCGACCACTTGTGATCATCAGAACCACGTCGACAACTATCGCCATTCACCATAGTTTGGCCTAAGAGCTTTGGCTTAACACTCATGCCAACTTCTTCTTGGACTTCTCTTATAACTGATTGAAGCGGGGCTTCACCGGTGTCAACGTGCCCCGCAGGAATCGTAAATCCATAGGGGAACTTCATAAGCTCGAATAAGAGGATTTTACTTTTCTCATTTACAATGACACATCCGGCCGACTCATGGATATATCGCTTATCGTCATCTATATACCAACGGAGCTTAGGGTCAATGATCAGCATGCGTTTGTTACTACTGTGGCAAACACTGCAAATGAATGAACCGTCATCCGATCGCGCCACTGTGCCTTGCTTGTGACATGTCAGGCAATATTCACCATAGTTTGATCTATCTATCGGAAAGTCTATAGTCATGGCTTTCAGTTTATAGCAAAGAAAACAATCCTAGCAGTATATTTATGTTGGCGTATCAGTCAATAGCATTGTCTTGTATTAGTCTGATCTGCTGACCACTAATGAAATTAAAACTCGCACTCAATACGCACCGGGTGTTTACCTTGCAAATACGAATCAATATCCATGCCTCGCAGTATCGACGGAACGACCGCATGTGTGGCGGGATTAATAAATGATCCTTGAGTAATCTCCTCCATACCGTGCGAGGTTTTAGCTAGTTCAATTTCCTTGAACGCCTCCGGATTTAGTACGTGGAATAAGAACGCGAGATGATACTGCTTACCGTCGAAGAACTGGTTCACGATTAAAAGTCGACCAACCTCTGCACGTACGCCACATTCTTCCCATAGCTCGCGTTTTAAGGCTTCTGGCAGCGACTCGCCATCCTCAATCTTACCTCCTGGGAGATACCAATTATTCGAATGCAGCTTCGCAAGGCGTTGGCAGAACAGCTCGCCATTAAGATAAACTATGCCACGAACACTGATACGAGTCGGTAAGATCACTTGCTCGTTTGGCGGCGCCGTTGCTTTAGATCGCATTTATGTATAAGCTTAGCACAGCATAAAATTCAAGAAAGGTACGGGACATTCCATAATGGCCATAAATACTCAAGGTATAGAGTCGCTTATTTTACAATTAGTCCAGGAACTTGACGAGGCGCCTCAGCGAGAGGGACTTCGAGAGACACCCGCACGAGTTGCTAAGTCTTGGTCAAAACTACTAGAGGGTTATAATCGCGATTTCAAAGTTGAAGTCAAGACTTTCGACAACGCTTATGACTATAACGACATAGTCTTATCAGGTAAGATACACTTTACTTCTACATGCGAGCATCACTTGCTGCCTTTCTGGGGAGAAGCCTATGTTGCATACATACCCGGCGACCGTCTTGTCGGCTTGAGCAAGTTGTCGCGAGCTGTAGATATTTACGCTCGTCGCCTTCAGGACCAGGAACGCATTACACAGCAGGTTGCAGACGAGCTTGCAGAAACACTCAGCCCGAAGGGCATCGCCGTCTTGCTCAAGGCCAAGCACTTCTGCAACATAGCACGGGGAGTCGAGAAGACTACATCCAACATGGTGACAGTAACGTTCAGGGGTACTATGGACACAGATGCTATGAAACAGCGTTTCTATGAGATGGTGCGGTTTGCCGATGCAAAGTGAGGAACTTTTGGTTGATGGACCCTCTGTCAAACTTCGCCAAGAGCAGATTGCAGAAAGCATATGGCTAAGTGAGCCGTATAGTTTGGATGGCATGTTCGACAGCGCATGGAGTCTGCACGACGTCGCCAGCAAAACGCATTTCCGGGATCGCCATAAGCTGCTTGAAGCGGTCGCGGCAACGTCATCCTGCAACTCATGCAAGGCGGCCTCCGCTTACCTCATAGCCAGTGGGCAACATATGCCGGCAGATCTTTATGTAGCGGAACCCTGCTGTCTATATGAATGGAAAGTAGCTATGCGTGCTGACCATGACGCGCCTGTTCAGTCGCACCTGAAAACAAATCGGACTATTACGATCATCAAGCCACAGAGCGATCCACGTACCCGTATGGTGCTTGAGGAGGCACTCGGCCGTGATGCTATCGTTGCCGAACGGGTGCACACCATGACGGAAGAAGATGTTGCGTTTCTTTATACAACAGCGTATGGCATGGAATTCATACGAGATCTCATTCGTTACATGACAAGCGCTGAATCGAAGCTACTGCTAATAGAAATGCCAGGAATCAACAACATGCAGGATGCACTGAAACGCTTTGTTCGGCGGCAACTTCTGTCGTTCGGTCTACTCAGGAACAATATTCACTTTCCTGACTCGATATCCGAATCTCTAGCACAGATTGAGTACTTTTTCCCGGAAGCTGTCTAAATTATGGCTCACGACAAGCTTCTTGGCATCTATTGGGACTCAGGGAAGCCGGCACTGCATACCAGGCAACATGACCAGCCGGGCTTAGCTCTTGGCACAGGCATATACCTATCTCTTGGGCTCTCAGGAGTACGGCACTGCATCGGTTATTATGATGAGGCTTTAGATACTCGGCAAAACTGCCAGGATAATCGCGAGATGGAAGCAGGTCGTGAAAGCCAGTGCATCCGGTGTCAGCATGACGGTGGTACATTTGCCGCTAAGAGCGGTATCGCTGATAGCTTGCGTGGCAATCAGCTTCTTAGCGCACAACACGATGTCTATCTGGCACTTTTCGGCAAAGATGTGGTTAAAGTGGGGGTCACACGGTCGTCGCGCAGAGAGGTCCGCTTGTTGGAGCAAGCTGCACATGCGAGTATCATAATCGCCTCCGGAGACGGCGAAGCTGCGCGAGTGCTTGAACGGCAGATACATACGCAAGCAGGCTTACCAGAAACTATAAAATTGGCTACCAAGCTGGAAAAGCTCACCACTGTCGCGACTCCCGACGAGGCGAATCGAATATTGCTAGAAACCACCGAGCTTGTACGCAGCCAAGTGGCATCGACGCTACCGAGCTTAGACACAGACTTTACTTATCACTTTCCGCGGTATGATGTTAGACTTCCCTCGGACTTAACATCGTTACGTTATATCGACAGGTTGGATGACGAAGCAGTTGTCAGCGGCAGGCTTGTCGGTGCCCTCGGCCGCTGCCTGTTGCTTCACAACGGGGTTGATGAAAAAGTTTATGCGTTGGACAGCGTGCTCATCGAAGGCTACGAGGCGGATACTCAACTGCAACAAAATCAAGCAATCGAGAGTCGGGTCACTGGAGTTCATGCCAAACATATTGATTTATATCAACAAGGGAGTTTATTCTAGATGACTGTCATAGCCTTAGAGGGCTTGCCGGGTACCGGCAAAACAAGTCTTTTGACGAATGTCGGACAAGATCCATCGCTTCACGTCATCCCCATCGGCGAACACGTTTTTCCTGAATACCTTTTTGCACTTAATACAAGCAATAACGATGACAATGAGGCAATCTATGAGCTACAATGGGAGACTAAAGATGCCCTATGCCATCTCTTTCACGGCGACATTGTTTCCGATCGAAGTTATGTCACCTGCTTAGCGTATAACTATGCAAAGTCCAAAGTGGAAGGCAAGCCAGGCATTTATGACCGGGTGCGCTACTGGATGGAGCAGGCACAACAACAAGGTAGGCTTCACCTGCTGGATCTGTGTATCGTGCTGAATGTTGAACCTACTGAATGTAACCGTCGCAAGCAACGTGTAGAAACCCCAGATATGCTTTGGTCGTCGCTTGTCGCACTCCAATACAGTAGGGAGTTTTACTCTGAGGTGCTGCCCCGTCTCCCTAATGTGACGAAACGGCTTGAGTTTGTTGACGCTAACCGTCCATATCAAAGTGTTCTACAGGATGTAGGCAGGCTCTTGCTTAATGCAATACAATAAGGTTTTCATTTTCGTACATGACGGCGTCTACTGTGTTCATACCGGCGCTGGCATGAATAACTATCGTATGATACGCCTAGCAAGGCAGTTCTTTCCCAAAGCCGAAATTGCCGTCGGGCCAACGTTGACTAATCGGTCTAACCCAGATTTCCAACCTGAATGGTATACACAAAATGAGAGGTTGTTCGCTGCAGACCAGCTCAGGATACTGCCGGTAGATAACGGGTCGAGTGGCATGGAGCGTTACGGGTCGCCGTCTAACTGGGAACATGATGCTCGTGCCGCAGAACAGATCTGCAGTGAGCAGATCTCAGCAGATGAAAATGTACTGGTTATCAGCGTCGATACTCCATTTATTGGTTTGGTACCGCTGCTCGCAAACCGCCAGAACGTTGTACACCTTCACATCCCCCAAAGTACCGCTAAGATCCATGATCCAACCGATCTAGACCGTATTGAATTAGAAAAATGCGTCCTGGGCAATCTTCCTGCGAATGGATTTATTGGAGCGTGCTCGGAGTTCATGGCGCAACACCTCGCTGAATCATACGGTGCCGACACTCATAAGATCGTACCATTTCATAATGGCTGCTTGCCAGAAGACTACCTCGAGACCTCACCTAGCGATCTAGCCAAAATTGCACATGATTGGGGCATCAGGCTAGATCGCCGGTTAATCATTGCTTATGGCAGGGCAGTACCGTACAAAGGTTTCCACACACTCGTCGAAGCGGTTGCAAAGCTGCCGAAGGAACGATTTCAGCTGCTTATTAATGCAACGACTGTGGATGACGGCACAAAATATCTCGCGCACCTGAAAGAATCATCCCAATCAGGCAATGTTGATCTGATTCTCGGTACAGCCTTCGATCCAGGATTACCTGAAAAGCTACAGCAGTTGCCGAATGTTATGGCTGTGGTCGTACCATCATTACATGAACCCTTCGGCCTCATCCCTGGCGAAGTTATGATCAACAAGTACAGCCGAGCCATTGTTGTTGCAAGCGATGCTGATGGCTTGCAAGAACAGGTGAAAGACAGCGTAAATGGTTTCCAATTCACCGCTGGTGATAGTGAAAGCCTGGCACGAGCATTGCAGAGGTTGGCATCTCTTGGCAGTGACGAAGCATCAGCTCTTATTACACGCGCTCACCGCTCTGCGCTTAGTACACACAACCTATCCGTTAACATGCATATTGCGTTTGACCGTCTCGAAGAAATTAATCAGGAGAGGTATGGACAGGCCGTGTTGAGGACTTAGAAACCCGATCAAACGAAACCGTATTGCTTCGCCGTCTCTGAATGTACGTAGATAAATGATTGCTACTACAATGAGCAGAGGGCATACAAATTACAAAGCTTTTTCGCCAAAACCCGAAATAAAAACACGTGACCTCTGCCACGGTTTGGTTAGATTAGCTGAGTTTTCTTTTGGCTTACCAAAGTTGTTTCGTATCGAGAAAAGGCAAGATATGATCGAGGGTCAATGGCGTCATCGTTTCGCTATGCTTGGCGATATCCTCTTTGCTTAACCAAAAGATTTCTTCGATTTCTGTTTGCGAATGTGGCTCGCCCGCTAGCTCACCAGTATATAGATGTTCTTCGATGTCTCGACCGTCAGGCGTTCGGCCGGCTACGATTCCGATCTTACTTACATTTTTGGCATTTACGCCAAGTTCTTCTTGCAACTCGCGTTCCAGAGCGTCATCAATCGACTCGTTGGGATCTTGCTTACCGCCAGGAAGGACAACGTATGATCTTGTTTTGGGACGGACGAAGAGTAGCTCCCGCCTACCTTGATTATTGCGAAATACGAGGATCGCTGCTTTGGTTATCATGGAACCAGTATAACAGCGCTAACGGACATAAGAAGCTGAAAAAGAGAATGTCTGGTCGCCCACGGGAAGTCGAATTCTGCTTAACAGATCAAAGTGAGATTATAACAAAAGAAAACGTCTACAAATGCAAACGTTTTCTTATCTGTTACTTAAAAATGGTGACCCCGCGGAGAGTCGAACTCCGGTTGCCGGGATGAAAACCCGATGTCTTAACCGCTGGACGACGGGGCCAAGATGCAAGTCGAACGGAAACGAAGACTGCCATATCGTACCACAACAGAGGCGGGAAGGGAATATCCGATATGGCATGTGCGTAATATCTCCTTTACACATTACGAAATAATTGCTATAAATAATCAGCTCTAGAAAGCTGCAGCTTATGGCATATGCCTTTCCGGTAGTTCTAGGCAGTTTAATAAGTTCGTACGAGGATGCAGCTAAGTCTCGGTTCCATGCCAGCTTACCTCCGAAGAAGTAAAGTAACGTAATAAGAGGTAAGTAGAAGCACTATGGCAAACAAATTGTTTGTTGGCTCTCTGGCGTTTAGCGCCACCGACGACGACCTGGCGCAATTCTTTGCGCAGGCCGGTAATGTCGTATCAGCAAAAGTCATCACCGACCGCGACAGCGGCCGCAGCAAAGGCTTCGGCTTTGTCGAGATGAGCACTGACGAAGAGGCCAAGACGGCCATCGACACTCTCAACGGCAAGGAACTGGGTGGACGCGCGGTCAATGTCAGCGAAGCTCGCCCCCGCGAAGAGCGCCCGAGCCACGACTTTGGCGGCAACCGCAACCGCTACTAATTAGCAAGGTTGCTCAAACAAAATACTCCCTGGCAACAGGGAGTATTTTGTTATTTGCCCTCTTAGCAAATAGGTGGTATTATCAGCACACTCTTACATTGGGTATGTGGGAGCATCGCTCTTTGGAGGTGATACATGTCGGTCTTCATGCCGGACTCGCAGCTAGCTGCAGAAGTTCACTTCGTGGTGATTTTTCTGCTCGCAGGAGCATTTCTTGTGTGGTTCCTTGGCACGAATAAACTGGACAAGTGGGTTCCACTCATCGGTACCATGACAACCGCACTCCAGCTTCTTGGCTGGGCTATCCTCGTTGGCTACGGATGGACTGCGGCATGAAATGTCCTTACTACCGGAGGACTCCTGTTTCTGGTAGTTGCCGCGATCGGCGCCGTTGCCACAATCAGGCACGCAAAGCCCTGGTATCAGCGGATATTCGAACTGACCATCATCGCTTCTTTTTTTGGCGAGACAGCAGTCCTCGCCATACACCTGGCCACCCTTATTCATGGGTGATCGAGCACTCTCGGGTTGTGCCGAAACGTTGCCAATGCGCTGAAGGCATTGGCATGCCGACCCTGGTCTCACTCTTGCACCGTGCAAGAGTCGTACCTTTAGAAAGAGGCATCTATGTTCTCGCTTCTTGAAAGCTTTCCTAGCAATGAATGGGTATACCGACTGCTAGCGGGAAGTGACATTGCGCTGCTCGTCGTGATTACGATGTACCTAATAGGTATCATTACGCACATGCCCACCGGCGCATACACGCGTGCACTCCAAATGCTCGCAATAGTCGCTTCGCTCGCGTTGTTCGGTGCAGCCATGATGAAGCTTATCGGGTCGCACCCGATATTCTGGTGGGTGCTACTTCTACTTAGCCTCTCCGCGCTCGTGGTATTCACCTACGCCCAGGTCACGTCACAGGGACTCGCGAAGACATGGTTCACGAAGTGGAACGAGTTGCTGCTACTCAGCGCATTAGTGTGCGAAGGTATTGCACTAGTTCTCTGTCTTACCTAACAAGGTAAAAAGGCATCTCGGGCCGTGCCGTTCAAGCGTTCTTAAGCTGTAATTCGAGTTTTATTACTCTTACAACAGTGCGAACGCCGGCCCGAATTTTTCTTTCGCGCGCACTCCGGCAACGGAGATTTTTTGTTATAAGGGGGTTATGATAAGTACATGCGGTTTATAAAACAACCGGCGAGTGAGGGAGTGGCAGCTTTGGGCAATCGGCTGCAGCAAGAACTAAGTGCCGGCAAGCGGGTGCTATGGTTCTTCTCCGGCGGGTCAAACATCCCGCTGACAGCACAAGTTATGAACGGCCTGGCTGCAGAATTGACCGCGAAACTGGTCATTATGCCGATAGACGAGCGCTACGGCGACCCCGGACACGCCGACTCGAACGTGCAGCAACTGCTTGACGCTGGTTTTGACGTCAAACAAGGGAAGCTTATACCCGTTCTCGATGGCAATCCGGCCGAGGAAGCGGCGAAACATTTTGCGGAGAACCTCGAACAATGTCTGTCCGAGAGCGACATCGCTATCGGACAGCTCGGCATGGGTACGGACGGCCACGTCTCCGGCATCTTGCCGCATACGTCGGCAGTTACCGCCAACGGAATGGCGCATTATTACCATGGTACGGACGGCCACGAACGTATTACGACGACGCTTCCTATGTTACGGCGATTAGACACAATATGGCTCTTCGCATATGGCGATAACAAACGACAGCAACTGCTCGATTTGCGCGACAAGGCGTTACCGCTCGACGACCAACCGGCGCAGGTACTCAAGGAAATGTCAGACGCAACCGTATATAATGACCAAATAGAGTAGGAGGGGAATATGAAGATTGCCGTACAGGGATTAGGCCGGATGGGGATGCAGATCGCGCGCAAGCTAGCCGAGGACGGGCATACCATTATCGCGCACAACCGCAGCCCGGAACCTATGGAAGAAGCCGCGCGTTACGGCGCAGTGAAAGCCGCTAGCAAACAGGATGTTTTGCAAGCGTTCGGAGGCGAGCAAGCCGTCCTGTGGATCATGCTGCCGGCCGACGTCGTGGACGCGCAGGTGGACGAATGGATAGAGCTGTTACCCAAAGGCAGCGTTATTGTGGACGGCGGCAATTCTGACTTCCGCCTAACGCAAAAACTGAATGACAAACTGCAATCCGCCGGTATGCGCCTGGTAGATGTCGGTACCAGCGGCGGTGTCTGGGGCTACCAGAACGGCTTCTCGATGATGTGCGGCAGCGACGATACCGAAGCGTTCAAAGCGCTCGAACCGGCACTTGCAACGCTTGCCAAGCCGGAAGGCGCCTATCACTACTTCGGTCCGAGCGGCTCAGGGCACTACGTCAAGATGGTCCATAATGCTATCGAATACGGCATGATGGAATCGCTCGCCGAGGGATACCGCATGCTGAAGGAAGGACCGTACGAACATCTTGACCTGGCAGCGGCCGGCGAGGTATGGCAGCACCATAGCGTCATTACCTCGTGGCTGAATAGCTTATGCCGTGACGCCCTCCAGGAGAACCCCACCCTAGACGGCATTGAGGGCTATGTCGCTGAATCCGGCGAAGCACGATGGACACTTGAACTCGCCAAAGAGAGGGGTATATCGCTCCCATCAATCCAGACAGCCTTCGACGTGCGGCTCGCCTCACAAAAGGGGGAGACAAATTTCGCGACAAAGCTCCTCGCCGCCATGCGCAACAAGTTTGGCGGCCACGATATAAACAAGAGTAGATAGCAGGCTATGAAAAATCCTCTCCGACGGACACGATCTGATAGCAAGAGCTCGTATAGTGCCCAAAAAGATGCCATGCAAGCACCGGAGCCTACGACGTTTATCATCTTCGGCGTTACGGGTAACCTGGCGCGGACACGGCTATTGCCGGCGCTCTACCACTTGCTGAAAGACAACTTGCTTCACAAAGATACGGTAATTATCGGTATCAGCCGGCGCGAGCTGTCAGCCGACGAACTCATCAACGAAGTTGAGCTGTGCGTGCTGGAAAACGATAAAGCATGCGACCCTGTTGTCCTACAAGAATTTAAACAGCACTTACGCACATTCCGGCTCGACCCGCTCAAAGCAACCGACTACCGCCGCCTCGGCAGTGAATTGGATAGTATCGAGACAGAGAAGGGCATGTGCATGAGCCGACTATTCTACCTGTCGATTCCTCCCCAGGTATACGAGCCGGTCATCGAGAACCTAGGGCGATCAGGCCTGAGTAAAGGCTGCAACCACCCGGGTGGCCAGACACGACTCCTTGTCGAGAAGCCGTTCGGCTACGACCTCAGCTCGGCGACGGAGCTTATAGAATCCACGAAGCGCTATTTTATGGAGGAGCAGCTGTTCCGAATCGACCACTACCTGGCCAAGGAAACCGTCCAAAATATCCTTGTATTCCGCAAGCATAACCCGCTGTTTGCTGATCTATGGAGTAGCCGCTGCGTTAGCGCCATCAATCTAATATTCCATGAGCAAATCGGCATCAACGGGCGCGGCGAGTTCTACGATAATATCGGCGCGCTTCGCGATGTTGTACAGAACCACCTCATGCAGCTACTTACCCTTGCAACACTAGAGCTGCCCGCCTCACTGCACGACAGCAATGCATTACATAGGGCTAAGGAACAACTTCTGACTAGCATCAAACCAGTTGATCTGCGTACTGCCGGTGTCCAGCGCGGCCAATACCGTGGTTACCGTGATGAAGTTAGCAAGCCGCGTTCGACTACTGAGACATTCACCAGTCTTTCACTTGCTATCGATAATAAGCGCTGGCAAGGCGTGCCAGTCCATATCAGCGCTGGCAAGGCACTAAAGGCTAAGCAAGTATCACTCACCATGGTGTTCGGCTCCGAATCGGCAGGTACGAACGCTCTCACGTTCCGCATTCAGCCAAATGAAGGTATCGATGTAGAGGTAGCTGCAAAGCGCCCCGGCTTCGAAAGTGCCATCGAGCGCGTGCATATGGATTTCAGCTACCGCGGCGTTTTTGCCGAGCCGGAGCATCCCGATGCCTACGAACGCGTGCTCGTCGACGCCATCAAGGGCGACCATACCTTGTTCGCAACGAGTCGGGAAGTACTCGAATCCTGGCGCATCTTGCAGCCGATCCTCGACGCCTGGGAGATCCGTGCCAACGACCTCTTCACATACGAGCGGGGAACGGACGATCCGGTAGTGGAAAGCACGGAGCAAGCAGACGTAAAGACAAAAACGTAAGCGATTCCTTATCCAAGATACCTTATAATACAGAACGATGGATCTGCTTGACATCGTGATTGTCGTGCTGGTCATCGGCGCGCTGCTGCGCGGCCATGAACTGGGATTTATCCGGCAATTATTTTCGACCGGCGGCTTCTTCGCTGGCCTTGTTCTAGGAGCAGTCATCGAGCCACATGTCATCGGCTTCGCGCACTCGCCAACAAGCCGTATCATCATTACGTTCATCTCGACACTCGGCCTCGGCTTATTGCTGTTGATGGTAGGAGAGGTTATCGGCGTGCTCATCAAGCGGCGGCTGCAACTCGAGAATAAGCTAAATCGTGCGGACAATTCGCTGGGTGCAGCGCTCTCTGGCTTGTCAATCCTCGCCATCGTTTGGCTATGTGTGGCCGTGCTAGTCCTTTTGCCGTACACAGGTTTACAATCAAGTATTCGCGGGTCGAAGATTGTCTCAATCATGAACCAGTACCTGCCGCCGGCGCCAGGCGTCATCGCCGACATCGGCCGACTGATCGCACCGAACGGCTTCCCGAACGTCTTTATCGGCGCCGAGCCGGAACCGGCACCCGCCGATCTTCCGACACCGGCTGAGCTGGCAGCGGCCGTAGCCAAGGATCGCGCATCTGTCGTGAAGGTACAGGGCCAAGGTTGCGGCGGCATTGTCACCGGTTCCGGCTTCATCGTCGGTAACGGATTGGTGGCAACAAACGCCCATGTCGTCGCTGGTATTCATCACCCCGATGTCGAAGACGCAAATGGCATACATGCGGCTAGCGCCATCTGGTTCGATCCCGACCTCGACTTTGCTGTGTTACAGACGAGTAGACTCGCTGGGTCACCTTTGAACTTGGACAACGCAACCGTCGCCCGCGGCACGGCCAGTGGCGTCCTGGGCTACCCAGGTGGCGGCCCATTTAGCGCCGGCACAGCAGCGGTCATCGACGAGTTTACTGCCGTTGGACGTAACATCTACAATCAAGGCAACGTCCGGCGCGACGTCTACTCGGTAAAAGCAACGGTCGTTCCAGGCAATTCCGGAGGCCCGTTAGTTAACACGCAAGGTACTGTCATCGGTGTCGTTTTTGCTACCTCGACAACGTACAATAACGTCGGCTACGCACTCAGCATGCCCGAAATCGTCAGCGCTATTAACCAGGCACGAGCAAGCAACCAACCTGTCAATACTGGCAGCTGCGCCGACTAACGCCATGGTATACTGCTGCTAGATATATAATGATGCCTAACATGCCGACAAAACCGAGACCAAAATTAACACTCACGTGCGTCATACCGTACATCCTCATTGGTGCTGGCATTGTCGGCCTTATCAGCTCGTTCGTGCTTACCTACGACAAGATGGCACTGCTGAAAAACCCGAGTTTCGTGCCTAACTGCAACCTCGACCCCGTTCTGAGTTGCGGCAGTGTTATGCATACCGCGCAAAGCTCGGCCTTCGGTTTCCCGAACCCATGGATTGGCCTGGCCGGATTTGCGGTTGTACTTACCATTGGCGTATCGCTGTTGGCCAGCGCCACTTTCAAGCGCTGGTTCTGGGTTGCATTCGAAGCAATCATGGTGCTGGCATTGGCGTTCGCCGGATGGCTGCTCTTTGAGAGCATCTATCGAATCGGGGCGCTGTGCCCGTACTGCTTAGCGGTCGATGTCGCGCTCATCATCTCAGTCTGGTATCTCACCTTGTATGTCCTCCAGGAGAAGTTCTTGCGTCTACCGGCACGGTTTAATGCGGGGGCCACCTTCGCGCGGCGCCACCACGGGGAAGTGCTCGTTGTTGTCTTCCTAATCATTATCGGGCTCATCTTGCAACATTTCTGGTACTATTACGGGCAGCACATCTAAACAAGACGGGCAAAACAAGAAACGAAAACCAAAATGCGCAAAGACATTGTTACCAGGACCCTAGATGCACCGGCCGAATTACTCGACAAGACGATCGAGACCGGCGGAGCGATTAGCCATCAACTCAACGGTGACAAAACGCTGCAAAAAACCAAAGACTATTGGCATACGCTCGGACCCGGCCTAACGGCCGGCGCCGCCGACGACGACCCATCCGGTATCGCCACATACTCGCAAACTGGTGCCCAATACGGTTTCCGGTTACTCTGGCTCGCACTGTTTGTATATCCGCTGGCGGCAGTTATCCAGGAGATGTGCGGCCGCATTGGCATGGTTACTGGCCGCGGGCTAGCGGGCAACATCCGACTCGCATTCTCTCACCGCATCCTTTATACCTGTACAATTCTTCTCTTTAGCGCTAACGCTATCAATATCGGCGCCGACCTGGGTGCGATGGCCCAGGGCGTCCAGCTGCTCCTGCCGCGCGCGAGTTTCATCCTGCTTGTTACCATCTTCACAGTTATCACTTTGGGGCTACAGATATTCACGCCCTATGAGCGCTATGCGAAATACCTGAAGTGGCTCGCGATGGTGCTGTTTGCTTATGTTCTATCGGCGCTCTTTGCGCATCTAGATTGGGGAAATGTGCTCCAGCACGCCGTCATCCCGAACCTGTCATTCGATAAGGGACAACTATTACTCATATGCGCCATCCTCGGGACGACCATCTCGCCCTACTTATTCTTCTGGCAGACATCTCAAGAGGTCGAGGAACAAATCGTACACGGCAACACGACCATCCGTATGCGTCAGCAAGCAAAGAGTAAGCCTGAGATCCACGGTATGCGGATCGACGTATGGTCCGGTATGCTGCTATCAGAGTTGATCATGTTCTTTATCATCGCTGCCTGTGGCGCCTTATTATTCCCGCACGGTATCACGAATATCGAGAGTTCTGCTCAGGCCGCTGAAGCACTCCGGCCGTTCGCCGGCAATGCAGCCTACTTCCTCTTCGCTGTCGGTATAATCGGGACCGGCATGCTCGGCATTCCCGTCCTGGCCGGCTCTAGTTCGTATGCCATAACTGAGAGCCTGAAAAAACAAGAAGGACTCAGT
>Ga0068855_100004211_pt1 | contig 17556 bp, 19 predicted proteins | sample KBSCornC52_FD_66592 | JGI IMG/M metagenome (GOLD analysis project Ga0068855, IMG submission 66592) | Corn rhizosphere microbial communities from Kellogg Biological Station, Michigan, USA - KBS Corn C5-2 | ecosystem: Host-associated > Plants > Roots > Rhizosphere > Soil ...
TGCCAGGTGCTGGCGCATCCATCGTCGACGGGGAGCATTCCGACGGATGGGGGCAAGGAAGATCATGTGTCGATGGGGATGACGGGGGCGATCAAGCTAAGGCAGATTGTGGAGCACGTGGAGCGCGTGCTGGGGATCGAGCTGATGTGCGCGGCACAGGCGCTGGAGTTTCGAAGACCGCTGAAGTCGAGCAGGCGGATTGAGGAGGCGCATGCGGTGATTCGAGGGGTTGTGCCGCGGCTGGAGAGGGATCGAGTGCTGGCGCCGGATATTGAGGCGATGGCAGGGGCGGTGAGGAGTGGGGTGTTGGATGGGTGGAGGGGATGAAGGTTCCGCCTACGCCAAAGGCTTCGGCGGGATGTGATCCGCCTACGCCAAAGGCTTCGGCGGGATGCGATCCGCCTACGCCCGGGGCTTCGGCGCGACTCCTGGGCAGCCACCCGTGAGATTAGTGAAACGCGGTTATTGTCCGACGACCAGGACGGCGAAAAGGACTAGCCATGCAAGGCCCATGGCGTGCCAGTACCATGCGGTTGCATCGACCATGATCTGTCGGAGTTCGACGCGCTTGAGTCTGCGAATGATGGCAAGGGACACAATAAGTGCAACGACTCCAGCGATCAAGTGAGCGGCATGTAATCCCGTGATGATGTAGAAGAAATAGCTGGCGGGCGTGGACGAATGGTTGAAGGCGAATCCTTGAGCGATCAACTGGAGCCATGCGACATACTGGCCGGCAAGAAACAGAATGCCGAGGGCGAGGGTTCCTGCTATCCAGGGCAGAGTGCGTTGCAACGCGGGATGGCCGAGGCCGAGCCATTCTTCCAGGACATCGATCTCGCGGAAGATGTTGCGACGGGCAATCTCTATAGTCAAGCTGCTTAGAAGCAAGATTGCGGTATTGAGGAAGAGGATTGGGGGCAGGAGGACGGGGTGCCAGTCGCCGATCTGCTCGTGGGTGCGCGGGTCCATGTGGGTGCCAGCCTGGCGGGCGAAGAAAAGGGCGACCAGGATAGCGAAAAACATCATGTCGGCGGCGAGGATGGAGAAGACCGAGAAGCGAATTTTGTGCAGTAACTCGCGCGGACCGCGGCGCCCGTTCTGGCGATCGTCGTCGCCTCCGCCTCCTCCGCCGCCTGTAGGGCGTCGATCGAGGGGCGGTTTGCCGCCAATCCCTGGCTCTTTCCGTTCCGTTTCCGCAGGGGAATGCGTAAAGGTAGCGGGCATCTAAAGCCTCAGTGGAGATCAGACTATACCACTAGTCCTTGGACGCAGCCACTCCCGAAGGGGATGGCCTTTTTCTGATCACATCCTTATGATGCTTTGCGAATGCTTTCAAGATTTGACTTCACGAGATCAACAAAGGCTTTGTGAACGCGGCGATCGTCGGGAGTGAGCTCAGGATGGAAAGTGGCAGCCATCAAGTTTCCCTGGCGCACCAGGGTGGGCAGTCCGTCGCGCTTGGCCAGAACTTCAACGGCTGGACCGGTCTCGACGATGCGTGGCGCTCGGATGAAAACCATCTCCAACTTTTGTCCGGGCAATTTCGTGTCGGAAAAGAGGATGGACGAATCGATCTGGCGGCCGTACGCGTTGCGCTCGATGACGGCGTCGAGGACGCCGAGACTTGTTTGCGGAGGGTTGCGCACCTCGCGAGCAAGAAGGATGGCACCGGCGCAAGTCCCGAAGACTGGGAGACGCTGGCAGAACTTCTGGAGAGCCTCGAAGAGATGGCGGCGTTCAAGAAATTTCAACATGGTGGTTGACTCGCCGCCGGGAATAATCAGGCCGTCCAACCCTTCCAGTTCTTCCCGTTTGCGAACTTCGACCGGGGTTGCTCCGGCTTCAGCGAGAGCGTCTGCGTGGGCAGCGTAGTCGCCCTGAATCGCCAAAACTCCGATGCGAGGCCGTGCATCCTTCGCGTTCAACACTGGGTCTCCTTTGCTGAGGCGAGGTGTTGTTTCTTAGAACATCCTAATCCTGCGAGATGAAGAGCTGGAAAAGCCGGAGACGCAAGGCGCCTCCGGCTTGGGGATTCTGCAGTTACCAGCCGCGTGTCTGAAGGAGCTGCGATTCTTCCAGGGCTGCGGCCGCCAGACCCTTCATCGTTCCAGTGACCTGTTCACTGACTTCGGCCAGGATCTTTGGGTCGTTGAAGTGAGTCGTAGCGATGACGATGGCTTTGGCCCGGGAAACGGCTTCTTCGCGCTCAGCGGGATCATTTTCGACATCGAGCGGTGTCGCGCGTTCCTTCATGAAAATGCCGGAGCCGACGAAGATTGCTTCGGCGCCAAGCTGCATCATGAGGGCGGCATCAGCGGGCGTTGCGATTCCGCCGGCGGAGAAATTGGGAACTGGGAGCTTGCCGGTGCGCGCGACCATGCGGATGAGTTCATAGGGAGCCTGGTGCTCCTTTGCGGCGGCGTAGAGTTCCTGCTCGGAGAGCACGGTCAACGCTTTCATCTCCTTAACAATCTGACGCATGTGCTGCACGGCGTGTACCACGTCGCCGGTGCCGGCTTCGCCCTTGGTGCGGATCATGGCAGCGCCTTCTGCGATGCGGCGCAGGGCTTCGCCGAGATTGCGGGCTCCGCAGACGAATGGCGTGGTAAACGCATGTTTGTCAATGTGATGGCTTTCATCGGCGGGAGTGAGGACCTCGCTTTCATCGATGAAGTCGACGCCGATTGCCTGGAGGATCTGGGCTTCAGCAAAATGCCCGATGCGCGCCTTGGCCATGACCGGGATGGTGACGGCCTGGATGATCTGCTTGATGAGGCCGGGTTTCGCCATGCGGGCGACGCCGCCTTCGGCGCGGATCATTGCGGGAACGCGTTCGAGGGCCATCACCGATACGGCACCAGCTTCTTCGGCGATGCGGGCCTGTTCGACGTTCATGACGTCCATGATGACGCCGCCCTTCAGCATTTCCGCGAGGCCGATCTTCAGGCGAAGGCCAGTTTCAGGAACACTTTTGTTTCCATTGTCTTGGGGCATTTTTATCAACCTCTTGTTGCAGCCGTCGTTCACAGACTCTCAGGCATTTGCTGGTTCTAGTGTAGCAGCGAAGTAAATGGATATCTGTGCGCAGGGAAGAGAGGTTGAGGCGCTGCCGGTCGCAACCATGAGTTTTTTCCAAGAATTCCGCTGCCTTTCTGGTCCCGATTCTGCACTGAACTGTTGCAAATGGCGACGGAAGCGCAATCCGGGCGTGGAGGAGGGGCAGGCAAGGCGGCGCTTCAGCAGGCGACGAACTCCGATGCGAGCCTGCAGGAGATTTCTGCGGAGGCGGAGTTAGTTCAATCGACGATGGAGCTTCGCGATGGTTCAGACGCCGGGGCGCTGAATGTGAACGTCGCCCAGATTCCGGTTGAGATTGATGTCACTATTCCGATCCGGAATTTCCGTGTGCGGAATTTGCTCGCGCTCTCGAGTGAGCAAGTGATCGGCACGGAGTGGCTGGAAGGCGAGGACCTGCCGCTTGGCGCGCGGGGAGCGCAGCTTGCGTGGACGGAGTTTGAGGTGATCGATCAAAAGCTCGCGGTGCGCATAACGCGGCTTGCTTAAGGAGAGCACTTGGGAAGTTTTGTTGAGGCTTTGATGAATGTGCGAGCGAGAGATCATCGCGCGGATCGAACAACTGAGAACTGGCGAGGAGTGAGGGCGTGGATCTACGAACGCATTCATCGCAGAGCGGGGGGACAAGCAAGGCTGGCGGTCGTAGAAAAAATCTGCTTCGCGCCGCGGCAAACCCTGTCCCTGATCGAAGTGGATGGGGAGAGGATTCTGGTCGGGACGTCGCAGGATGGGTCGCCACAGTTTTACCCGCTCCGTGCAAGCTCCCGCAGTCGAACCAAGAACCGTTGCACCGAAATCCCAGTGGAAGGGACGATTGCATGATCGCTTTTCTGATGGTTTCGCCCGCAGGAGTAGCGCTGCCCAATCTGGATGCACGGCTGCATTCTTCCGACTCTACACCGTGGACGATTCTTTTTGCGCTGACGCTCATTACTGTTCTGCCCGCGATTCTGATGTGCATGACTCCGCTGGTCAGGCTGCTGGTGGTGTTTCATTTTCTGCGCCAGGCGCTCGGAACCCAGACGGCGCCATCGAACCCCACGCTGCTTGGGCTTGGGCTGATGATGACGTGGTTTCTGATGGCGCCGGTGTTCGCGCAGGTGGACCAGCAGGCAGTTGAGCCTTATCGAGCGGGGAACATCACGGGCTGGGATGCGATTGACCGCGGATCGGCGCCTGTTAAACATTTCATGCTCCGCTATGCACGGGAGAAGGACCTTGCATTGTTTGCGTCCGCAGGGCAGGTGCAGCGCCCGAATTCGCCGGATGATCTCCCGATACGGGTGGTAATTCCAGCGTACATTCTTTCGGAATTGAAGGCGGGATTCTCGATTGGCGCGGTACTCTTTCTACCTTTTCTGCTGATCGATATGGTGACCGCTGCGATTACGACATCCATCGGCATGTTCCAACTGCCGCCGGTTGTTGTTTCGACGCCTCTGAAGATTTTGTTGTTCGTGATGGTGGATGGATGGAACCTGCTCGCGCATTCGCTGCTGAAGAGTTTTTGAGGAGAGAGCCCCGTGACACCTGATCTTGTTGCCGAACTGCTGCGGCAGTTGATGAAGGAAGCGATGATTCTGACCGCGCCGGTTCTGACTGCGGCGGTGGTGCTCGGGTTCGTACTTACTTTGCTGCAGACGCTTACCAGTCTTCAGGACCAGGCACTTACTTCGGTGCCGCGCCTCGGAGCTGTTGCCGTAATTCTGCTGGTTGGAATGCCGTGGTTTCTTGGCCGGTTAACTGCGTATGCAGAGCACTTGATGAGCGACCTGCACCGGTATCTCGGCTGAGGAGGAGATTGTTCGATGGGCGCATGGGCGGGCTTTTTGAGTGCGATGCTTCTCACGCTGGTTCGCGTCAGCGGCATTCTGGTGTTTGCGCCATTCTTTTCTGCCTCGGCAATACCCGTACGGGCGAAAGCTGTGTTTGCAGGCGCTGTAGCCTTCTTGCTTGCTCCTCTGGTTGCGACATTACCGAGGGCTCATGCGGAGATTGATTTTGCCGCGCTGATCGGCGAGCTGGCAGTTGGATTGGTCTACGGACTCATTCTTGCGTTGCTGAATGAAATGCTGCTCTTTGCAGGAGAGATTGCCGGCTTGCAATTCAGCTTTTCGGCAGTCAATTTGCTCGATCCAACGTCCTCGATTCAGACGCCACTCATGGGCGATCTCTTTCAGTTGATGGGCACGCTGGTCCTGATTGCCGCCGGCCTGGATCGCATCTTGCTGGCTTCGCTGGTGCGAAGCTTTCGTGCCGTGCCGCTTGGGACCTATGCCATTCAGCCACTCACTTCGCATGCGATTGTCGAATCTGCGGGGGGGATTTTTCTGGCGGCAGTCGAACTGGCGGCCCCGCTGCTTGCGGCGACGATGCTGGTGGAGATCGCGGTTGCTCTGCTCAGCAGGCTGAGCCCGCAGCTTCCGGTGATGTCGCTGACCGTACCGATGAAGACCCTGGTGGGTTTTGCCGTTCTCACTGGATCGCTGGCTCTCTGGCCGCGGTTTATTGAAGCGCGCTTTGCCGGGTTGCTGGATATGGCGGAGCGGCTTCTCGAGGCCGCACCCGGCGCAACCGGACCGGTGGGAGGCTGAGATGCCGGGAGATCGCACCGAACAAGCAACTCCACATCGCCGGGAGAAAGCGCGCAAGGATGGGGATGTCCTCCGTAGCCGCGAGCTTCCTTCCGCCGCGGGCACGCTCGCCGGAGTTCTGTGCCTCGGGTTTTTGGGGCGAAAAATTCCCAGCAGCTTTCACGCGCTGTTTGTTTCAGTGCTGAGCGCGGGCGCCATGGATCGGTCGGCGGCGTCGGGCTCAAGGGAAACCGTTCTTGCGCTGCGAACGCCGATTATGACGGCGTGCGTTCCAGTGATGGTTGTCATGGCCGCGATTGTTGGCGCGACTGCTCTGTGCGGGATGCTGCAAGGCGGTGGACTGCAGATAAATGGGAAGGCGGTTGGGTTTCGGCTCGGCAGGATCAATCCCATCTCGAATGCAAAGAATCTATTCTCGCTTCACTCAGCTTCGCGGCTTGGCAAATCGCTTGTGCCAGCGGCGATCCTGGCCGTGTTTGCGTTCCAGCGAATTGCGCGCGAACTGACAATTCCACCGTTCTCCACGAAGCGCATTGAAGAGCTTGGCTCCGATGTATATGGATTGCTTACTGCAGCCGCAGGACTGCTGCTTGGCTGGGCGCTGATCGATTACGTGGTGGAGTGGCGGAGCCGGGAATCGCGTCTGATGATGAGCCGCGAGGAGATGAAGCAGGAATTCAAGGAGACCGAGGGCAGTCCACAGACGCGAAGCCGGATCAGAGGTTTGCAGCGGCAGATGCGCCGCCGCAAAGTGAAGGCGGATGTTGCGAAGGCCGCAGTTGTGCTCACGAATCCAACGCACTTTGCGGTGGCGCTGGGATTTGACTTTGCAGCCATGGATGCGCCCAAGGTGTTGGCGAAGGGCCGGAACCTGCTGGCTGAGGAGATTAAGACCGAAGCGCGCTGGGCTGGTGTCCCAATCGTGGAGAACCCGCCGCTTGCTCGATCGCTGTATCGCTCGGTGGAGGTTGGCCAGGCAATTCCAGGAGATCTTTACGCAGCTGTTGCGGCGATTCTCGCCTACCTCTATCGCCAGCAGATGGAGGAGGAGATGCGTGCGCGGCGTATGCGGCGCGGGACCGCAGGCGAGGCAGCACCAGGCGCAGGACCATCAAAGGGAGCTGAGCAATGTGGCGATCCCCGGCGGGCCAAAGATGACGGACGCGGGAGTAATCGATGAGTACAGCTGCAGTGGCAACGGCAAATCTGCCAGGAACAGGCCTGCTCGATCGCATGCGCGACTACTTGTTGCCGATGGGCGCGATCAGCGTGGTCTTTGTCATGCTGATTCCGCTGCCGGCGGCCGTGCTTGACCTGCTTCTTGCGGTTTCAATGGCGGCATCGGTTGTGGTATTCCTCTCATCCGTCCAGATTCGCCGCGCGGTGGAACTGTCGGTATTTCCAACGCTTCTGCTTCTTCTGACGCTGTTCAGACTGGCATTGAATATTGCTTCGAGCCGCAGGATTCTGCTGCACGGATCAGAGGGAACGGCGGCTGCCGGGAGAGTGATCGAGGCATTCGGCCAGTTTGTTGTGGGTGGCAACTATATTGTGGGCTTCGTGCTGTTTCTGGCGCTCGTGGCGATCCAGTTTCTGGTGGTTTCCCATGGCGCTGTTCGCACCGCTGAAGTGACTGCCCGGTTCACGCTGGATGCATTGCCTGGCAAACAGATGGCCATCGACGCGGATATGAATGCCGGGCTGATCGATGAAGCAGAGGCGAGACGGCGCAGGCAGAGTATTGCACGAGAGGCGGAGTTCTACGGAGCGATGGACGGGGCAGCGCGCTTCAACCAGCGCGATTCGATGGCCACCATTCTGATCACGGCGATCAATATTGTTGCCGGGCTGCTGATCGGGACGCTGCAGCAGGGAGTCGAACTCGGCGAAGCGGCGCGAACCTACACAGTACTGACGGTAGGGGATGGACTGGTCACGCTCATTCCGTCTCTGCTGGTATCGATTGCCGGCGGCATCACGCTGACGCGTGCGAACTCCGCGGGACTGCTGGGCACGGAGATTCGCCAGCAGTTATTTGCGCGGCCCTCGACGCTCTATCTAGCGAGTGCTGTATGCGGCGCAATGTGCCTTATTCCGGGACTTCCCGGGTTTGCGTTCCTGCTGGTCGCCGGCGCTTTGTTCTGGTGCGGCAGGAAGGTCCGCGGAAATTCGACTGCTACGCCGGAAGTGGAGGGAGCGGGGAGTGCGAAGAAGAAGGCAGAGCAGGCACCCTCTGCTGATCTCGCTAACCTGCTTCGCCTGGAAGATCTGGCGCTGGAGATCGGGTTCCAATTGATTCCGCTGGTTGATGAGAAGCAGGGTGGCACATTGCTGAATCGGGTGCGTGCGCTGCGGCGGCATCTGTCGGCCGAGATGGGCTTCCTGATCCCACCTGTACATATTTCGGACAATCTGCGGCTGCATCCGCGCGAGTACGTCATCTCGCTGCGGGGAATTGAGATTGGAAGATGGCAGCTTGAAGGAGCGCAGGTGTTGGCGGTATCGGGCGATCCCAGACGCCGCCCACTTCCGGGCAGAGAGACACGTGAACCTGCGTTCGGGGTGCCGGCAATCTGGATTGCGCGGGCGCTTGAGGAGCAGGCAATCGCCGCGGGCTATTCGGTGGTGGATGGGGTAACGGTGATCACGACTCATCTGGGAGAGATGATCCGGCGTCACGCGCACGAACTCCTGGGCCGGGCCGAGGCGAAGCGACTAATGGAATCGCTGAATGAGAGCCATCCCAAGCTGTTGGAGGAGCTGGTACCGAAGCTGCTGACGCTTGGAGAGGTGGGACGTGTCCTGGAGCAGTTGCTGCGGGAGCGTGTATCGATTCGGGATCTGGGAACGATTCTCGAGGCGCTTCTGGAGATGGCGCCAATGAACAAAAACATTGTCGCGCTGGTGGAGTGTTCACGTCAGGCGCTTGGACGCAGATTGATTGCGCCACTTCTCGATCAGGATGGACAGTTGCCGGTGCTCCTGCTGGATGCCGGTCTGGAAGAAGAGATTGTCGGATCGGTATCGCCGGAGAACTCCCAGCGTCTTCTCTCCGCGACCTCTGCGCCCGGGGTTCCGCTGGTGCGCCGCCTTGCCGATTCTTTGAATTTTCTTATCGGTTCCTCCACCTCATCGGTACTTCCGGTGCTTCTATGTCCGAGTCCGGCTCGGTATCACGTAAAGCGCTGGCTGGAACCCGTTATGCCGAGGCTTTCAGTGGTTGCAGCAGCGGAGATTCCTGCGGAGATCCGGTTGAAGCCAGCGGGAACCGTCGGATGAGGTTGGACCGGAGCAGGGCAGGGATCGCAAGTGAGGGGTGCCATGGCAGCAAGTGCAGGGTTGGGCGCCGGAGCAGCCGGCAAGCGAATGGTGTCGAACGGATATCGGCCTGAGGGCGCGAACATGGGGATCGGCGGGGAGGAAGAGAGACTGCTTCTGGAGCACCTGCCCATCGTTCGATTTCTGGCACGCAGGATCCACGAACGTTTGCCGCAGCACGTTGAAATGGAGGATCTGGTCTCGGCGGGTGTAGTGGGATTGATGGATGCGTTTAGAAAGTTCGATCCACAAAAGAAGGTACAGTTTCGCAGTTATGCCCAGTTTCGGATACGAGGGGCGATCCTGGACAGTCTTCGCACGCTGGATTGGAGTCCGCGAGAGCTCCGGCGGAAGGGCCGGGCGGTCGAGGAGGCCGTGAGATTGCTTACCGCGCGCCTGGGCCGGGCGCCGGGCGAGACGGAGCTTGCTTCGGAACTGGATCTGACCCTTGATCAGTATCAAGCCCTTTTGGGCGATTTGAAGGGGCTCGAGATTGGAACGTTGCACACGGAGCACAACGAGGATTCGGGTGAGGAGGAGCTGGCCTATGTGCCCGGCCAGCCCGAAGATGATCCGCTCTTCTGCTGCCTTCGCGGAGAACTGAAGGAGAGGCTCGCGGATGCGATTGAGGGGCTGCCTGAGCGCGAGAGGCTGGTGATGACGCTCTACTACTACGAGGAGTTGACCATGCGGGAAATCGGTCTTGCACTCGGAGTGGTTGAATCTCGCATCTCGCAGATTCACGCATCTGCAGTAGTGCATTTACGTGCGGCTTTGAGGGATCTTGGCCGGCCCGCACCGCGCAATGGGAATGGAAAGGCTCGCGATTAAGGCGGGTCTGAACTCAACAGAAGGGGGTAGGTCCAATGGAGAAGATGCTGAAGCAGGATGAGATTGACGCACTGTTCCAGGCAGCTCGCGCTTCAGCTCCCGAAGTGACAAAAAGAACAGAAAGCAATTCAACGATCGCCGCGTACAACTTTGGGCGTGCTGGACAGATTTCGAATGAGCAGTTGCGCGCGATCAGCATGTTGAACGATCTGTTTGCGCGGAATCTCACGCACAATCTGGCAGCGTGGCTACGTTGCCGGTTTCAGGTCAACCTTGTATCCGCGGAGCAGATTCCGTTCAGCGAGTTTTTAATGCGGATTCCGGAGATCAGCTATGTCACATCCGTGCGGCTGGAGCCGTTGGGAGCCCTCGCGGTGTTGCAGCTCGACCTCGCACTGGCGCCACCGATTATTGATTTGCTCCTAGGTGGGGAAGGCAAGGAAGGCCCACTACGTGAATTGACGGATATTGAAGAAGCAATCCTGGGCAGCATGGTTGAGATCATCTGCCGGGAATTGACCGCAGCGTGGCAATCCGTCGGATTGAGTTTCAAGTTCGAGAAACGGCAGATGCAGACCCAGGTCGCGCGCATCATGTCGGTGAATGAGAAGACGCTTTGCCTGAGTTTTGAGGTGCGGATGCCCCAGGGATCAGGGCTGCTGAACCTGGCATTTCCGGCAGTTGTGGCTAATACCATTCTGCGCAGACTGACATCGGATTGGGGTCGCCGGCGGAGGCACGCACCCCAGAGCCGCGCCCGGCTCGAAGCGGTGACGCGAAATATTCGCCTGGGCGGATCCCTGCAGCTTCCGTCTGTTCGCGTCGCTGCTCGAGATATAGAAGCGCTGCGTCCTGGTCAGATATTGCGGCTTGGTCTTTCAGCTGCGGTTCCGGCCGAATGGCGGGTAGGAGGGCAGCGCCTGTCGCCAGCCGAGCCATTACAGCATGGAACTCATCGCGCGGCGCGGATACAACCTGCGCCGTCGGAGCAGAAGCAATGAGCACGTATCTGGATTGTTGGATTTCGAGCGCAAAGGCTCTGTTTTCGCAGGCCCTTGCCGGTGAACCGCAACTGCTTGAATCGGATGCATCGCCATTGGAGATGGTCGCCGGGATCGGATATACCGCGTCCATCTGCGGCGAAGTAGCGGGGCAGTTCACGGTTGTCATCGATCCTCTGATCCTGGAAAATCCCATGCTGGGAGAGGGTGTGGAACAGGCCGCTGCATGGGAGGAGTTTCTTCGCGAGGTGGCTGAAGCTGCCGCAGGCGAGTTACTGGCGATCACCGGCGTGAAGTGCCGAGTTGATTCGCTTCGCCGAACTCAGGCGCGGGGAAATGCCACAAGCACATTTCGGCTAACCGCATCTGAGAATTCCTGGAGCGTGATGGTGCAGGATGAGGTAAAAAGCTCTGTTGGGGACCGCGAGAGTGCGCAGGTGGAGTTTGAATCGCCGAATGCCCAGCAATCAGGACTGACTGCCGGAGTGGAATTACTGCTGGATGTGGAGCTCGAAGCTTCTTTGCGTTTCGGTTGCTGTGAGATGCCACTTGGCGAAATTCTCGAACTCGGCCCCGGGGATGTTGTTGAACTCGACCGACACGTTTCGGACCCAGTTGACCTCATCGTGGGAGACAAGATCGTGGCCAGGGGCGACGTTGTCCTCGTAAACGGCAACTTTGGATTGCGGGTGACAGAGGTTGCAGCACCGCAGAAACGCCTGGAGAGCATCCGATGTCTTTTTTGAACGGCGGGAGCTGGAAGATTTCTGAGCCAACCTTTGATGAACGATCGGCGGTATCAACCGGGCGAGGCACCAGGGCAGATGGCGGAACCCATTCTGGATTGATTGTGCAATGTGCGAATCCGGGATGTCGTTCGGGCTGGCTTCATCTTTTCCGGAAGCGAACACGGCCCATGTTTGAGAGCGGATGGAGTTGTTCGCCGCAGTGCACGGAGGCGCGTCTTCAGCTTGCTGTTCGCCGGGAGCTTGCCGGGTGGGTGCCGGTGGAGGAACCACATCGGCACCGCATTCCACTTGGGCTGCTCATGTTGGAGCAAGGTTCGATTACCGCTGGACAGTTGCGCCAGGCGATCGAGGCGCAGAAGAAAGAGAGAAATCTGCGCATTGGAGAATGGCTGCTGAAACAGGGTGCAACCGATGAGTCGACGGTGTCGCGCGCTCTGGGCATGCAGTGGGGTTGTCCGGTTTTGTCGCTCGCTGATTTCAGTGCCGAAGCGGCGACAGGGGTGATGCCGCGGCTCTTTCTGGAACTTTTTGGGGCATTACCCATTCGGGTCGCGGCGCACAAAATCCTATACCTGGGATTTGAAGAGAGGGTCGATTCGGCGCTGGCGTTGTCGGCTGAAAGGATGACAGGCTTGCGGGTGGAGAGCGGGGTGGTGCAGACCTCGGCTTTCAAGAACGCGTCAGCACAAATTCTAAACAGGCCATTTCCGCCGGTGCAATTTGCCGAAGCTGTTTCGGAGTCGGCTGCAGCGCATCTTCTGGCGAAGTTTGTGGAGCGCCTTCAGCCTGCAGCTTCAAGACTGGTGCGCGTGCGCGAGTGGCTATGGCTGCGTATGTTTCTCAAGCCGCAGGATGCGGGAGATCTAAGAATCTCGTCGGTGAGGGATGTTATCTGCACGATTGGGCCGTTCTGACTCATGGCTTTCGTTCTTCAGCCGATATTTATGCAAGGGAGGGACGAATGCGCGAGATTCGAGCCCTGATTGTTGATGATTCATCTGTGATGCGCAAGATTGTGGAGCGATCGCTGCGTCAGGCAGGAGTAGAGTCGCTCGTTGTATTCGAAGCCGGTTCGGGAATCGATGCGTTGGAGGTATTGAAGGCAAGGCAAGTCGACTTGATTCTGTCGGACATCAACATGCCTTCGATGGACGGTCTCGAGTTCGTTCGCCAGCTCCGGGGTCAACAGCTGGCTGCCGGCGTGCCTGTCGTGATGATCACGACGGAATCCAGCGAGGAGCATGTGAAGCAGGCGATACAGGCTGGAGCAATGGGCTATATCAGGAAGCCATTCACGGCGGACCAGGTGAAGCAGCGGGTTCTTTCCCTACTGCCTGCGAATTGAGACCAGAGATTATGTCGTTGAACGGAGTTCGACAGTTGGTGCAGCAAGACGGGCTGGGTTCTTCCATTGGAGAAGGGAAGCGGAGAATGACGATGACGTTGCGAGATTCGATGCAGGTAGTATCCGATCCTGAAAACGTGGATGCCAGTGTCTACGAAGTATTCGGGACAATGCTCGGCGTGGAATGTCAGGGGGCACAGTCGGAGGATCCGGTAAGCGCGGTCAGCTCGATTGAGTCTGTGACAGCGGTAGTGGGTTTCGGAGGGATTCTCAGCGGCGCCTGCGTTTTCTCTTGTGATGCAGGAGCGGCGCAGCAGATTGCCGGACTGATGACCGGAATGGAATTTGCTTCTGTTGATGAGGTGGTGAAGGACGGAATCGGCGAGATATGCAATATGCTGGCCGGTGCATGGAAGAGCAAGGTTCCCGAATTGTCGGCAAACTGTGGGTTGTCAGTCCCGGCGGTGATTACCGGCTGCGACTACGACCTGCATGTGCAGGCTCCAGAGTTCAAGCTTCGGCATGTCTATCAATTTGGCGAAGTGCTGTTCAAAGTTATGATTGTTTGCGATGGTCTTCTTTAGGATCCCGGTGTAGGAAGGCGCCACCATCTATGGATCACACCCGGTGCCAGCCGTGCTGGGTGTACGGTCTCGACCATTAAAACTTCCCAATCTTCCCCCTCACTCTTTGGTCACCTTTCTGCTCTTTCTCCAGCTGAGAGGCTGCGAGATGGACAGTGGGTATTACGGCGCATTGACAGGTTTGGTGGCACGCACACAGGCGTTGGATACCGCGGCGGCCAACCTGGCCAATGCGCAGACTCCGGGGTATCGAGCGGAGCGCGAGTATTTTCGATCGTTCCTGCTGGACCCAAGTGCGCAGGAGTCGCAGCTTGGTGAGGCGGTGAATCGGTTCGGACTGCTTGGGGGCAATCGGCTGAGTTCCACTCAAGGGCCGCTTCAGCAAACAGGGAGTCCTCTTGATCTTGCAATCGAGGGAAGCGGCTTCTTCGCAATTCAAACGGCGAACGGGATGCGGTTTACACGCGACGGCAGTTTTCACCGTTCTCAGAGCGGGCTGCTGGTTACGGCTGCGAACGAGCCGGTGCTCTCCGGGACGAAACAATCCATCGCGATACCACCGGGAGACGTTGCGGTCGGAGCTGATGGAACTCTGTCGGTAAACGGTGCGGCGGTTGCGGGCGTGGGTGTCTTTGAGTTCTCGCCTGAGACGCAACTCAAGGCAGAGGGAGCAAATCGTTACAAAGCGCCGGAGGGCGCCACGATTCTGCAATCAAAGCAGTCCGTCGTTCACGCAGGCGCACTGGAAGGCGCGAACCAGGATGTGATTCAGGGTTCAATCGACCTTCTGATGATGCAACGCCAGGCGGAGATGATGCAGAAAGCTTTGACCATCTTTCATACAGAGTTCAACAAGACGGCCAGCGAGGATTTGCCGAGAGTTTAGGCGAACGGAAAGCGCGGAGGAGACTGATGATTCGTGCACTGTACACAGCCGCGAGCGGTATGAGCGCGCAACAGATGAATCTGGATACGATCGCGAACAATCTTGCGAACTCATCCACAACAGGATTCCGGCAGTTGCGGCTCCAGTTTCAGGACATGATCTACCAGAACCTGGTGACCCCGGGTGCTGCGCAAAGCCAGTCCACGGTATCGGCGGGATTGCAGATCGGCTTGGGAACGAAGTCGGCTGCGACTGAGGTGATCATGACACAAGGAGCGCTGAATCAGACGTCAAACCCGCTGGATCTTGCGATCGAGGGGCCGGGGTTCTTCCAGGTTCAGCGACCAGACGGGACTGTCGCATACACGAGGGCCGGCCAGTTCCACCTGAATAATCAGGGTACCATCGTTACGACGGATGGAGATCCAATTTTGCCGAACATAACGATTCCGGCAAACGCTACGGCTGTGACGATTACGCAATACGGCGTGGTGAATGCGACTCTCTCCGGCCAGCAGAATCCGTCGCAACTCGGGCAGCTGCAGTTGGCAACGTTTCCGAATCCAGGCGGACTTGCAAGCCTGGGCTCCAACCTGCTGCAGGCAACGCTGAGTTCCGGAGATCCGGTGCTTGGGAATCCTGGCGGAGCGGAAGGCCTGGGCACATTGCAGCAAGGCTATCTCGAAAACTCAAACGTCGATGTTGTGACGGAGTTTGTGCAGATGGTGCTGGCACAGCGGGCGTATGAGGCGAATTCGAAGGTGATTAAAGCCGCCGATGACATGTATTCCCAAATCAACAACATCACACGGTAGGAGTCGCGGATGATCAGGATCACGATTGCATACGCGCTGTTTGCCGTTCTGCAAACATCGTTTGCGGGAGCGCAGGCGGCACCGAGTAGGAACGGGGCCTCATCGGTATTGGGATGCGAGGCCGACATTTCGGTAATCGCGAACCGAACGCGGCTTGGTGCGATGCGCATGATTGAAGATCCTGCCACTCATCGGCGGTGGCAGCTTGAGAGGAACCCTGACCATCCAGCAGGGCCTGGGTTGCTGACTCCGGTGAGAGGAGACGGTTCGTGCTGTGTTTGCTCGATGGAAGAGACACCAGGCAGATGGACGGGGTTGAAAATCCAGCCCACCGTACATGCGGGAGATGTACTCGTCGTTGTAGAAGACGCGCGGAATTGGCACGCGGAGATGGAGGCGGTGGCACTTTCCTATGGCTCACCGGGAGATTCGATCATGGTGCGGCTGCGGATTGGCGGTAAGGTCACGCGGGCCACTGTTGTCTCAAGAACCAGGGCAGTTGCTGCAAACAAAATCGAGGCGTATCGATGAGACGGATCTCCGGATTTCCTTTGCTGTTTGGTGTGGGCTTGTGGGTTGCGACATCGCCGCTGCTGTTCGCTGGGAAGAAGCAGTCGACGTCAGTGGCAAGCAAGACACCTCCGGAGCAGGCACTACGTTCGTATATCGAGCGAGTTCGAGCGCAGCATGCTGCCGAGGTCGCAACCGCCGGCTCGATCTGGAGTCCTGAGGGGCGTCTTGTAAGGTTCGGCACCGATGCGAAGGCCGCGAGAATTCATGATGTCGTCTCAATCGTGGTGATCGAGAGCCTCGCGGCGTCTACCGATGGACAGGTAAAGAATGTGCGCGCCTCGAATGCCAGTTCAAGCGTGACGGCTCTGTTTGGCGCGCTCAAGGCTTCAAACAGCCTGCAGAATCTTGTGGGGCAACATTCATCGTCCGGTCTGACAGCGCAGGGACAGAGCACCACGAACTCGAGCGTGTCAGCGATGTTTGGCGGAGAGGTTGTGGATGTTCTGCCGAACGGGATGCTTGTGGTGCAGGCGACGCGACAACTCACGTTTTCGCAGCAGACCCAGTTGATCAAACTGCGGGGACTTGTGCGACCTGAGGATGTGAGCGCGCAAAACCAGGTTCTTTCCACGGCGATGACGGATCTTGAACTGGAAGTGACGGGCAAAGGAATTGTCAGCGATTCCACGTACCGGCAGAACCCATTGGTTCGCTGGCTCGAGAGAATCCTGGTTTTCTGATGTGCGCGCAGAACACAGTCAAAAGGATGAGTGGCCTGATGGGAAGATTGGCGAAATCGAGAGTTGGGGAAAGTACGTCAGGCGACGGATGCTGGGGCGTATCCAACATTGATGAGAGCAGACGGTGGGCTCTGTTTGTGAGCTGGATTCTAGTCGCCGCAGGAATTGCGATTGCAGCGGGGATGGCGCATGGCGAGACGCCGGGCCGGTATGCGCGGGTCAAGGATGTAGCGAGCATCGAAGGGATACGGGATAACCAACTGGTTGGATATGGGCTTGTGGTCGGACTGCGGGGAACAGGCGACAGCTCGCAGACGGTCTTTCCCGCACAGACACTGATCTCGGCGCTGGAGCGGATGGGTGTCACCGTTCCTCAAACCGGATCGAACAGCGCCAGCAATATGCAGGTGAAGAACATGGCGGCCGTGTTTGTGGTGGCGACGCTGCCGCCGTTCAGCAGTCCAGGATTCCGGATGGATGTGACGGCATCCTCCGCGGGAGACGCACGGTCGCTCGAGGGAGGAATTCTGCTTATGACGCCTCTCTACGGTCCAGATGGGCAAATCTATGCTCAGGCCCAGGGTGCGCTGGTTCTTGGGGGATACATGAGCAGCGCTGGCGGAAGTACGCGCCAGCTGAACCATCCAACGACCGCAAGGATCCCAGGGGGCGCGCTTGTGGAGCGGCCGGTTCCGTTCGAAGTGAAGCAGATGCGTACCGTGAGCGTGATTCTGAATGATGCTGACTTTCACACGGCGGAGAGAATGGCGGGCGCAGTGAACCAGTTGATCGGTCCGAACCGCGCGCATGCGATCGACAGCAGGCGGGTCGAAATAATGCCCCTGGTCAACGAGGATGTCCCGTCGCTGATAGACAAAATTGAGCAGGTTGAGGTTGAAGTCTATCCGCGAGCGCGTGTTGTGGTGAACGAGCGGACGGGCACGGTGGTGATTGGGGGTACGGTCCGCCTGCAACCCGTATCGATTTTGCATGGAGGGCTGTCGGTGACGGTGCAATCGGAGATTCAGGTTTCGCAACCGACTTCGTTTTCTGCAGGAATAACGCAGCTTGTGCAGCAGACGAGCGTGCAGGCGCAGGACAA
>Ga0068855_100004212_pt1 | contig 17552 bp, 9 predicted proteins | sample KBSCornC52_FD_66592 | JGI IMG/M metagenome (GOLD analysis project Ga0068855, IMG submission 66592) | Corn rhizosphere microbial communities from Kellogg Biological Station, Michigan, USA - KBS Corn C5-2 | ecosystem: Host-associated > Plants > Roots > Rhizosphere > Soil ...
CAGGCAGCAAAGAACCCGGGTCTGAGCGAGAGCTTAGCTCGATAGTTGAATACGTAGATTGAGATGCCTCTTCCCGAGGTTGGTCCTTCGCCAAACTTTGGCAAACACGCAAGCTTAAGAAAATAAACAAGATCGAGCGAAGCAAATTCGATGATTGCTTCCTGCTCATTGAAGACGTTGGTCTACGGCAGCGATTGCGGGCGGCGCTCTACGGTTGACGGCCATCGTGCGGCGGCAGATTTGCCGTAACAAATACGTTGCCGAAATCGTGACGAAACACAGACAATTCGCTGACAATCCGCCCGTCTTCGCTACCTACAGTTACAGCTACGCAATTTTCTTTGAGAGAGATTTGAAAGACAACTGTATGAGCACAGCACCTGCGCGAAAGTATCTTGCTGCACTAGCCACGTTTCTGCTTCTGGCAAAAGTGGGTTCAGGCCAAACGCCCGGTACGGGTGCGATCTCCGGCGTGGTAGTTGACTCCTCCAATCGGACGCTGGCACAAGCTGAGGTACAGGCAGTCAACGAAGCTACGCACGTCTCGCGTTCCGTCACCACGACGGCAGAGGGCGTCTTTCGCGTCACTCTACTGTCGCCGGGAACCTATGACGTCACGGTAAAACATTCAGGATTCGCGGTGAACACTTCCCACGCAATCCAGGTGGCGGTGAGCGAAACGACCTCGCTGAACGTGGCACTTGCGGTTGCCGGAGAGAGCGAGATCGTGCAGGTGGAGGGCTCGTCTTCGGCCGCGGAACTGGAGAGCTCGACACTTGGCGGACTGGTGAACGGCACGGCGATTCAAACGCTCCCGCTCTCCACCCGCAACTACACACAGATCCTTGGATTGTCGCCGGGTGTTGTGGTCGATCTGCCCAGCGCGGCGGCGCTCGGCAACGGCACACAGAACGTCGCCTCCAACGGAGCTACACCCACCTCGAACAACATTCAGTTCAACGGCATTGATGCCAACAATCTCGTCGAAAACTCCGCCGCTCACGCGCAGTCCTATGAGGTGGGCACAGCCATTCCCGCGCCGGACTCCATCGAGGAGTTCAAGGTGCAGACCGCGAACTTCGACGCCGCCTACGGTCGCGGAACAGGTGCGAACGTCGATCTCGTCACCAAGAGCGGCACCAACAACTTCCACGGCAGCGTCTGGGAGTTTGTGCGCAACGACATCTTCAACGCCAATGACTTCTTCTCAAAGCTCGCCGGCCAGCCGCGTCCGCACCTCAAGCAGAACCAGTTCGGCGCATCGGTCGGCGGTCCCATCCTGAAGGACAAGACATTTCTCTTCGCCGCCTACCAGGGCCTGACGGAGATCAACGGCCTCGGCGATCTGAGGACGACGAATCTGCCTCTGCTGACGGCCGACCGCTCGGCGGCAACGCTGGGCGCGCAGTTCTGCCCCGCAGGACACCTCAACAGCGCAGGCCAACCGGCAACGGGATATCTCACCCAGGCCGGCGGAACACAGGTAGCGTGTGACGGTTCAAACATCAATCCGGTGGCACTCAAAATACTCAATGCGAAGCTGCCGAACGGACAGTTTGCCATCCCCAGCCCGCAGATCGCGCTGCCCAATAGCGGTGTGGATCCCACAAACCAATTCCCCCTCGGGCAGTCGACGTTTGCAACGCCGGCACGCTACCGCGAGGACCAGTTCACCATCGACATCGACCATGCACTCGGCGTAAAGAACACGCTTGCAGGCCGGTTCTTTTACTCACGTGCTCCAACGACGGAGCCCTTCTCGCCCAACGCTGCAAATGTTCCAGGCTGGGGCACGGACCAACTCGATCGCAACACCATGTTTGTGCTGGCGGACACGCACATCCTCAACCCCAACCTCGTAAACATCACCCGCTTCGGATACATCCGCTTTGATGGCCTCTCCTCGGTACAAAACCCGCTCACCGCGCAGTCCATCGGTATAGGCACGCCTACGGGCGCAGGCGACCCCGGCGCCAACGCCCCCGGCGTAACGGTCGGCGGCTTCACCATCGGCGACGCCGGCACGCCGAACGAGTGGTCGGTGACCAACACCTTCGTCTGGCAGGACACCGTGGCGCTCGCCAGGGGCCGGCACAACGCTCGCTTTGGAGTTGAGTTAAAGCGTCATCAGGTCGACGAGAACCAGCCCCAGCAGACCGACGGCCTGCTGCAGATCAGCACCTTCAACGACTTCTTGCTGGGGCTGAGCGCGGCCCAGAACGGCAGCCCCACCGGCACCAGCAACGTCACCAACAGCATCGCGGGTGGCGGCAACTTCCGCAGAGACGAGCGGTACACCGACGTCGCGACCTTCGCGCAGGACGACATCAAGCTCGCCTCGCGGCTCACGCTCAACCTGGGTCTGCGATACGAGATCTTTGGCGCTCCGACAGAGACCAACGGACGGCTGCCGAACTTCGACGCGAACACTGCTTCTGTGGGCCCGGTTCCGGTCACGGGAACGTACAGCGGCATTACGCTGCCTTCGAACTTTCACGGTCCCGTGCCAGCGGGCGTTACCAAGACTCCCTATGCCGGTTTCTACAAGACACCCTACGGAGACGTCTCTCCGCGCATCGGCTTTGTCTGGCAGGTGACGCAGGACCCCATCCTCGTGATGCGCGGCGGCTTCGGCGTGTACTACGACCGGCACTCCGGCAACCTCGCGGAGCAGACGCTCTCGCAGCTTCCGTTTGCGACGTCGCAGTTCGCCTTCGGAACTCAGAACGCACAGGCGACGCTGCAAAGCCCCTTCGTTCCTCTCGTACTCCCAGCTTCGAGCTATCCGGTCTTCATGCCGCGCACGCCGAATTCCTTTCCCTTTATCGAGGGCACGAACCCTAACATCCTCGACGGCAAGACGGAGGAGTACAATCTGAACCTGCAGTATGCTCTTGGGCACAGCTATCTGCTCGAGGTCGGCTACGTGGGCACGCGGTCGCTCCATCGTCCCGGCCAGGTCGAGTTCGACCAGGCCCTGCTGGCCAGCCCGCAAAACCCGGTAAACGGCGAAACAACAAATTCGGTCAACAACGTCACAGCCCGTCTTCCCATCCAGGGCATAAGCCAGGGTTCGCTCTTCACGGACTCGGTCTTCGTCGGGAACTACAATTCGCTGCAGGTCAGCATCACCAGGCGGATGCGTCATGGCTTCCAGGTGCAGGGAAGCTATACATGGTCCAAGAACCTCGACGAGGTCAACGGCGAAGGCGGCACCGATGTCTTCGAACTGCAGCTGCCCACCAACAACCAGCTCGATCTGCGCCACTCGTCCTACGGTCTCGCGAACGACGACCGTGCCCAGCGAGCCGTGGTCCATTTCGTCTGGTCGGTGCCAAAGTTCGCATCGGCTCCCACTCTGGTCCGTCACGTCATCACCAACTGGGAGTTCTCCGGCATTGGCGTCATTCAGTCCGGCGCCGCACTCAGCGTCTTCGACGGTAACGCAGGCTCCGTATATGGTCTTCTCGGCGGCGAGGTGCGAGCGCAGCTGGCTGGCGGAATCAGCCCGTCTACCTCCGGCTCGCTCTTCTCGCGTGTGACCGGAACCGGACGCTACCTTAATGCCGGCGCCTTCACGCGCGCGCCTGAGGCCCCAAACGGCACCAGCCTCGCGGATCAGGACTTCGGCAACAGCGGCGTCGGCATCCTGCGCGGTCCCGGCCAGCATAACCTCGACTTCTCCGTCGAGCGCGTCTTCCCGGTAAAGGGAGAGAGCAGCTTCCGCTTCCGTGCCGAGGTCTTCAACCTTACCAACACGCCGCAGTTCGGCAACCCAAACACCTTCCTGGGCTACGGCGACCCTTCGCTCGCAACGCCAACGGCGAGCGCCTCCTTCGGCAGGATCACCGGCGAACAAGGCGGCCCTCACCCGCGCATCATCCAGTTCGCGGCGAAGTACCTGTTCTAAGCGGTCTCCACGCAGAGATACAACGACCCGCCAACGATGAAGAAACTGACTCTCATCCTCGCACTCTTCGCCGCCGCTGCACCCATACACGCGGGCATCCTGCAGCGCGGCAAGGTGCAGCTCATCTGTCATCGCACCTCAAACCGCGACATGCCCGAGAACACCCTCGAAGCGCTCGCGCTGGCCGCGCGCATGGGCTGCAACGTTGTCGAGGTCGATGTCCGTCAAACGCTCGACGGCGTGCTCGTCCTGAACCACGATGGGATGCTTGAACGGCTTACCGAAGGCATGGGCAACGTCGAGCGCGCTTCCTACGACGAACTTGAGCTGCTCGATACCGGCGCCGCCATGAGCGGACGCTTTGCGCACATGCGCATCCCGCTGTTCGTCGATGCGCTTCGCGTGGCGCACGAGCAGGGAATTGGCCTTGTTCTCGACATCAAGGAAAAGGGAGAAGGGCCGGCTATTCTCGCCGCGTTGCGCGAAGAAGGCATGTTGGAGCGTGTTCTCTTCGGCGGAGAATCCGACGATGTGCGTGCTCTTTACTCCAAAGCAAATCAGGACCCGGTTGCATGGATCGATCCGGGCTGCACAGCCTCCGAGGTCGAAGCGCTCCACGCTCAGGGAAAGTTCGTCGTGGCAAACTTCTCCGCCAACCCGCATGAGATGGACCTGCCCGCCATGCGTGCTGCCGTGGCCGCGGGAGTAGACGCAATCAATGTCGATTACCCGCGTCTGGGGGCCGACGCAGTGGGTCGTCCCGTCGAGGCGAAGCTTGCGGCACTTGCCGCTGCGGCGTCGTCGGGAACAGTCGGGAAGCGCGCCGCTGCAATCCGCGAACTCTCGCATTACACCGGATTTCCTACACAGAAGCTCTTCATGCGCTGGCTCCACGATCCCGACGATCGAATTTCACGCGCAGCAGCCGTGGCGCTGGTGATTGCGCACCCCGCAACGCCGGAACAGGTGCTCGTCGATGCGCTTTCCGCTCCTGAAAAAACCGCCCGTAAAAACGCAGCATGGGCCATAGGCATGATCGGTGCGTCTTGTGAGCCTTCGCTCCTTGCCCTGCTGAATGAGAAGGACAATGAAGTTTTGAGAGAAGCATTGCTCGCCATCAGCCGTTGCTCGGGCGATGTTTCGGCAGACAAGCTTCTTCCATTTTTGAAAAGCGACACGCCTGTCGTGCGAGGCGCGGCGGCACTTGCGCTTGCCCGTCATCGGCCTGAGGTCGCGGCCCGCGCCATTCCCGACTTGCTCAATCAAGAAGAAAAGGGGATTGCACGGGACTATGCCAGATACGTTAGCCGCGGCAAGCCGAAGCTCACGCAGGAGGAGATCGATCCTATCGTCGAGACATATCGCGAGCAGATGAAGTTGGTCCATGCGCTTGAGCTTCTCAGCCCGGAAGATGCTTTGCATTCGCTCGCAGCCCAGGCCTTTCGCCCGATTGACGATTACTCGCAGGTAACTTCGCTTCTTGCCGGATACCAACTCTGGGACCGTATCGCTGCCGATCCCGGGTTGGCGATTCATGCCCTCAACTCCACCGACCAGGTAGTGGCGGACCGTGCCGAGTGGATGTTGGTGAAAGCGGGGCCGGACGTATTGCCCGACGTGCGCCGGGCAGTGATGTCCGCAAAGATGCCTGTGCAAGAGCGCCTCATACGTGTCCTGGCATGGCAGGGCGACCATGAATCGCTGCCCCTTCTACAAGGACTGAGTCCGCAAGACGCGCGAGAAAGCGGCTTGATCCATTGGGCAATACAAAAGATCGAGGTGCTCAGCTTCAAAGCAGTGACGGTGAATTGAAGGAGAATTGTTGATGCCTCAACTTGTGCAGGAATATCAGATCGATCAAAAAACTGGTAAAACATTGACTCACGATGTTCCTATGCCGGACGACGACCCATTGCTGTGTAAGGTTTCATTGCCGCTCCAGGCGGTCTTTTATCCGCTTGGCTTTGCCGTTGAGATTTCAACGAACTCCCAAAGCGTTCTTGACGCTGCCGAGGAGAGTTGGGGGGCCCTGCGGCAGCGCTATGCCGGTTCTCCTTTGCGGCTGCGTATCGGGGTTGTCGAGACGGGACCCGAAGAGTGTCCGCCTGCTCCTGTCGCGCGGGCCCAGCGGCACCTGCTTTCAATCGTTGCTAACAGTCACAATCAGGCAATCTGTGACCTCAGGGAAGGATTTGCATTCGTCTGGGTGAATCGCAGCGCGGTGCGTCATCGTAGTTATCTTCGTTATCATTTTCTCGAATCGGTTGCGCTTGTTCTACTCTCCACCTCGTACGTCGTGCCAATCCATGCCGCCTGCGTCAGCCGCTATGGCTGTGGCATGTTGCTCTGCGGGACCTCCGGCGCGGGCAAGTCGTCGCTTGCCTATGGTTGCGCGCGCTCGGGCTGGACCTACACTTCGGATGATGCAAGCTATCTTTTGCGCGACGGGGACCGGCCTCGCATCATCGGGAATTCGCGGCAATTTCGTTTCCGTCCTTCAGCTAAAGCCCTCTTTCCCGAACTTCGCGGACGAGATCTTACCCCCCGCGCTCAGGGAAAGCCCTCGATCGAGGTCCCAATCTCCAACCTCCCACGCATTGTTACAGCGGAGGAGGCCACGCCTCGCTACATTATTTTTCTGAATAGGCGGACGTCAAAGACTGCTGAACTGCGGCCTCTATCCAGCGAGATTGCAATGGAATACTTTTGTCAGAATGTATATCCCACTGAAGAGATCGGCCAGATGCAGATTGCAGCGCTCGAATACCTCTCCACGATGCAGGCATACGAACTTAGTTATTCAACCCTCTCCCAGGCTGTGGACCGGCTTGAATGCCTGGCCCGAAGCTCAGGTGTTCAGGTCATATGACGCAACTAGCTGGCGTTCCGGCAACGAGTGTCTCCAGGATGGAGATGCGATGCCGCCGCTGGCTGGCAAATGCTCCTCGCGGGCAGTTCTGGGTCTTTTTTATTGCTGCTGTCTTCTTCAACTTCGGATTTTCCGCATTTTTTTTCTTATACAACATCTATCTGCTCGACTTTGGCATGACAGAGCGCTTTCTCGGCGTGCTCGGCGGTTGCATGGCCGTCGGCACTATTCTCGGCGCCATTCCCATCGGCGTCATTGCGCAACGTTTTGGGCTTCGCGCAACGCTGACAGGTGGCGTGCTGCTGGTTGTACTATTTTCCGTGTTGCGTACCTGCATCATCTGGCAGCCTGCCCAGCTTGTGCTTGCGGTATGCAGCGGACTTACGTTGTGTACATGGGCCGTCTGCATCTCTCCTTCTGTCGCTGCTCTCACCACGGAACGGGAACGCCCTGTCGCCTTCAGCCTGATATTTGCGTCGGGTATAGGAGTTGCCGGCCTGGGCGCCTTTGCTGCCGGACGCTTGCCGGGATGGCTCCGCGCACTTCCGCTCGAATTTTCTCTCACGCCCGTGCGCGCCACAGGCGCTGCGTTACTCGTGGTGTGTGGCGTTGCATCCCTGGCGCTTGTTCCAATCTCGCGCCTCGCATTGCGTTCGACTGCCCCCGAAATTCGATTGCCACGCTTCCGCAACCCTTTTTTGCGGCGCTTTCTCCCTGCTATGGCAATATGGGGCCTGGTTACCGGTTCCTTTGCTCCATTTGCGAACGTCTACTTCGTCCATCATCTCGGTCTTTCATTGGAAAGGGCCGGCTCGGTCTTCTCGTTCTCCAATCTGGCGCAGTTTATCGCGGTACTCAGCGCCCCGTTGCTTTTTCGTCGAACAGGCCTTTCCTCCGGTATTATGCTTACCCAGCTTGCAACAGCCGCGGCTTTGGTGTCGCTGGCTCTCGCTCATACAGGTTTTCAGGCGGCGTCGCTTTACTGGATATACATGGCTGTTCAGAGCATGAATGAGCCTGGCATTTACAGTCTGCTCATGGACCGCATTCCTGCTGTTGAGCACAACAGCGCATCGGCCGCGACTTTCTTTGTTACTGGAGGCGCTCAAGCCGCTGCTTCTCTGGCTATGGGATATGCGATCGTCCGGTATGGCTACCCCGCTGCATTAGTTGTGGTTGCTATCCTTGCGGTTGTGGCGGCCATCATCTTCGGGAGGCTGCCAAAGGGCCGATTGCCCATGCCGGGCGACGTTATTTGAGCTATATTTCTTCTCAACGAATAACTGTATAAGGCGCTAATTATCTCTTTTTTGTCATTTTCCAGAATCGCCATGAATCGTTGCAGATTTCCTGGTGGAAACTAAATACGAGAGGTTGTGGGGTGCAACTCAGACCGGAGTAGGACCATGAGCCTGATTCTCATCATCGAAGACGATTCGCGCATTCAGCGTGCCTTGCAAAGGCTGTTTACTGCCGAGGACTATGAGGTCCATATCGAAGGAGAAGGGCCATCCGGTCTGGCCGCCTGTAAGAGTCTGCGTCCCGCGGCTGTCGTGTTGGACTTGATGCTACCCGGACTTTCCGGACGCAGCGTTTGCAAGGAGATCAAGGCATGGTCTATCGATACGCCAGTTATCGTGTTGAGTGCTGTGACTGAAGTCGCCGACAAGGTCCTTTTGCTGGAGACGGGAGCCGACGATTACATGACCAAGCCCTTCAGCCCGCGCGAGCTGCTGGCGCGCGTGCAGGCTGCAATTCGACGCACCCGAAGAAAGGCCGAAGGATTGCCGCATGGTTTTGGCGACATCTCGGTAGATTTCGCAAAGATGGAGATTTACAGAAACGGCACGCTCATTCCGATGACCGCGCATGAGTTCAAACTTCTACGATTTTTCTTCGAGAACCCCGGCCGGGCCATTGCCCGTGAAGAGCTTCTCAGCGACGTGTGGGGCCTTAGCTTTCACCTCACAACACGTACAGTGGACAACCAGATATTGAAACTTCGCCAGAAGCTCGAAGTTGACCCGGCGAATCCGGTTTATTTCCGCACCGTTCACGGAGTCGGCTATAAATTCGTACCGCAGGCGTGAAAGGCGGGGTATCCCAAAAAGGGATCGTTAACCGATGAAACATTGGCGCATGCGCACGACCTTGATGGTCTCACTCCTGGCGGCATCGCTCGGACTGACGGCAACGTGCCTCCTAATCATTCGGATTAGTGTTCAACAAGAGATTCGCAAGGGACTCGATGCGGACCTAGACCACTCGCTTGGCACCTTCCGCAACATCTCTCACCAGCGCAATCAGATGCTCTCCCGCGAAGCAGCACTGCTTGCCGATCTGCCCAGTCTCAAGGCTTTGATGGTTACACAGGATGCCAACACCATTCAGGATGGCAGCCTGGAGTTCTGGCGGATCAGTGGTAGCGACATCTTTGCCCTGGCCGGCCAAAGCGGGAAGCTTCTCAGCTTCTCCAACCGGGGCCCCGCGCTCGACAATGTTTTGGTTACGCAGGGCTTGCGCACTTGCATGACCGAGGCAGACGATCCATGCATGGTCGCTTTCGGACCGAGCCTTTATGTTGTCTCGATTCAGCCATTATTCTTCGGTCCACCAGCCAACGACTCGCAGTTAGGCTACGTCATGATCGGTTATGCCATTGACGATCAGGTAGCCAGGCAGGTTAGCGAGGCGGCTGCAGCCGAAGTCGCCTTTATGGTGGATGGCAACATATCTGCAACTACGTTGCCCGTCGCCCGATTGGCCGATCTTCGCTCACAATGGCAGGCACTTGATTTAGTGAGTGGTGCCCCCCTCAGGATTCAACTCGACCGTGAAGCCTATATGGTTGCGGCTACCGGGCTTCCCGTAGCGGGTCAGGGAAAGGTCCGGTTGGTAGTGCTCAAGTCCTATGATCGCGCGAGTGAATACCTGCGCCGGGTCAATCGCTGGGTAGTCGCTTTAGGCGTGTCTGCGCTGCTCATTGGGTTGTTGCTGGCAACAGCGATCTCGCGTACCATCACTCGTCCGCTGGAGGCCCTCGCCGCCGGCGCACGCGCGCTTGGCCAGGGAGACTTTGACTACCGCCTGAGCACGGACGGCGCGCTTGAGGTTCGAGAGCTCGCGCAAGCCTTCGACAGAATGCGCGAGGAATTGAAGAGCACGCATGAGAAACTCATCGAATCCGATCGTCTCGCCACGATCGGAAGGATGGCAAGTTCTGTCTCGCACGATCTTCGCCACCATCTCTCCGCCATATACGCCAACGCCGAGTTTATGAGCTTGGCGAAAACGGGCAATGATGAACGGCTCGAGCTGCTGGTCGAGGTGAGAGAAGGAGTGCAAGGCATGACTGATTTGATCGAATCGCTCCTTCTTTTCAGCCAGACAGGCCAGACCCTTCATCTTGTTTGCGAATCGATTAGTCAATTGATTGAGCGTACCATTCATTCCGTGCGCCAGCATCCCGAGTGCCGCGCCGTCGAAATCGTCTTTCAAAATATGGGGTCCGCCGATGCATGGGTTGATGGCAAAAAACTGGGCCGCGCCGTGTATAACCTATTGCTGAATGCTTGTCAGGCCGCGAAATCAGGCAAGGGTCCTCCAACCGTAGTGGTCACGTTGTCCGAAAATGAAGAGAATATTCGCATCGGTATCCAGGATTCAGGTCCGGGCGTACACAGCGCGATCCGTCAGACACTCTTTCAGCCTTTCGTCAGCGCTGGCAAGGAAAACGGAGTTGGACTCGGGCTGACCCTTGCACAACTCGTTGCTCAAGAGCACGGAGGAGAAGTCAGGCTCGAAGAATCAAGCCCTGGCAGAACAGTATTCAGTATCTTGCTCCATAAAAAGGCGATCCAGACATTCTGCCGTGGACAATCAGAGCCCGTTTACGATTCAACGATATTAAGGAGCAGGTAGGCACTGCTGGCCATACTGAAACTGAGCCTAGATTTGACAGCCATGAATCGTCTCGCATTTCACACATTCATTTGTTCGAGTCATCCAGTTCGTTGCGTTTCCGTTTATGTCATATCGGTGGCGTTGCTACTCCCCATGGTCAGCACTGCACTTGCCCAGTCGCAGTCTACCCAGCCGCCGTCGATGCCGGTATCCAATGGGCAATCGAAACCTGCCGATTCGGATGCCGTTCGCCTGGCCGATATGGAACAACGCCTCAGCGATGTGACAAGAATGCTTACCCAGACGCAGGAGACGCTGGAGAAGTCGTCTGCGGAAATTCAGCAGCTTCGCACGCAACTCGAAGCCCTGCGCGCGCAAATGGCGCCCACCGCAAATGGCAGGGAGACAACAACGGACATGGCATCATCGAATGCCGGCCAGATGGCAAGCAGCAGCGTTTCATCCGGGAATGACATCGAGACGATGCGCGACGAACAGGCGGCCATGCAGGACGAGATTAAGCAGCATGACCAGACCAAAGTGGAGACCGTTTCGAAGTATCCCTTGCGAGTTACGGGTTTGGCGCTGTTCAACGCATTCTTTAATGCTGGAGTAGTGGACAATGTAGAATTGCCCACCTTGGCATTGACGCGCAACCCAGGTTCTTCGCATGGCAGCGCTGGCGCTACCATGCGTCAGACCGTCCTCACGTTGCAGGGGACTGGCCCGAAGCTGGGCGGTGCCCGTAGCACGGCGGCGATAAGCGCCGATTTCTTTGGAGGTTCGTCGTCCAATATCTACGGCTATACTTCAACTGCGGGCGTGATCCGTATGCGCCAGGCGTTTGTGGACCTCGATTGGGAAAAGACCACCATCGAGGCGAGTTTTTCGGGACCGCTGATCTCTCCTCTATCGCCGACCTCTTACGCTACGGTCGCCCAGCCAGCTCTTGCCGGCTCCGGAAATCTCTGGACCTGGTCGCCGCAGCTTCGCATAGAACAACGGGTCCCATTTTCGGACCAGCGCGGGCTCTCCTTTGAAGGCGGCTTTATCTACCCGCAGTCGCCCGGTTATACGGCCATTCAACTCGACAGTCCCGTGGAAGCATCTCGCCGTCCTGGGTATGAGGGCCGCTTCTCCTACCATGCCGGCGATGCCACAAGGGCCACCGCGCGGCCCTTCGCACTCGGCGTTGGGGCCTACTCAAGTAGCCAGTTCTATAACAGCAACACGCATATCCACTCATGGGCTGTCACTGGCGATTGGCAGATTCCTGTCAAGTGGTTCGAGCTTTCGGGGGAAATATATCGCGGACGCGGACTTGGGGGGCTCGGCGGCAGCGCATACAAAGATACGCTCACGGGCAAGGATGAAGTCAGTGGCCTTCCCCGAACCAGAGGCGTCGATGCCATAGGCGGATGGAGCCAGTTGAAACTGCGGCTTACTCCGACCTTCGAGGCCAATGCGATGTTTGGCGTGGACAATGCGTTCAGTAGCAACTTCGAAGGACTCATCCTGTCGCCTTCCTCCAATCCGCTCCAGTTATATGCGCGTAATAATACCGTTGCGGGCAACCTTGTCTTCCGCCCCAAAACATATCTCATCCTTTCACCGGAGTATCGCCGGATACTAAGTTGGCGTTATACCGGTCAGGCGAACGTCGCCAACATCTTTACGATTGCAGCAGGGTATCAGTTTTGAAAGGCGTTTCCTTTCGTGAGTGAACAATGATAATGAAGTTTATTGTGAGGCGCTGTTACTACTTCAGCGCGACTGCGCTATCGATTCTGGTGCTGACATCGCTCGCGTGGTCGCAGACGCTTGATGTCTCAGCACATGTTGAAGTCACCAGCCAAAAGAGACGTGTCCGTGCTTCTCGACCTTCCTCTGCAGATGTGGTTATATGGCTTATTCCAACCAGGAAGACTGCGGTCCCGGTTGGACCGCACAAGATGCAGACCTACACGCTGATTCAAAAGAACAAAAAATTTATTCCGCATCTGCTCGTTGTGCCTACCGGCAGCAACGTCGATTTTCCTAATCTGGACCCTTTTTTTCACAACGTCTTTTCTCTGTTTAACGGTAAGCGCTTCGACCTTGGTCTTTACGAGGCCCACACGCACCGCGCTGTTAAGTTCGACCGCGAAGGCGTTTCATACATCTTTTGCAACATCCATCCGGAGATGGGCGCGGTCATAATAACACTCGACACGCCCTATTATGGAATTTCAAAACCGGATGGAACTGTCCTCATCCACAATGTTCCGCCGGGCAGTTATAGATTGCACATGTGGGCAGAGAACGTCGATAACGATCATCTCGATGCCCTTGGCCGCATGGTCGAAATCACGCCGCAGAATACTGAGTTAGGCAAGTTCCATCTCATCACGGCGGGCGATGTCATGAGCCATCACGAGAACAAATTCGGCGAAGACTATCCCTCTGACGCCACAGATTCATACTGATGATGCCATCAATTCAGACTGCCGCCTGCGATCCTGACGAGGACGAGACCCTGCGGGGGGACCTTGACCGTCATGCCGCCATTCTTGAGTGAACTATTCTCTGGTGGCGAAGGCTGTCCCGCAGCACTGAGTTGAATAATTTGTTCGCGCGTTGGGAAGTCGGGACGGCCCATCCCATCGTAGGCTTTGACCACGTTGCCACGATCTTCATCGAGCCGCCAGATCTCCACGGAAGCGTTGGGCGCGCCGTCAATTCTGAGTGAAAAGGTCTTTACCGGTCCCAGTACTGTCGGCGGCGGCATGTAATTTGCGCGGTGCGTTTGACTTAACCTCTTCGTATTCTCTGCATAAATCTTCATTCAAATTGTCTGTGTTCAGCGCGCAGAACAGACTCTCTTACCGGCTTTTCGTGAAGAAGCAATTCGCTCGCCTGGACTTGCGGGTTGGAATGAAACCAGGCTTGGACGATGTTGTCCTGAAGCAGATTGAGGATGGCAAGCAGGCACATGCCTTGATGATGGGCCATCCACTCGCGGACAAAGTGCAGCTTCTTGCCCGATTGAGAGTAGTCGGCGGATTCATAAAAGCCGTAAGCGCCAGTCCACCCGAGCCTCGCCATGCGACGAAGATTTGCGACTGCTTCTGGAGCATCGATCGCCAACGCAAGAAAACTTGAATACGGCGACACCACCGGGCCTGCCGTAACGTCCCATTTAAGCGCCATCTGGGGAATTCCGAACGCTCGATATTGGTAATGCCCCGCGGAATCCTGCTGCGCGTAACCGGACTCGGATATGCCCCAGGGGATAGCCAATTTGCGTGCAAAGGAGCGTTGGATGTCGACAACGGCAGTTAGAGTTCGTGACACAAGAGTGTCCGGGTAGCTGCGCATCCAGAGCGCCGGCATCAGGTATTCGAACATCGTGCCGGTCCATGACAACAGAACTGGCCGCCCGAAAACGATCGTGTGCGAGCGCGCAAGCCTTAACCAACTCTGTTGAGGGATGTCTCCTTTTGCAATGGCGAGGAAGGTAGCAATGCGTGCCTCGGAGGCGAGCATGTCATAGGTTTGCCCCTGGAGCTTTTTCGTGGCAACTTCATACCCGATAGACAAAAGCCCACGGTCCTCTTCAAACAGAAAGCCAAAGTCCATCTGCTCAACGAGCTCAAAGGCGTCTTTGGCGATCTTTCGCAAGAGGAAGTTCAGGGCCAGGAGGTTCTCAATAACATCGTTTAGCAGAGCGCATAGCTGTTTGCGGAGAGAATCGATGGTCTCTCCGGCAAATCCCGCCGGCATTTGCTCAAGGCGGGCCCTAAGATCGGAGGCAAAGCATGGGGCGTCGGCGAGAGAGAGAGATGTGACACGGTCCATGCATAGTTCTGGAAGTGCGCGCAGAGGGGCGAACTCTGGAAGCATCCATGGGTGATAGCTCCTGGTCAGGTTGTTGATGACAGATATTCGCTGCTTGAACTCGCCGAGCCACCAGGCTGCCTCTGCAGTCGGTTCGACGCCACCCGCAACGGTATCGACCTCCGCATTGCTCGTCCATGAGACCCATTCGTGAATGCCTGCATCTTCGGCGGGAAGCGGTTCACTCGTGATCTGCGCGGGAATGCCACTTTGCATTAAAAGTTGCCGATGTACATGAAGGCTGCTGAAAAGCTGATGCCCCACAAGCGGCTGCTTGAGCAGGGATAAGACTCCAGCCCGCAGCGTGTAGAGTGAAGCGGCAAGATTGCCATTGTCAACGCTTGAAATCGTAATCGGCGACAACGGCGCGAGCGTCTGCGTATCGTACCAGTTGTATGGGTGCCCATTGAGCTTTTCCAGAATTTGAATGCTTGCAAGGCTTCGCGCAGTGAGGTCGGTGAACTCGGCTATGGTGATAAAACCGAGTTGGGCCGCGGCCTGACGTGCATTGAGCAACATGCCGATGTTGGTTGTTGAAACGCGCGGCGCCTGGTGGAGGCTCGTTTCCTCGACGTTGTCGGGAATGAGGTAATGGTGCTTTTCGTCACTGAACTCGGCATAAAAACGCCAGATGCGGAGTGCCTGCTGGCGAAGAAAATCCTCGTCCTTCGGTTGCAGGCGAGCATGTTGCTCGCGTGGCGGCGCATTGAGCCATGCCGTAACTGAGCCTATGAAGCCCCACAACACCAACATGGGCGCCGCGATGTGGAGCGCTCCCCAGTTGAAAGACCATATGATGGCTGCCAATATGATCGCAATCAGCGGCGTGACCGCGAGATAAGTGTCCACAGTCGCGCGCTTGTTCAATTTGATGCTGGACTCTGCTTCGGCCGCTGTCTCCCATTCCAGCAATCTCTTCCCCGTAACGAAGCGGCGAACAAGCGATCGAACAATGGCGTCCAGAGAAAGCAAGGTTTGGTGCGGCAAGAAAGCGAGCGCCAGCAATGAGACGCCGAACGCTTGAAGCGCGCCCGAAAGGGCTTCTCGAATGGAGCCTTCCTGATCGTCAACAATCGCATAGCCGAGCGAAAAAAATAGCTGCACGAAGTTCGGCAGAAAGAAGATCAAAAGCGTAGCAACCATCCAGTAGAGCGGACCACCGGGCAAACCCAGCCATCCGGCAGCAAACAACAGGAAAGTAGCAGGCTCGCTCAATGAACGGCGCAGATTGTCCAGGATGCGCCAGCGGGAGATGGTGCTGATGGGGTTGGGAACATAGCGCCCAGACTCGTCAGGCACTCGAGAAAACATCCACTGCGCAATCTGCCAGTCACCGCGCACCCAGCGATGCTTCCGACGCGTGTAGGCGCTGTAGTGGGAAGGATAATCGTCGATAACTTCTATATCGGTAGCGAGGCCGACCCGGAGGTAGGAGCCTTCGATCAAATCATGACTCAGCAGCGAATTCCGCGGAAAGCGATGGTCCAGAACAGCATGGAAGGCGGCAACTTCATAGATGCCCTTTCCCGTAAATATCCCCTCTCCATAGAGGTCCTGATAGGCGTCTGAGACCGCTCGTGCATATATGTCGAAGCCGGTCTGTCCCGAGTAGATGGATGCAAGCCGCGAACGGGATGCAGAGCTAACACTCACTCCGACACGCGGCTGCAGAATGCCGTATCCATCGGTAACGATACGGTGCTTTGCATCGATCACAGCGCGGTTGAGCGGATGTGCCATGGCGCCAATCATGCGGGCGGCAGTCCCATGCGGAAGTTGGGTGTCTGAGTCGAGAGTAATGATGTAGCGAACGCGACGCAGCAGTCCGAGGTCACCCGCTTTAACCGGGAACGCGTCAAAATCGCCTTGCAGATATTTGTTGAGATCAAGAAGCTTGCCGCGTTTGCGCTCCCATCCCATCCATACGCCCTGGCGGGCGTTAAAGATGCGATGCCGATGCAAAAGGAAGAATGGCCCGCCGTGTCCGTTTCGATAACGGTTGTTAAGCCCGTCGATAAGGCTGTGTGCCAAATCCACAATGGGATCGGAATCATTGGCGCGAGGCTTGGTCACGGCATCTGGAAGATCGGTGACGAGAGCGAAGTAAAGGTTTGAATCCTGGTTGGCGAGAAAACGGACCTCAAGGTCTTCAACCAACTCGCGCAACTGCTGCTCATTGGTGAGCAGCGTAGGGACCGCTACTAACGTGGCGAACGCATCCGGTATGCCTTCGCTGAAATCCAGCTTGGGCAATGGACTCGCCTTGAAGAGCGCAGTAACAATATTGTTGAACAAATCAATTGATCCTTGCGCCGCCGGCAACAATAGAAGAAGGAACGCAAGAGTAAGACCGCCGACTACCGGATATCGCGCAGCGAGAGGAGTTATGGTCGCAGCCATCAGAAGGATGGTGATGACTTCAATGCCACCGAGATAGAAATCGTCGGGGTGGTTGCGGATGATTCTGCGCACTCGTTCAATAAAGGGGGCGTGATATCCAATACGGCTGCTGAGCTGCTCAAATCCCTTGTCGATGAGGTAATACCCGATGTGGCTGCGCCGCAAATGGACACGCGGATCGTCGATGGCAGTCTCATGGGCCTTGCGCGCAAGAGCGAGAGCTATCGCCGCAACCTGCAACTCATCGCATTCGGAGTGATGGGCGTACTCGGCAACACGGCCGCGATACACCTCGCGCGTTTCAAAATCCATCTCCGCGTAGGACTGCGCAGGATCTTGCTGAAGCGTGGCGTCGAAGAGAATCAGCGGCTCCAGTAGCGTGGTCCAGTGAATAAATCCTATTTCACGCAGAGTCTTAATGCGGCCTGATAGGAGCACCCTGAGTCCCTTATTGTCGGCAGGGGCATCGAGCAACGATTGAGCATCGCTCAGGATGCCTTCGAGGAGCTGAAATTTGAGTGCGGCAGGCAGCGACCATATCTCTTCGAGATCGAGTGCCGTATCCTGCTGGATCTGTTCGATATAGATGCAAAA
>Ga0068855_100004214_pt1 | contig 17552 bp, 9 predicted proteins | sample KBSCornC52_FD_66592 | JGI IMG/M metagenome (GOLD analysis project Ga0068855, IMG submission 66592) | Corn rhizosphere microbial communities from Kellogg Biological Station, Michigan, USA - KBS Corn C5-2 | ecosystem: Host-associated > Plants > Roots > Rhizosphere > Soil ...
TTGATCACCAGGCCCCAGATATTGCACGGGCCTTGCGAGGTGATGGTGAACTGCGAACCGTCTGGCCGGAATTTCGCCATGCGGCATTGGTCGAACTGCACCCCGGCATCCGGCGGATCGCTGGGCCGGCGCACCTTGCCGTAGTTGAACGCGCCTTGGGCCATCCAAATCCAGCCGCCCGGCGCGCGCGTGAATTGATGAGGGAAAAGATGCGAGTCCTGCACGCCAAAGCCGGTGAGCACTACCGTGCGCTTGTCCGCCCGGCCATCGCCTTTGGTATCTTCGAGAAACTCGATGTTGTGACCATGCGTGACGTAGCAGCCGTCTTTATAAGGCAGCACGCCGACCGGGATGGCGAGGCCGTCGGAAAAGACGCGCGGCTTCTGCGGCCCCGGCGCGAAGGGCGTGTCGAAGACGAGCACCTTGTCGCGCGCGTGGCTCGCGTAAAGGGCGTCGGCCGCGGCGGGATTCTCGTTGCCGTCGACGGGATATTCGAAGGCTGTGCTGGTCCACAGCCGGCCGTGTTGGTCGAAGGTGAGCGGGACGAATTTGCCGATGCCCTCACTTTCCGCCGCGACGAGCTCAACTTCAAAACCCGCAGGCACTTTGAGAGCCGCGCGTTCTTGCTCGGGAGTCCTTGCCGAGCTGTTGATGTTGTTGCCTTCCTTCATCGCCACGCCCGCACCGACATTCTCCCGCGCATCCGCGTCTTTGCCGCCGGCGGATTTCTTTTCCGCCTGGAGCTTCGCTTTCACGCCTTCCACACCGCCGAGTTTTTCCCACGTGGGCGCATTCGGCGTCGGCGGCAATTCCTCGATGAAGACGTCCTTGATCTGCACCTTGGTATTGCCTCCGGCGTGAAGCTGGACGCCGAGGATGCCGTCGTAGGGAATGTTCGGGTCCTCTTCCTTGTAATCGACGCCGGGCACGCCGTTGATCCACGTGCGGATGCGATTGCCCTCCGCGCGGATTTCGTAGTCATTCCAATCCCAGAGGTGAAGGGCGGGGTGCACGACCTTCATGTCCGCGGGCGCAATGAATTTGTTGCGCCGCCCTTCATCGTAAATGCCGGCATACCACGACGGCTCGCCGTAGTCGCATTGGTAACCGCAGACCTCGTGGCCGGTAGGATTGCGCTGCGTGCGGATCTGGACGCCGCTGTTGATCATCCCCGATTTGGGATCGCCGGTGAGCTTGATCTTCAGCTTCAGAACGAAATTCGAAAACGAACGCTTCGTGCAGAGAAAATCGTTGTGCGGGATTTTGTGGGCTTCATCGCCGCCGGTGAGGCAGCCGTCCTCCACTTTCCACAACGAAGGCTCGCGGCTTTCCCAGCCGTCGAGCGTCTTGCCATCGAAAAGCGAAATCGGCTCGGCATGAAGCAGCGTGCCGAAGAGGAGCAGGGCGGGGAGAAAAAGAAGGCGTTTCATAAATGCAGAAGTCAGGAGATGACGAACCAGACGATCCCATGGTCGCCGGATGCTTGGGGTTTGTCAGCCGACGAAAATCCACCTTTGGCAGTGCGAAAGTGGGATGCGCGATACGAGGGGAGTTGGAGGGGAAGCGTTCCGTCGCTTCCACGTCGGCGCGTGTTTTTAAGGCCGCTTGGCCGGCAGAAAACGCGATTGTAGGGCGGCCATCCTGGCCGCCGTTCTCCGCGCGCTGCCGTTTCTTCAGGCGGCGGCGAAGATCGCCGCCCTACAATCGCGTTTTCTGCTATGCGCGTCTCACCATGTGCTCGGATCTGGCACCCAATCTTTCGGTAGCGGCGTGATCTCAATGGATGCCGAGCCCGGGGGTGGCTCTGCACTGCTGGAAAGCTCGGTGACGGTATCGGTGATGAACAAGCGTCCGCTCAGTCTCGGTGTGGTCGCGGGATCGGGTGGTAGCAACAGCCGCAGCGTACGCAAAGCTTGCGGCGCCTTTTGGTAAACCGCGACATCGGTCAGTGCCGAGGTATCGGAAAAGGCATCGAGCTGGCGCGCGATGTTCACGCTGGTGGTGAGCTTCGGCCAGTTCGGACGTTCGTAGCCATGCTGATGAATGCTGATCGTGGCTTCGAGCGTCAGGATTGCTGAACCAACGACGTAAAGGCCGCCGAGCACCGCGCCGATGCGCCACTGGCGCAAGGCACTCACCCCGAGCAACGCGGCCAAGACATGCAGCGCAAAGGTCCCGAAGTAATACTGCGGAGCCGCCGGAATGCGCATCGCGCCGAAAAGCAGGGCTTGCAGGACAATCGCTACTAGCAGAACCAGGGTGACGCTTTCCCCTGCGGTCATCGTCGGTTGCCGGCGAGCGGCCCGCCATGCGCTGCAGGCAGAAACGCCGATGCCCAACCAAGCCAGCGGATAGAACAACATCGCGCACGCTTGCGCCGCCACATGCAGCCACCCGGGAGCGATAAGCGGAGCGAGCTTTTCCAAATAGTCTCCACCGCACAAGAAGCGTCCGCCGAGAAACGGCGCCAGTGCCGAAGCCAAATGCGAGCCGCCGCCGGGATACCCCTTCTGCACCGACCCGCTGAGACGCGCGAAAAGCTGGCCGGCAAATTGGACGAAATAGAATCCATCGAATACCAGGACGATGATGCCCGCGATGCAGAGCGCCCGCCGATCGCGCCACAGCGCGGCGCGTTGCTGCCAGGCCAGCCAGCCGAGAAGGGGAACGGCCAGTGGCAGGGATTGCGGGTGAATCGTCGGCACGAGCACACTCGTGACCACGCACACGCGCAGCGACCACGCGCGTTGGGTGCGCAGGAAATCGGCGAAACTCGCGAGGGCCAGCGCCCCCACCGGCATGGCATAACTCGCGTCCCACAGGACTCGCTGGTAAGCGGCGACGTAAGGTGAGATCAGCACTCCAACCACGAACCAACCAGGCAGTCCAAGACTGCGCGCCAGCCAAAGCAGCGCAAAGCCCGTAACTCCCGCAGAGAGCAGGACGTGCAACACGACCAACGTGTAAGGATCGTGCGTGAGGAGCAGGAGGAATTGATAAATCTGCGTGGGCAACGGGCCGTAGCGGATGCCGAAGTTGCCGTATAAGCCGCCCACGGCGAGCCGGCCATCGTGATTGGCATGCCAGGCATTGGCGATGAGCCGCGGCTCATCCATGAGCCACGAGACGTCACCTGGCCAAAGCGCAAGAAACACGAGGACGAGCACGACCAATCCCGTCGACAGGAGATCGCGGGAGATTGGTGGAGTCGTTGCTGTTTCGGCCATGAGCGCACGGTTGCTAGCCGATTGCGAGAAAGGGGGCAACTCACGCTTGCGTTCTGCATCGCTCAATCCCCAGGCGCGACTTCTCATCCGCACTATGCATAATGCCCGCCTCATGCCCGCCTCTCTCCCCCTCGTCGAAACTACGATCGATGGCCCGCGCACCAAACGCTGGGTACTCGAGGCCGGGGCATGCACGGAATTGGCCGCCTGCCGCATTGCGCGCGTCGGGCTGGATGATTGCGCGACGCCTTATGCCCGCGTGCGGTTGCGCCCGGCGGGCAGCTTTTTCCTCGAAGCAGTGGAAGGCGAAGGGCGCATCCTGCTCGATGGCCGCTGGCAGCGTTTGCGCTCGGGGGAATTGTCCATGGCCCCGCCGCGCGGCTTGAATGCGTTTCACGCCGTGCCCGGCCGCCGTTGGGTCATCGCCTGGGTGCGCTGCGAAGAGCCGCCGTGGATTCGACCGCTGGTCGGAGCGGGTTCGCCGGTGCGGCTGCGCGCGGGGAAGGGAGAAATGTCACGCGTGATCGGCGGCTTGCGCGACGAGTGGGAAGGCGCGCGTGATCCGCGCATGGTGCATCACTGGATCGGCTTGCTGCACGGCTTGCTCCAGCGTTTTGCGCAGCCCTGGCGCGGACAGGAACGCCTCTGGCATCTATGGGAGGAAGTTGGACGCGAACCGGCCAAACCGTGGACGCTTTCCATGCTGGCCGCCCGAGTGCATATGAGCTCGGAACATCTCCGCCGGCTCTGCCTGCGTGAATTGGGCCGCACGCCGGTGCAGCAACTCACTTATCTGCGCATCCAGCGAGCGAAGGATTTGCTCGAGAATAGTGATGACAAGCTCGAGGCAATTGCGCCGGCAGTCGGCTATCTGAGCGCGCTGGTTTTTTCGCGGGCGTTCAAGCGGTGGGTCGGGTGTACGCCATCGGAGTATCGCGGAGGGAAGTGACGAGAAGTTGATAGTTGAGGGTTGATAGTTGATAGGCCGCCGCCTTTCCTCAGAAATGATCGCTCCGCGAGGGAAGGAGCAGCCTCACGGCAACTGATCCAGCGGCACGTCCAGCGGCGGATGTTTCTTCCAGTCGCGATAGTCGAAATGCCACCACTCGAAGGGGAACGGCAGGAAGCCGTGCTTGATCATCGTCGTTTCCAGCAGCTTCGCATTGTGTGCCGCGTCGGCTGGAATTCCTGGCGCGTCCCGATGCGCTTTTTCGGTGAAATCATCGAACGGTGTCGGCATCGACAATTCCTTGCCGTCGCGATCGACGAGCGTCAGGTCTACTGCCGTGCCGCGGGTGTGACGGCCTGCGTTGATCGCCGGATTCGAAACGTAGCGCTCATCGTGGATGAGATTCCACATGCGTTGCTGCACCGAGAGCGGCCGGTAGGCGTCGAAAATCTTTAGCCCCAGGCCTTGCGTGGCGAGGTCGTGTTGGACTTCGGCAAGTGCGTTTGCGGCGTCGCGTTGCAGATACGCTTTCGCCACGGGATACAATGTGGCGTGCACAAAATTATTCGGCGTGGCGTAACGCAGGTCAAAACGGAATCCCGCATTCAACGAAGCAAGATCGACCAGTTCACGAACGGCCGGCGCCTGGGCATCGCGCACCACCGGTAGCGGCTCCGCCCACGCCGCCAGCGCGGTGATCAGCAGGAGCAGCCACGCGTGCTTCACGGCAGCTCTTCGATGACGATGTCCTTGTACCAAGCCTCGGTTTTGCCGTTGCCGTGGACTTGCACGCCGATAAGCCCGCTCTGCTCGATGCTTTCATCGGGCTCGGTGTAATCGCAGGTCTTCACATCGTTGATCCAGAGCTGGATGTGCCGGCCTTCGCAGCGGATGTGGTAATCGTTCCAGTCGTCCTTCTTTACCGTTTTGTCCACCAGCGCCTTATCCGGCGTGACGAGCGCCTTCCGGCGGCGCGATTCGTCGTAGAGTGAGCCGTAGTAGCCATCGCCCATGTCGGCCTGGTAGCCGATCATCTCGAAGTTATTCGGAATACGCACGCTGCGGAATTGCACGCCGCCATTCACAAAACCCTCGGTGCCCACGAGCTTGAATTTCACGTGCAGGTCGAAGTTCTTGAAGGTCTTCTTCGTGGAGAGAAATTCGTTGTGCGGCACCTTCTCCTGCAGCGATCCACCGACAAAAGCGCCATCGACGATCTTCCAGGTCTTCGCGGTGTCGCCCTCCCAGCCGTCGAAAGTCTTGCCATCGAAAAGTGAAACCGGAGCGGCGTGGGCGAGCACGCTGAGAGTGACGGTCGCGAACAGGGCGGGGAGGAAGGATTTCATGGGGGCGAAGCATGAGCGGGCCGGTGCGGCTTGGCGAGAATTTGCCGTCACGGAATTTCGTGTCGTTTTTACACCGGGTTTATGTCGGGATCATTCAAGCCCGCGGGTGCTGAGACGCCCACACTCACGTCCTTTCCTTCCCGAACTTATGCTGCGTTTCCTCCTCCCTATCGTGGTCTTGGTCGCCGTGGCTTCCGCGGAAGAACTGCCGGTGCATCCGCTCGTGCCGGGTTTCACGGTTCGCGAGTTGCCGCTGAAATTGCCGAACACGAATAACCTGCGCTACGGCCCGGACGGCCGTCTCTACGCGATTTGCTACAACGGCGACATCTATGCGCTGAGCGATACGGATGGCGACGGTCTCGAGGACAAAGCCGAGCTCTGGTGGAACAAGCCGGGCGAACTCATCTGCCCGCTCGGCGCAGCCTTCGGCCCGGATGGCGCACTCTATGTGGCCAGCCGGGGGCGCGTCTCCGCATTGCGCGACACGCAAAAGAGCGGCCAGGCGGACGCGATCGATATCGTCGCCAGCGGCTGGCCGGACGAAAAGCATCTCGGCCACGGTCGCGTGGATGCACTGGGCCTTGCCTTCAACAAGGCGGGCGACCTCTTCTTTAGCCTCGGCTGCATGGATTATGCGAACGCCTTTCTCCTCGATCAGGACGGCGTCGCGCATTACGACCGGAAGAACGAGCGCGGGACGATCTTGCGCGTTCCCTCCGGGACGAAACAGCGCGAGATCGTGTGCACGGGGATTCGCTTTGCCGTGGGCATGCAATTCAATGCCGCGGACGATCTTTTCTGCACGGACCAGGAAGGGGCGACGTGGCTGCCGAATGGCAATCCATTCGACAAGTTGCTGCACATCGAGACCGCCCGGCACTACGGTTTTCCACCGAGCCATCCGCGCCATCTGCCGAATGTGGTCAACGAGCCGAGCGTGTGGGACTACGCGCCGCAACACCAGTCCACCTGCGGCTTTGCTTTCGATGAGCCGGCGGCAGGCGGCCCGATCTTCGGCCCGGCCTCATGGCGCGGCGACGCCATTGTCACCGGCGAATCGCGCGGCAAGCTCTGGCATACCAAGCTGGTGAAAACGCCCGCGGGTTACGTCGCGCAAACGCAGATCTTCGCCACGCTCGGCATGCTCACCATCGATTGCTGCCTTTCGCCGCGGGGCGATCTCGTGGTGTGTTGTCACGGGGGCGCGCCGGATTGGGGCACGGGGCCCAGCGGTACGGGACGCATCTTTGTCATTAGTTATCATGAGCCGCAGTCGCCGCACCCGCTTTTCAGCTTCGCCGGCTCACCGGGGGAGACGAATGTCGTGTTCGATCGCCCGCTCGATCCCGCGGCGATGCGCGGCCTGGCTGAGCGTGCGAATGTGGAAGTGGGGCGCTACGTTTCGGAGGGCGACCGATTCGAAGCGTTCCGACCGGGTTACGCCGTGGTGAAGCGTCAGCAGGCGACGCCGCGCCAAAAGCTCGCGGTATTGTCGACGGCGCTCAGTGCGGATGGCCGGATCCTCTCGTTGCGTCACGCGGCGCATCCGCAGGCGGAAAATCGCGCCGTCTGGTTGCCGGACGCAGATGTCGGCGCCACGGCGAATGGCGTCGAAGCGACCTGGAAGCCGCAGGGCCCCGGGGCAGGGTGGAGCGGATGGCTGCCGTCGCCCGATCTCCTGGCGTCGCGCGAAATGACCGCGCCGAGCGCTACGCACACCGAACTCTTCCACGAAAAACTCTCTGTCGCCGGCACGTTGACCCTGCGCGGACAACTCGACCTCGCCCACATGCTCCACCCTCCCTTGCAGCTCGAGGGGAAGCTCGACTACGAACCGTCCCCTGAGCATGTCACTGTGGTATTCCGCGGCTCTGGGGCGCTGGCCATCAAGACGCCCGCCAAGGTTGAACGCGTGAGCGATCATGAATCACGGATCACCGTCGATCCGATTGCCGGCCAGTGGGTGCCCTATGAAATCACGCTGGCCACGGGCAGCGGTGCGCCGTCGCTGGACGTCTGCTGGTCGACCGCGGAAGACTCCCGTCCGCGCGCCCTCGGGTTGCGCCACTCGTGGCTGCCGTGGGTGCAACCGCTCGGCGACACCGTCGCACCGCTCGCGCCGCCTCCGGAAATTGCCGGAGGCGACTGGCCGCGCGGCAAGGCGATTTTCTTCGGGCAGGTGGCGCAGTGTTCGCGCTGTCATCAGATGCGTGGCGAAGGTGGGCACATCGGCCCCGATCTCTCGAATCTCGTGCAGCGCGATTACGCTTCCGTTCTCAAAGACGTCGTCGAGCCCAGTGCCGCAATCAATCCCGACCACGTCGCCTATATCGCGACGCTGAAAAATGGCGACGCGGTGTTGGGGGTCTTGCAGAAGGATGATCCGCAGGAAATCTCCCTCGGCCTGGCTGACGGCACGACGCGCGCGGTGCGGCGCAGTGAAATTGCCAGCCTCGCGGCATCGCCGGTTTCCCTAATGCCGCCCGGGTTGCTCCTGGCGCTCACCGAGCAGCAGCGGAAGGATTTGTTTACCTTTCTGCTCACAGCGCCGCCGGCGAAATAATTTTCGCGAGTTATCCCGGTCTCCAGTGTAACCGGGAAAATGTTTGTCGCATTCACACCGGTTTTTTGACGGGAAAAATCAAGCGCGGCTGGCGCGCAGGTGCTTTATTGGAAGCAATCAGCAGCAGCGTCCCTTCTCTTTAGCCCCCATCGCCCAGTCTTATGAAACGTCGTCTTCTTTCTCTTTTTAGCGCAGCCATATTGTTGAGCGGAATGACATCCGCAGAGACGAGCAATGGGCCAATTCATGTGCTCTTTCTCGGTAATGAAACGGCGGGCGGCCGGCAACACGTGCATCCGCTGATGCGCGAACTGGGACGCGACGCCATTTGGTTTGAATACACGGATGATGCGAAAACGGTGACGCCGGAGCGGTTGGCGATGTTCGATGCGATCATCGAAGATGGCGCGTCGGCTCCGGAGCTCGAATCGAAGCCCCAGGTGAAGATCGATTTCAGCGGTGGCGAAGCGGCGTGGAATGCGCCGGAGTTCATCCAGGGCGTGCGCGAGAAACTGATCGCCGCCGTGGGCGAAGATCGGCGCAAGGATTGGGAAGCGTTTCTCGCTCAGCGCGAACCGGAAGTGCGCGAGCCGCACCCGCAAGTGGCGAATTACGAAAAGCGCCCGAAGCCACTCACCTTCCAGCATCCTTTTAGCGTGAAGGGCAGCATTGAGCGCACACAGGTGCCGGCGGATATGAAGCTACAGGTCTTCGCGCAGGAGCCGGACATCATGAAGCCGATCGCCTTTGCTTGGGACGAGCGTGGCCGGTTGTGGGTGGCTGAGACGCGGGACTATCCGCACGGTTACAATCCCGATGGCATCGGCAACGACGACATCAAGATTTGCGAGGACACCGATGGCGACGGCGTGGCGGATAAATTTACCGTCTTTGCGGATCATCTGAATATCCCGACGAGCTTCACCTTCGCCAATGGCGGGATTATCGTCGCCCAGCCGCCTCGCTTCCTTTTCCTCAAGTCGAGCAAGGGCGATGACCACGCGGACATCCGCGAGGAGATCCTCACCGGCTGGGGCATCGGCGACACCCACGGACAGGCGGGCAATCTTCATTACGGTTACGACAACTGGCTCTACGGCAGCGTGGGTTATGATGGTTTCGAGGGGCTGGTGCGCGGGAAGAAGGAGAAGTTCACCATGGGTACGTATCGCTTCCGGCCCGATGGCAGCGCGCTGCAGTTCCTGCATCAATTTACGAACAACACCTGGGCGCAGAGCGCGAACCAGTATGGTGATCAATTTGGCGGCACGGCGAACGGTGCGCCGATCTTCTACGGCGGCATCCCCGCCACCATTTCTCCGTCCGGCATGCGCGTGATGACCGCGAAGAAGATCAATCAGGAGGACAAGATCCACACGATCACGCCAAACTTCCGCCAGGTGGATGTCTTCGGCGGTTACACCGCGGCCTGCGGCAGCTCGTTCATTTACTCGAAAAATCTGCCGCCGCGCTTGCAAGGCAAGGCGATGGTCTGCGAACCGACGATGAAGGTCATCACGCTGCAGGATGTGCGGCCCGATGGCGCGGGGTACGTGGCGAAGGATGGCTTCAATCTCGTGGCGAGCACGGATGAATGGATGTCGCCGGTTTTCGCCGAAGTCGGCCCTGACGGCGCCGTGTGGTTTGCCGACTGGCAGAATTTCATCGTTCAACACAACCCCACGCCGAGCCTGGAACGCGGTGGCTTCAAGGGCGAGACCGGCCCCGGTGGCGCGCACAAGAACGACCTGCGCGATCATTCCCGCGGACGCATCTACCGCGTGGTGTGGGACCGGGCAAAGCCGGTGAAAGCCTCGTTGGCCAATGCAAGCACTGCCGAACTCGTAAACGCTCTGCGCAGCGATACCCAGGACTGGCGGCTCACCGCACAGCGACTGTTGGTGGAAGGCAAAAAGGCGGATGCCGCCGACGAGTTGAAGAAGCTCGTCACCGCGAACGACGGAAACATTGCTGCGGTCCACGCGCTGTGGGCCCTGCACGGCCTCAACCTGCTCGATGACGCCACGGAAAAAGCCGCGCTCAGCGCGAAGGATGCCGGCTTGCGCCGCGATGCCGTGCGCGCCTTGGGCAGCGATGCAAAGGCGAGCGCGCTCTTTTTCACCGCCGGTGTCATTGGCGATCCTGATGCGCACACGCGCCTCGCGGCGCTGGTCAAGCTCGCGGGATTTCCGACCACGCCGGAGATCCAGACAGTGGTAAGGGGTGTCGCGGTCGACCCGACGGTGAAGGCCGACGAATGGCTTTCGCAGGTGTCGAAGATTCTCGCCCGCGTGCACAAGGTGGAGGTCTTCAAGGAAGGGCCGAATCTGCTGCCCAATCCGGGCTTTGAGAAAATCGCGGAAGATGGCTTGCCCGAGGGCTGGACTCGCCGCGATTACGGCAGCAAACCGGGCAACGCCAATGCCGAGTGGGCGGCCGTGAGTGGTGACGGAAAAGTGCACAGCGGCGAACATGCAGTCCGGGTCATCACTCGGGCCGATGCTGATACCAGCCTGCATGCCGACGTGCCGGTGAAGCCGAATACGGACTACAAACTGAGTGGCTGGGTGAAGGCCCACGGCATTCATGGCAAGGTGAGCATCAACGATCACATCGGCCGCGCTGAGACCGATAAAATCACCCGCGAGAGCGATTGGGTGGAAGTGGAGACCATCTTCAACAGCGGCCAAAAGACCACTGCGAGCATCAACCTGCTGCATGTGGCGAAGGGTGATGGTTATTGGGATGACGTGAAGCTCGTCGAGGTGACGACGGCGGATGACGAGGCCCTGCTGGCCGGCGATCCGAAACGCGGGGAACAGGTCTTCTACAAGCACCAGGTCGCCTGCATCCTCTGCCACTCCCTGCACGGGCAGGGCAGCACCGTGGGCCCGCCGCTCGACGGCATCGCCACTCGCGGCACGCCGGCTTACATCAAGGAATCCCTGCTCGAGCCGAACAAAGTGCTGGCCAAGGGCTACGAAAACCTCGGCACCTCACCGATGCCGCCCATGGGCATCGTCCTCAAGCCGCAGGAGCTGGCGGATGTGCAGGCGTTTTTGGAGACGCTCAAATGAGGAATTTTAAAACGCGGAGAGCGCAGCGCGGCGAAGCCGCAACCAAAGAAGAATTTTAAACGCAGAGGCCGCAGAGGCGCAGAGAAAAGGCATTTTCGTGAAACGGATCGCTCAGGAATTGTAGGGCGGCCATCCTGGCCGCCGTTCGCCCACGCCGGCGGCGAAGATCGCCGCTCCACAATGCACCGTCGCGACGCTCTCCTCTATTCGTGTCTATTGGCGTTCATTCGCGGTTCAAAGAAGCCTCGCGGCCGGAATGAATGGCGAGACGCGTGTTCTTAATCCTTTGTGATCTCTGCGCCTCCGCGTCTCTGCGTTTTAAAAACTACCGCGCTGCCGTTACGGTAGATGCCCGATACTTCTCCCGGTATTCCCGCGGAGAGACGCCCATGTGTTTGCGAAAGTGCCGGGCAAAGGCGCTGTGGTCGCAGAAGCCGGCGGCGAGGGCGATCTCGGTGATCGATTGGCGCGTTTCGAGGAGTTCGTCGCAAGCCAGGAGCACGCGCAGGCGCATGAGATAGTGCTTCGGCGTGGTGTGAAAGGTCTCGAAAAACTTGCGCTCAAATTGCCGCACGGAGAGTCCGGCCATGCGGGCGAGTTGGCGTACGGAAATGGGTTCGCCGCTGTGCGCCTTGATGTAATCGGCCACGGGCGCGAGGTCGAGATACGGCTGGAGCGCGCGCCGCGAACCTTCGTAGCTCCGCACGATACCGCACACGCCCACCACCTGATTTTCCTCATCGAAGAGCGGCAGTTTGTCGGTGATGAACCATTCCGGCTCGCCCTGCCGGCTGGGGAAAAGTTCTACGATCTGCAGCATCGGCTTCCCGGTGCGCATTACTGCCAGGTCATCCTCGCGATATTTCGCCGCCATGTGCGGCGGGAAAATCTCGGCATCGGTCCGGCCGATGAGCTCTTCCTCCCTGGCGCAGCCGCAGCGTTCCACGAAATGGCGATTGCCAAACATGATCTCGCCCTCGGTGTTCTTGGCAAAAAAGAGCGTGCCCGGCAAATGCTCGAAGAGCTGCCGCAGGCCGTCGGGGCGCACGTGGCGCAGCCATTCGTGGTGTCGGGCGTTGGACATGGTCACCTCTATTAACCCACATCCGTCGAAACGCTGTGAAGGAAAAGGGGCCGAAATGTCTCCGGGACCGCTTAGTTACGTAATTCCGTATCTTGTGAGACCGCCCCGTAGCTCCTAGCGTCCGGGGCCTGCTTCCCAGCGCTCCCGCTATGCCCGTTACCTCCCGAATCCGCGCCGCCCTGTGCCTGATTGCGCTTCCGTTGTTCGGCACAATGCCGTTGTGCGCCGAAGATGCGTCGTTGCCGGACAAGATCGATTTCAACCGGGACGTCCGCCCGGTCCTTTCGGAGAATTGCTTCAAGTGCCACGGTTTCGACCCAAAGCAGCGCAAGGGCGACCGCCGGCTCGATACCCGCGAGGGAGCACTGGCGGAAAAGGACGGCGTGCGGGCCATCGTGCCCGGCAAGCTGGACGACAGCGATCTCTCGGCGCGTCTCCATTCCACCGACAAGGACGAGCAGATGCCGCCGCCCAAGAGCGGGAAAAGTGTCACCCCGCGGCAGATCGCCATTCTCGACAAGTGGATCGAGCAAGGCGCCGCCTATGACGTGCATTGGGCCTTCAAGAAGCCGCAACAGGCGCCGCTCCCCGAGGTGAATCAGGCCACTTGGCCGCGCAATGCCATCGATCGGTTTGTCCTTGCCCGCCTGGAAACGGAGGGCCTGAAACCCGCGCCCGAGGCGGATAAATATACGCTTTGCCGCCGGCTGTACCTGGATCTTATCGGCCTGCCGCCCACGCCCGCGGAGGCCGATGCCTTCGTCAATGATCCCGCACTCGATGCCTACGAAAAGCTGGTCGATCATCTTCTCGCCTCGCCGCACTACGGCGAACGCTGGGCGCGCCGCTGGCTCGATCTCGCCCGCTATGCGGATACCAATGGTTACGAAAAGGACCGTCAACGCAGCATCTGGCCGTATCGCGATTGGGTGATCCAGGCGCTGAATGGCGGCATGCCGTTCGATGAATTCACCATCGAGCAAATCGCCGGCGACTTGTTGCCGCACGCCACGCGCGACCAGCACATCGCCACCGGCTTCAATCGCAACACGATGCTCAACGAGGAAGGCGGCATCGATCCGCTGGAGTATCGTTACCTCGCGATGATCGATCGCGTGGGCACGGCGGGCACCACCTGGCTCGGCCTCACCGTCGCTTGCGCACGTTGCCACACGCACAAGTACGATCCCATTCCGCAGAAGGAATTTTATGGGGTGATGGCTTCGCTCAACAACGCCGACGAGCCGGAGATGGACCTACCGCCGCCCGATGCCGCGGCGCAGGAAAAGGCGCGCGGGGAAAAGCTCACGAAACTCATCGCCGCTCTACCCGACAAGTGGCCGGTGGAAAGCAAGTATTGGACGCCTCTGCAACCGGTCAGCGTGGAAACCACCAGCGGCGAAGAGTCGAAGATTCTCGGTGACCATTCCGCGCTCTTCACCGCGCCGGGCCCGGAGAAGGACGACTACACCTTTGTCCTCGATGCCGGTCCAGGACCGATCGGCCAGCTCCGCCTGGAGGCGCTGACGGACAAATCTCTGCCCAAAAAAGGCCCGGGCCGCGTAGCGCACGGGAATTTTGTCCTGAGCGAAATCGTCGTCACCGCCGCGCCGAAGGATGCGCCGGAGAAAGCGCAATTGGTGAAGATCGCGCGTGCGGAGGCCGATGTCTCGCAGCCCGGGTTCGAAATCGAAAAGGCCGTCGACGGAGAGGTCGAGACGGGATGGGCTGTGGACCGACAGGACGGCACGGTGAATGCGCCGCATACCGCGACCTTCCATTTCGAACAGCCGGTGAGTTTCCCCGGTGGCACCCGACTGGTGGTGCGGCTCGAGCAGCAGTACGGAAAGCATCACACCATCGGGCGGGCACGTTTCAGCGTAGCGGGGGACCAACCCGAGCCGCCCATCGCCCAGCAGCGGCAGGAAGCGCTGGAAGCAGCCTTTGTGAAATGGCGCGAGCACGAGCGGGAGCACTCGGCGCACTGGACGACCCTGCATCCGGTCGCGGCGAAATCCAATCTGCCGCTGCTCACCGTCGGTGATGATGGGGTGGTCTTCGTCAGCGGCGACATGTCGAAAAGCGACACCTACGAGCTGAAGTTGCACAGCGACTTGAAGGGCATCACCGCTGTGCGGCTGGAGGTATTGCCCGATGAGCGTCTGCCGAAGCATGGCCCAGGGCGCATTTTTTACGAAGGACCGGCGGGCGATTTCATGCTGAGCAATATCGAGTTGCTCTCCCACGGGACGAAGCAGCCGTGGGCCCGCGCCACGCATAGCTTTGCCAAGGAAAAATTCGAGGCCGACAAAGCGATCGACGACAATCTGCAGACTGGCTGGAGCATCGATGGCGGGCAGGGGCGCAAACACGAGGCGGTGTTCAACCTGGCGACACCGCTGGCGGATGCCGGTGACTTTACGCTCAAGATGCTCTTCGAGCGCTACTTCGCCTGCGGGTTGGGCAAGTTCCGCATTTCGGTGACGACCGACCCCAGCGCCGAGGCGCGCGAGATGCCCGACAACGTCGCCGCATCGCTCCTCACGCCTTACGAGGAATTGACCGCTGGGCAACAGGCGGCGCTGCGCGAGCAGTTCCTCCTCAATGCACCCGAGTTGAAAACCGCGCGCAAGGAGATCGATGATTTGCGCAAGCCAATCCAATTCACGACGACGCTCGTGATGCAGGAACGTCCGCCGGAAAATCCGCGCCCGACCTTTGTCCACAATCGTGGCGAATTTCTGCAGCCGACGGAGAAGGTCGAGGCGGGGGTGATTTCCATCGCCGGGGCGTTCCCCGCGGGCGCACCGCACAATCGCCTCGGCTTCGCCCAGTGGTTGGTGTCGCGCGACAATCCGCTCACGGCGCGCGTCATCATGAACCGCGATTGGCAGGCCTTCTTCGGGCGCGGCATCGTGCGCACGCTCGGCGATTTCGGCTATCAGGGCGATCCGCCGTCGCATCCGGAATTGCTCGACTGGCTGGCCGTGGAATTCATGCAACGCGGGTGGTCGGTGAAGCAGATGCACAAGCTCATCGTCATGAGCGCGACCTACCGGCAGTCCTCGCGGGCCACGGCGGAAGAAGTGGCGCGCGATCCGGATAACAAGCTGCTCGCGCGCGGCCCGCGCTTCCGCCTGGAAGCGGAGATGGTGCGCGACTCCGCGCTGCGCGACAGCGGTCTGCTCTCGGAGAAAATGGGCGGTCCGAGCGTGCATCCGCCGCAACCGGATGGCGTGACCGAAGTCGCCTACGGCAGTCCGAAGTGGAACGCGGATACCGGCGAGGACCGCTATCGCCGAAGCATCTATACCTTCATGAAGCGGACCGCGCCCTTCGCGCTTTATGCGAATTTCGATGCGCCCACGGGTGAGGATTGCCTCGCGCACCGCGACGTTTCGAACACCCCGTTGCAAGCCCTCGCGCTGCTCAACGACGTCGTCTTCCTCGAAGCCTCGCGGGCCCTCGGCCGCCAGATCGCGACCCAGGAAGGATCGGTGGAAGACCGGGTGCGAACGCTCTTCCGCCGCTGTCTCACCCGGCCGCCGACCGCGGAGGAAGTTGCGTTGCTCGTGAAATTTTACCACGCACAGCAGGAACGTTTCGCCAGCGGCGAGCTCGATGCCAAAGCGCTCGCCGGCGAAGACACCGCCAACGTCGACGAATGTGCCGCGTGGACCGCGCTGGCCCGCGCGCTGTGGAATTTCGACGAAGCCATTACCCGGAGCTAAACCATGAATCCGATCCAGCAATACTGCCAGCAAGTCACCCGCCGCCATTTTCTCGAGAAGTGCGGAGTCGGCCTCGGCAAAATGGCCCTGGCCGGTTTGCTTACGGACGCGCTTTCGTCGAGCGCTCACGCGATGTCCGCGACGAATCCGCTCGCCCCGCGGCAGCCGCACTTTGCGGGGAAGGCCAAGCGCGTGATCCATCTCTTCATGGCCGGCGCACCGAGTCAGCTCGATCTCTTTGATTACAAACCGGAGCTGGCCAAGCTGCAGGGCAAGCCATTGCCGCCGTCGGTCATCGGCGGCCAGCGTTACGCCTTCATTCGCCCGGATGCCGCGGTGCTCGGACCGCAATTTCAGTTTGCCCGTCACGGTCAGTGCGGCACGGAACTTTCCGAGGTGCTGCCGCATCTCGCGGAAATCGTGGACGACATCTGCCTCGTCAAATCGGTGCACACCGACCAGTTCAATCACGCGCCAGCGCAGCTCTTTTTCCAGACGGGCTTCCAGCAGCCAGGGCGGCCGTGCCTGGGTTCATGGGCGCTCTATGGACTGGGCTCGGAAACGCAGGAACTGCCGTCGTTTGCGGTGATGAGCACGGGCGCGGGCTTGAGCGGTGGCGCGGCGCTCTACTCGAGCGGGTTCATGCCCACGCTGTATTCCGGTGTGCGCCTGCGCACGCAGGGCGATCCCATTCTCGATATCTCCAGCCCCGGCGGCGTGGATGCGAAGCTACAGCGCGAGACGCTCGATCTCGTCGGCGAGTTCAATCGCCAACGGTTGGCCGCGGATGGTGATCCGGAGATCGCCACCCGCCTTGCGAATTACGAGATGGCGTTCAAGCTTCAGACCTCCGCTCCGGAGTTGATGGAGTTGAAGAGCGAAAGTCCGGAGACGCTGGCCCTGTATGGTTGCGATCCGGCGAAGCCGTCGTTTGCGCGGGCCTGCCTGCTCGCGCGGCGCATGATCGAGCGTGGCGTGCGGTTCGTGAATATTTTCCACGAAGGTTGGGATGCGCACAGCGATGTCGCGGGGAACTCGAAACGCAACTGCGCCACGACCGATCAGGCGACAGCGGCGCTGGTCAAGGATCTCAAGCAACGCGGTTTGCTCGAGGACACGCTGGTGATTTGGGGTGGGGAATTCGGACGCACACCGATGGTGGAGACGAACCCCGCGCTGGGACGTGCGCTCGGTCGCGACCACCACCCGCAAGCTTTCACCATGTGGATGGCGGGTGGCGGCATCAAGCCGGGGATCACTTACGGGGCAACGGACGACATGGGTTTCCACATCGTCGAAAACGCCGTGGATGTGCACGACATCCAGGCCACGATCCTGCATCTACTCGGCTTCGATCACGAGCGCCTCACGTACCGCTTTCAAGGCCGCGATTTCCGGCTTACGGATGTGCACGGGAAGGTCGTGAAGGAGTTGCTGGCGTAGCGTGCAAACAAAGCGGTGAAGGGGTGTGATTGAAAGTGGTGCCGGTTGGTTTGGGTCTTCTGGATAAAGGTGTGTACTTTTGCGTCCCAGTGCTTAAATGTGATCGTCCATGGAAACATCTCATGGCCA
>Ga0068855_100004215_pt1 | contig 17549 bp, 18 predicted proteins | sample KBSCornC52_FD_66592 | JGI IMG/M metagenome (GOLD analysis project Ga0068855, IMG submission 66592) | Corn rhizosphere microbial communities from Kellogg Biological Station, Michigan, USA - KBS Corn C5-2 | ecosystem: Host-associated > Plants > Roots > Rhizosphere > Soil ...
AGCCTCGGGGTGCTCGTCGGACAGCTCGATCAGCACGCCGAGCTGCGGCGGCAAGTCGGGGCTGGTCTTGTGCAGGTAGCTCACCACGTGCTTGCCGGTGAACTTCGCGACGCGTCCGAGTTCGATCTTCTCGCCCAGCGCTGCGCTGTTCTCGTCGATCAGCTCGTTGACCTTGCGGCCGTCGATCTCGGCTGCGAGCAGGCCCTCTGCGTCGGTGGCGTCGGACGCCGCGAAGGCCTTCACCAACGTGGCGCCCAGTGCCTGGAAACGCTCACCCTTCGCCACGAAATCGGTCTCGCACTTGAGTTCGATCAACACGCCCGAGGTGCCGTCGGTGGCCGCGGCCACCAGCCCGTTCGCGGTGGTTCGCTCGGCACGCTTGCCGACGTCTTTCGCGCCCTTGATGCGCAAGATCTCGACGGCCTTGTCGAAGTCGCCGTCAGTCTCGTCGAGAGCCTTCTTGCAGTCCATCATTCCGGCGGCGGTCAGCTCACGGAGCCGCTTCACGTCGGCGGTGGTGTAGTTCGCCATGATCGGTCTCTCGTTCCTTCTTCGTAGGTCGGGTCAGCGGGTGTGGCGTTCACGCGCGCCACGAGGCGGGCCCGGACGACGATCACGCGCTGCTCGTCGTCCGGCATCGCCTCTTGGTGATGCTTCGAAAGCGTTACTCGGCTGCGGGTGCCGAAGCGGGCTCGGGCGAACTCGCTGCGGAGGCCTCGGATGTTGCGGCTGCCGCCTCGGGCGCAGCCGCGGCTGTCGTCGTCTCGGTGGCCTCGCCGCTGCCGGCGCGAACCAGCAGCTCGCGCTCCCAGTCAGCCAGCGGTTCGTCGCCACCTAGCTCGCGACCGGCCTCGGCCGCAGCGGCGGCATCGGCCTTTGCTGCATCACCGGTGCGTGCAGCGACGCGCGCCATCAAGCCGTCGGCAACCGCATCGGCGACCACCCGGGTCAGCAGGCTGACCGAGCGGATCGCGTCGTCGTTGCCGGGGATCTTGTAATCGACCTCATCGGGGTCGCAGTTGGTGTCGAGGATCGCCACCACCGGGATACCCAGCTTGCGGGCTTCGCCGACCGCAATGTGCTCCTTTTTGGTGTCGATGACCCAGACGGCGCTGGGCACGCGCGACATCTCGCGGATACCGCCGAGCGTCTTCTCCAGCTTCTCCTTCTCTCGCTGGAGAACGAGCGCTTCCTTCTTGGTGCGCTGGCCGTACGTCGCGCCACTCTGCTCGAGAATCTCGAGTTCCTTCAGGCGCTGCAGCCGCTTGTACACGGTCTGGAAGTTGGTAAGCATGCCGCCGAGCCAGCGCTGGTTGACGTAGGGCATGCCCACGCGGGTGGCCTGCTCGGCCACGGCCTCCTGTGCCTGCTTCTTGGTGCCGACGAACAGCACACTGCCGCCGTGGGCAACGGTCTCCTTGACGAACTCGTACGCGCGGTCGATGTAGCCCAGCGACTGCTGCAAGTCGATGATGTAGATGCCGTTGCGCTCGGTGAAGATGAAGCGCTTCATCTTCGGGTTCCAGCGGCGGGTCTGATGCCCGAAGTGAACGCCGCTCGCGAGCAGCTCTTTCATACTGACGACGGCCATGGCCGTGCTCCTTTTCGCACCCCACGCCCGGGCTTTCGTCCGCGGGCGTCGCCGGGTGCTGCTCTCGGTTCTTTGCGGACGCCGGTTGGCGACCGCACCTAGCGCCCTGGTCGCCGTGCACCCGACGGGGTCGGGCACCGAGAGGCGGCCGGCTCAGCGCCGCTTGCGCGCGAAGCTGGTCGGTGAGTTAGGGCGCGTGATGTAGATCCGGCTAGCCGGATCTCAGGTACCGCTGTGGCCCGGACGAGTCCGAACCTCACCGGAAGTGTACGTGAGCGCTTGTCCGCCGCACGAACCAGCCAACCGGGTAACTCCCAGCCTCAGGACGCACGCAAGTTACCCGGTTGGCATTTCGAGAATGAGTGAGTGAGGGCTCACTCATTCAGCTACGGTACCAGGCATGACCGCGAGCACTGCGACGAAGCCGGACGACGGCAAGCGCCTGCGCCGGGCACGGCCGCTGCCGCCCGACGAGCGGCGCGCCGCGCTGATCGAGGCGACCCTCGGATTGATCCGCAAGCACGGCGCCGACGTCAGCACCCGGCAGATCGCAGCGGCCGCCGCGGTTGCCGAGGGCACCATCTTTCGGGTCTTCCCCGACAAGGAGAGTCTCGTCCGGGCCGCGATCGATGCGGCGCTCGATCCGGCGTCCGTCGTTGCCGCGCTAGAACGCATCGATCCGGCGACACCTCTCGACGCAAAACTCGTTACCGTCGTGCGCATCACCCAACGGTGGCTCACCTCGGTGATCAGCCTGATGATGGTGCTGCACAAGCAACGACCCCCTACCGATGCAGCCCCGCCGCGAGGGGTTTCGGCGTCCGACAGCATCTCGCCGATCGTCGAGCGCCTGGTCGAGCCGGATCGAAAACTGCTGCGCGTCGAGCCCGCTGAACTGGCAAAGTTACTTCGGTTGCTGGTGTTTTCGAGCAGTCACCCAATTATCAAAAATACCCACCAGATAACTCCTGAGGAGATCGTCGCCGTGCTGCTCGACGGCGTCCGGCAACACGCCAACCCTGTGAAGAAGGACGACGGTGCCCCATGCTGATCTCACTGTTACGCCAGCATTTGCGCCCTTACAAGCGCTGGCTCGCCGCCGTAGTTGCGTTTCAGCTGATCGGCACGATGGCATCGTTGTACCTGCCGAGCCTGAACGCCGACATCATCGACAACGGCATCGCGAAGGGTGACACCGGCTACATCATCGGCACCGGCGGGTGGATGCTCGGTGTCAGTCTCGTGCAGATCACCTGCTCGATCACCGCAGTCTATTTCGGTGCGCGCGCCGCGATGAGCTTCGGCCGCGACCTTCGTGCCCTGATTTTCCAGCGGGTTGGCACATTTTCGGGGCGAGAGGTCGCCCACTTCGGCGCGCCGTCCCTCATCACGCGCAACACGAACGACGTGCAGCAGGTGCAGATGCTCGTCGTCACGACATGCACGATGCTCGTCGCGGCGCCGATCATGTGCGTAGGCGGCGTGATCATGGCACTGCGCGAAGACGTCGGGCTCTCGTGGCTGATGGGAGTCAGCGTGCCGGTGCTCGTCGTGGCGATCGGGCTGATTATCCGCCAGATGGTGCCGTCGTTTCGTTTGATGCAGAAGCGAATCGACGCGGTGAACCGGGTGCTACGTGAGCAGATCTCCGGTATTCGGGTGGTGCGCGCGTTCGTGCGCGAGCCCGTCGAGACCGCGCGCTTCGGCGACGCGAATGCAAGCCTCACGGCGACGGCATTGCGCACCGGCCGACTGATGTCGCTCATCTTCCCAACCGTGATGCTGGTGCTCAACGCCTCCAGCGTGGCGGTGTTGTGGTTCGGCGCGTTTCGGGTTGACTCCGGTCAGATGCAGATCGGCGCGCTCACCGCATTTCTCACCTATCTGATGCAGATCCTGATGTCCGTCATGATGGCTACCTTCATGCTCATCATGGTTCCTCGCGCAGCGGTCTGCGCCGAGCGCATCACCGAGGTGCTGCACACCGACTCATCGGTCGTGCTGCCCAAAAGCCCGGTCACGGAGGTTGCTGTGCGCGCCCAAGTGGAGCTGCGCGACGTCGCGTTTCAGTACCCGGGCGCAGCCGATCCCGTGCTGCGGGAGGTGTCTTTTGCCCTCAACGCTGGCCAGACCACCGCAGTTATCGGCAGCACGGGAACCGGTAAGACAACGCTCGTTTCGTTGATACCGCGACTGTTCGACGTCACGCATGGAGCCGTGCTCGTCGACGGCGTCGACGTCCGCGAGCTCTCCCAGGAGACGCTGTCCCGCAGAATTGGCCTGGTGCCGCAGCGGCCGTACCTGTTTTCGGGAACTATCGCGAGCAACCTGCGCTACGGAAACCCCGACGCCACCGACGACGAACTGTGGCGCGCACTCGAAATCGCCCAGGCACGTGACTTCGTCGAACAGATGCCAGAGGGTCTCGACGCGCCGATCGCGCAGGGCGGCACGAACGTCTCCGGCGGCCAGCGCCAGCGTTTGTCCATCGCGCGCGCACTCGTTCGCCAACCCGAGATCTACCTTTTCGATGAGTCGTTTTCTGCCCTCGATCTTGGCACCGACTCGCGGCTTCGGGCCGCGCTCCGGCCCGTGACCCGTGACGCGGCAGTACTTATCGTCGCGCAACGGGTGTCGACAATCGCCGACGCCGACCAGATAGTCGTGCTCGACAACGGCACCGTGGTCGGGCTAGGCCGACACGACGAACTCCTCACCAGCTGTCCCACGTACTCCGAAATCGTCGAGTCGCAAATCTCCGCTGAGGACGCCGCGTGAGTGCGCCGCAGCCTCCGCAGCCTCCGCAGCCACCGGAGCAGCGGCGCAGCGCAACGCCTCCGCCAACGCCGACACCTTCGGCCGTGTCGCCCACGACGATGCCCGCACAGGCCGCACCTGCTGCGATGCCGAAACGATTGCCCGCGGCCGGACGACGGACGGGCGGCCCGCCTTGGATGAACATGGGCTTGCCGGCCGAGAAGTCGATGAACTTCGGACCGTCGGCGAAGCGTTTGCTCCGGCTGCTGTTGCCCGAGCGGCTTCTCGTGCTGTGTGTGCTCGCCCTCGCGCTGATTAGCGTCTCTTTTTCGGTAATCGGGCCGAAGATACTCGGCCATGCGACCGACATCGTGTTCGCTGGCGTGCTCGGGAAGCGGCTCCCCGCGAACACGACGCTTCAACAAGCCGTCGACGCAGCCCGTGCGCGCGGCGACAACAGCATTGCCGATGTACTCGCCGGCACCAATGCGGTGCCCGGCCGCGGTATCAACTTCGGCGACCTGTCGCACGTGCTGCTGCTCGTCTTGGCGCTCTACATCGCCGCCAGCCTTTTCGCCTGGCTGCAGGGTTATCTACTGACCGGCGTCACGCAACGCACCGTCTTGAAGCTGCGGGCCGATGTCGAACAGAAGCTTAACCGGCTGCCGTTGAGCTATTTTGACCGCCAGCCACGCGGTGAACTGCTCAGCCGGGTGACGAACGACATCGACAACGTCGCCCAGAGCCTTCAACAAACTATGAGCCAGCTGCTCACCTCACTGCTCACCGTCGTCGGCGTGGTGACGATGATGTTCGTCGTCTCCCCATTGCTCGCAGTCATCGCGCTCGCAACCATCCCCGCCTCGATGGTCGTCACGAAGCTCGTCACCAAGCGGTCGCAAAAACAGTTCATCTCGCAGTGGACTCACACCGGCGAGCTGAACGCGCAGATTGAAGAAGCGTTCACCGGCCACGAACTGGTCACGGTGTTCGGGCGTCGTCGAGAGATCGAAGCGAGCTTCGCGCAAAAGAACGACGAACTGTTCAACGCAAGCTTCGGTGCGCAGTTCGTTTCAGGGATCATCATGCCGGCGATGATGTTCCTCGGAAATCTCAACTACGTTTTCATTGCGGTAGTCGGCGGCCTGCGCGTCGCTTCGGGTTCGATGAGTCTCGGCGATGTCCAGGCTTTTATCCAGTATTCGCGTCAGTTCACCCAGCCGTTGACACAGGTCGCCTCGATGGCGAACCTGCTGCAATCGGGTGTCGCATCTGCCGAAAGAGTTTTCGACTTGCTCGATGCTCCCGAAGAAAGTGCCGAACCGACGGCCGGCGCGCGCGACATCGCAGCTCGCGGACGCGTCGAGTTCGAGCACGTCGCCTTCCGGTACTCCCCCGACAAGCCGCTGATTGACGACCTTTCTCTTGTCGCCGAGCCGGGCCACACGATCGCTATCGTGGGGCCGACAGGCGCCGGGAAGACGACGCTCGTCAACCTCATCATGCGTTTCTACGAACTCGACGCCGGTCGCATCACACTGGACGGCGTCGACATCACGACCATGCGGCGCGATGAGTTGCGTTCGCAGGTCGGCATGGTCTTGCAGGACGCCTGGCTGTTCGGTGGCACGATCAAAGACAACATCTTGTACGGAAATCCCGTTGCCACGGAGGCAGAAATGCTCGCGGCTGCGAAGGCTACCTTCGTCGACCGGTTCGTGCGTGGCCTTCCCGACGGTTACGACACCGTTATCGACGAAGAGAGCAGCAACATCAGCACGGGACAAAAGCAGCTCATCACGATCGCCCGAGCGTTTCTGGTCGACCCGTCGCTGCTTATCCTCGACGAAGCAACCAGTTCGGTCGACACCCGAACAGAGGCACTCGTGCAACACGCGATGGCGGCGCTGCGTTCGAACCGCACCAGCTTCGTCATCGCGCACCGGTTGTCGACGATTCGCGACGCCGACACCATCCTCGTCATGCAAGACGGCAGCATCGTCGAGCAGGGCACACACACGCAGCTCCTCGCCGCCGAGGGTGCCTACTACGACCTTTACCAAGCGCAGTTCGTTCGCGCGCCCGCCGAGACGGGCGAACCGACAGCCGTACGCGCCTGACCCCTGTTTTCCACACGTTCATGGCAGCGTTTGGTTCTCCACAACCAACAACCAACGAGCCGGACGACGAATGCAACCCCACGATGCTCTAGCGCATGACGATTCATCAGCGCTCGCATGGTCATTCCTTCACCGAGCCACGGTCGTGGTTAGTTCTGACGCCAGGTCGGCGGCTTTTCGTCGTCCTCGCCGTGGCCGTGGCGTGGCTGTTGGTGTCACCGGCCGCGCGAGCGGTCGCGGCTACGAGCGGCCCCTTCGTGCCACCGTTGCCGCCGCAGGTCGTGGTGCTCGACGGTTTCGCCCCGCCTGGTGAACCCTGGCTTGCCGGCAACCGCGGCGTCGACCTGTCCGCCACGACGGGCGAGCCCGTGTCCGCGGCGGCCGCCGGCACGGTTCTGTACGCGGGAGCGCTGGCGGGCCGCGGGGTTATCTCGATCGACCACGGCGGCGGCATCCGTACGACCTATGAGCCGGTCGATCCTTTGGTGCACGTCGGCGACGTCGTGACCCAAGGGCAGCTGATCGGGCAGGTGTCAGGTGCGGTCGACAACTGCGGGCCACCCGGTTCATGCCTGCACTGGGGCGCGATCACAGCGAATGGTTACGTAGATCCGCTGGGCTTTCTCGGTGCGCCAAAAATCAAGCTGCTGCCGATCTGGGGTAACGGGCTGCCAGGAGCATCGGGTGACCAGACTCATACGCCACCGCAGCGGCGCGCTGTAGCGGCCGAAACGCCGGCGGAGGCAATGGCCAGTCAGCGCGTGGCGACCGCAGATGCGTCACAGCGCAGTGCCGTCACCGCTCCGGTTTCTGGTGCGACGCTACCGAGCACCGCGTTGGCGGCCGGTGCGCTCGCGGCGAGCGCACTGGCAGGTGGTGCGGTGACATTGCGTCGACGCAGCCGCAGCCCTTCATAGGAATGTGGACGGCGGCGCTGGGTTCACCCGAGGCGAGTGACCGGCTCGCCTTGAGGTTGCGCGAGTTCGCCGCCGCATGTGCCGACCGCGCCGGTCGCGGTCGCGGCACCGCTCGCCGGGAATCGCCGTCACCGTTTGCGATAAGCGTCGCCACGCCCCCGATGGTCACCGACCATGTCTTTGGCACCACAAGGTTCGCGCAAATAACCCCGGCATCACGCACTGTGGCTGCTATCCGATTCGTCGTCCATCGTGGGCCAAAGTCACGAGCACCTTGCGCACGTATGCATCAGGATTTCGAAGGGCGCCACCCCAATGCCGGTGCGTTCGCCGCAGTGCAATCTGGAGCAGGTCATTCGCTCGATGAACGTCATCGCACAACAGCGCTGCGGTGCGGAGGAGCGAAGCCGACCGGGCGCGCACGAACTCCTCGAAGTCGCCGTCGAGTTTGGTGCGCATGACCATGTCGACTCTGGCGGCAACGCTGTGGTTGCCTCAGTAGCCGAAGAAGCGCGGGAGGACGGTCAAGCCGAAGTCTGCTCGGCCAGTTTGGCCCGCAGTTGCAGCACGGCTTTCGTGTGCATCTGGCAGATGCGACTCTCGGTGACGCCGAGAACTTGGCCGATCTCGGCCAAGGTGAGGCCCTCGTAGTAGTACAGCGTGACGACGATCTTCTCCCGCTCGGGCAGGGTGTTGATCGCGCGCGACAACAGGTACTTCGTTTCCTCGGTCTCGAAAACCTCGACCGGATCCTCGGCCTTGGTATCTTCGAGCGTGTCGACGAGCGACAGCTTGTCACCGCGCTCGCCGCCGACGTTGAGCAACTCATCGAGGGCGATCACGTTCACGAACGACACCTGGCTGAAAATCGTGTGCAGCTCTTCGAGACCGATACTGAGCTCGCCGGCGACCTCGGCCTCGGTGGGCGTGCGATGCAGTTTCGCCTCCAGCGCGGCGTAGGCCTTCTCGACCTCGCGTGCCTTGTAGCGAACCGAGCGCGGGATCCAGTCGATCGCCCGCAACTCGTCGATGATCGCGCCCTTGATCCGGCTGATCGCATAGGTCTCAAACTTGATCGCGCGTTCGAGATCGAACTTCTCGATCGCATCGATCAGCCCGAAGATCCCGTACGAAACGAGGTCGGCCTGCTCGATGTTGGGCGGAAGCCCGACGCCGACGCGGCCGGCAACGTACTTCACCAGCGGCGAGTAGTGCAAGATCAATCGCTCGCGTAGACGGCCCTCGCCGCTTGCCTTGAACTCTTGCCACAATTCACGCAGCGCGGCATCGGCATCGAGCTTCGCCGCAACCACGTCTTCTTCTGCTGTGCTGGCCAGCACGCCGGAGCTCTTAGGCTCTGGGGTGCGCGCGGTCATAGGTAGCCCTCAGTCGCTCGATGGATACATGCGTATAGATCTGTGTGGTTGCGAGCGTAGCGTGACCGAGTATCTCTTGGACGGTTCTTAGGTCTGCGCCGCCCTCAAGAAGATGCGTTGCCGCGCTATGTCGCAAACCGTGGGGGCCTAGATCAGGCGCGTCGCTAACCCGCGCCAGCCGCGCATGCACGAGCCGTCGCACCTCGCGCTGATCGATCCGCGATCCCCGCGTGCCGACGAACAGCGCGGCGCCGCTCGCCGCGGTGATCAAGATCGCTCGACCGGACCGAACCCAACGCTCGACAGCCTTCGCGGCAGGCACCCCGAGCGGCACGCTGCGCGCCTTGTTGCCCTTGCCGAGCACTCGCACGAGCCGGCGCGCGCCGTCGACATCGCCGAGATCGAGGCCGGTCAACTCGCCGACCCGGATCCCGGTCGCGTACAGCACCTCAAGGATCGCGTCGTCGCGCAGCACGCGGGCCCGCTCGATCGGATCGAGGTCGGCTGCGGCCGAACCAGACCCAGCTGAGCCCGCTGAACCCGCTGCCGGCAATCTGCCGGCCGGTTCAGCTGAACCAACCCGCGCCGCGCTCGGCACCCCCGACCGGTCGTACCCATCGATCATCGCAAAGGCCTGGTCAGGCGTGAGGACGGCCGGCAGCGACCGGTGCGCTTTCGGGCTCGCCAGTTTCAACCCCGGATCGACCCCGATCCACCCGCGTCGGGTGCAATACGCCGTAAAGACCCGCGCGGACGCCGCCCGACGGGCCAGCGTCGTGCGAGCCTTTCCCGTCGTCGACAACTTGGCCAGCCAGCTGCGCAGGACGCCGATATCTAGATCACCCACCGACGTGCACTGAAGGCGTGCGGCATGCGCAAGCAGCCCCCGGACGTCGGTGGCGTACGCCCGAACCGTGTGGGGCGACAGTCCACGTTCGAACCGCAGGTGATCGACGAAGGCGTCGAGGGCGTGGCCGAATTCGCCACCGCTGGTTGCCGCATCACGACTCACCCTCGCACGGTCGCGGGCGACGGGGCCCTGGTCAAGCACCCGCTGACGGTGAGTCGCCCGCGCCGTAACCGATCGTCATCGACGTCCGGGCAGGCGGATGTGCAGTCAAGCGGTGCCGGTCGCGGCTCGTGGTGACCGACAGCGGCAAAGCGACCATCGGCTGGCGGCTAACGGACAGCGGGAGACGGCAGCTCAGGTCGATTCGCGCCGGACTCGCCACCCGCCGTCGACATTCTCGACGAATCCGCCTGCCGCGAGGCGGCCCAGCGAACGTCCGACCGAAATAACGTCGATCCCGGCCGTCCGAGCTATTCGAGCGACGCCAACGGCGGCGCGCGCCGGCACTGCCTCGAGCACCCGGCGCGTTGTGGAGTCGAGCCCGTCGCGCGGGTCGGTCGGCATCTCCGGCAACGGCGCCAGATCGGTGCCGATTTCTCCGACGACCTCGATGACGTCAGCGGCGCTCGTGACGCACACCGACTCAGGCTGCTTGAGCAGCTCGTTCGTGCCCGCTGACATGGTCGAGGTGATCGGCCCAGGCACCGACATCACGTGCCGCATCATTCCGGCCGCGCGGTTCGCCGTGCTCAGCGATCCGCTGCGAATCGCCGCCTCCACGACGACCGTGCCCTTCGTGAGTGCGGCGATGACCCGATTTCGCACCAGGAACCGGTGTCGCATCGGCGAGCACCCGGGCGGCCACTCGCTGATGACCAGCCCGGTCGTGGCGACCCGATCGATCAACGCCGAATGACCACGGGGGTAGGCGACATCGACGCCGCAGGCGAGCACGGCAACCGTGTCACCACACGCGCTGAGCGCGCCTCGGTGCGCCGCGCCATCGATTCCGTATGCGCCGCCAGATACGACGGCCCAGCCGCGCTCGACTAGCCCGAACGAGAACTCGGAGGCGACGTATTCGCCGTACGCAGTGGAGGCCCGGGCGCCGACGACCGCCACCGATCGCGCGCACGCGGCCCGCAGGTCGAGATTGCCGCGCACCCACAATCCGAACGGAATCGCCGCATATTCGGCCGGCAGCATTGCGATGTCGGCGAGCTGATCGGGCCATTCGGCGTCACCCGGGATCACGAACCGCGCGCCGACGGCGCTGGCCGCTGCGAGATCACGCTCGGGTGAGGCACTCGGAATTCGTTCGTTCCAGTTCCGGCGTTGGGGCGTGGTCGGCGGCTGGCTGAGCAACCACTCAACGGTTGCTACCGCACCTTCGCCAGCCACCCTGCGAGCGAGACCCACCTCGCCGGGTTCGGCAACTCGGCAAAGCAGCGCCCTAGCCAACCGCTCGTCGTCAATCCGGCCAATCACGCGGCCACCCCGGTGCGCAGGTAGAGCGCTTCGTCGATCTCGTCGGCACCTGGGCGCGACCGGTCGGCCAGGTCGGCCAAGGTCCAGGCGACGCGCATCACCCGGTCGAGACCGCGCAGCGAGATCCAGCCGGTTTCGAGCGCGCGTTCGGCAGCGACCATTGCAGGACGCGGTGGCGCCCATCGACCGCGCAGCTCGCGGCCGGGAATCTCGCTGTTCGACGACCAAGGCAAGCCGGCGAACCGCTCGGCCGAACGCTCGCGGGCAATCAACACTCGCTTCGCGACCACCTCCGTGGGCTCGGCCTGGTTACGATCGGCCAGAAATTCCGCACGGCTCACCGGATGCATGCGAACTTGCAAATCGACGCGGTCGAGCAACGGACCGGAAAGCCTGCTCAGATAACGCCGCCGCACCAGCGGCGAGCACGTGCAGGCGGACGGCGAGGCAGCCGTCGCGCAACCACACGGATTTGCCGCCAGCACAAGCAAAAAGCGGGCTGGGTATTCGGCGACTCCGCCCGACCGCGCAATTCGCACGTGCCCCGATTCGAGGGGCTGCCGAAGCGCGTCCAGCACCCCTGAGTTGAACTCAGGTGCCTCGTCGAGAAAGAGGATTCCCTTATGGGCGAGGGAGATCTGCCCAGGACGAGCCATGCCGCTACCACCGCCGATCAGTGCCGAAACAGAAGCGGTGTGATGCGGATCGCGAAACGGTGGCCTCGTCACGAGCGGGCAATCGCTGGGCAGCACGCCGGCGACAGAGTGCACCGAGGTGACCTCGAGCGCAGCGCGGCGATCGAGCGACGGCAACAATCCGGGTAACCGCGCAGCGAGCATCGTCTTGCCGGTACCGGGGTCACCGACCAGGAAGGTGTGGTGCGAACCGGCGGCGGCCACCTCGATAGCCCGGCGGCCCGCGGGCTGGCCGAGAACGTCGGACAGGTCAGGCTCGGCGGCCGCCGAATTGCCGGACAAACAAGCACTTTCTGGCTGTCGAAGTCGGGCCGTGTCGAGTTGTGAGGGCACGACGCGCAGTGGCGGGCGACCATCGCGCACCGTGTCGAGCAGCTCGCGCAGCGAATCGACCGCCCACACTTCGAGTTCGGGCAGCAGCGCCGCTTCAGCCGCATTCGCCTCGGGCACCACGACTCGGTGGAACCCCGCCTCGGAGGCCGCGAGGGCGGCCGGCAGCACGCCACGGATCGCCCGCACTCGACCGTCGAGGCCGAGTTCGCCGAGCAACACCATCTCGTGTAGCGCGGGCGCCGGCAGAACCCCGGCCGCGCACAAGATGGCTGCCGCCATCGGCAGATCGAAGCCGGATCCGTGCTTCGGCAGGGTGGCAGGGGAAAGCCCGAGCGTGATGCGTTTTTGCGGCCACGCCTCGCCCGAGTTGACGATCGCCGACCGCACGCGGTCGCGCGATTCCGACAGGGCGGCATCAGGCAGGCCGATGATGGTCAGGGCCGGCAGACCCTGCGCAAGGTCTGCCTCCACCTCGACGACCTGGCCGGTGACGCCCGCCAATGCGACCGCCCAAGCCCGTGCCAGCGCCATCAGAACGCCCCCCGCAGATGCTCGACGATTGCCGCACCCGACGCGGGCGCGAGCACCGAGACCACGTCGAACCGAACCTCGGCATAGCTGGCGGGATCGCCATCATCCGTGGCCGCCTGCACACGTTGTTGGGCCAGCCAATGCACCGCAAGCTTGCGCAGCCGCGCGGCCTTTACCGGCGTCACGGCATCGAGCGGAGTACCGAATCCAACGCCTCGGCGAGTCTTCACCTCGCACACCACGAGCACATCGCCCTCGCGCGCCACGATGTCGACCTCACCTGCGCGGCAGCGCCAGTTGCGGTCGAGCACCGACAACCCCGACTCGATCAGGTGCCGAACGGCGACATCTTCGCCGTAACGGCCGAGCGCACCGCGCGCAGTAGGGACGCGAACCGAGCCCATCACCACACCACCTCCGACATCGAGACTGTCGAAGTCGGACGGCGGTCAGCCGCTTACGGGCCGGTGCTGTGGATACGGCGAACGTTCGCCCTGCGCTGTGGAAACCCGCTGGAACACCGCCTCGACGGGCCTCCCGGGTGGCTCAGGTCTCGCCAGGGATCTGCAGATCGCTCTTGGCGAGCTCTTCGACGTTGACGTCTTTGAAGGTGACGACCTTCACGTTCTTCACCAACCGCTGCGGCCGGTACATATCCCACACCCAGGCGTCGGACATGCTGACCTCGAAGAACACCTCGCCGCCGGCGTTGCGCACGTCAAGCACGTATTCGTTGGTGAGGTAAAACCGGCGCTCGGTCTCGATCACGTACTTGAACAAGCCGACGACGTCGCGATATTCGCGATAGAGCTGAAGCTCCATGTCGGTCTCGTAGTTTTCGAGATCCTCGGCACTCACGGCACCTCCACCACGGTCTCGACCAATCGCCCGGTCTCGCCCGACTGCACGGGCTCGACCAGCTCCGCAGCCGGGAAAGCCTCCCTGCCGCGCTTCGTGCTCCGGCGTCTATTGTCGCGCACTTCGGTCGCGAGATCGGCAGCCTCGATGATCTCGAACTCATCGACTGTCTCCACCGGATCCGCGGGGCCGCCGGCGGCAACCGGGTCGCCCGGGTGGAGGACCCGAAGGCAAACCTCGGGACGGCCTGCGGCTGACATGCGCACGTTGACGAACGACCGGCGGTGCTGCGCGCAAGGCCCGTGCGCGGCCAGCGCAGCCTGGTGCTCCTTGGTGACATAGCCCTTGTGCTCTGCGAAGCCGTAGGCGGGAAAGTCGTCGTGCATCGCGACCATCAAGCGGTCGCGCGTCACCTTGGCGATCACCGACGCCGCGGCGATGCAGGCCGCGACCCGATCTCCCTTCCAGACCGCGAGCCCGGGCGCACCGATGCCCGCCACCGGAAAGCCGTCGGTGAGCACGTACGACGGCCGCGCCGGGAGCCCGGCGACGGCTCGGCGCATGCCTTCGAGGTTCGCCTTGTGCACGCCGAGCCGGTCGACCTCGGCCGACGAGATCACGATCGCGTTCCAGGCCAGCGCCCGCTTGATCACCTGGGCATACACCCGTTCACGAGCGGCGGGCGTCAGCAATTTGGAGTCGGCCAATTCGGGGATCATGCCGGCCCGGCCCGGCGCAAGGATCGCCGCACCGACCACGAGTGGGCCGGCACACGCGCCGCGCCCGGCCTCATCGGCACCCGCGACCGGATCGAGCCCGATCCGCGCCAGACTGCGCTCGTAGGAATAGAGGTTCCCCTGGCTGCTTCTGCGGGGCTTCATCGTCGCGACCCTATGCGATGACTCATCGCAATCGACCCTACGTCGAGCCGCCGGCCTGGACACTGGAACGGCCGCCATCGCGTCGGGCACATCTGCGCAATCGACGTCGGCGGCGCACCCTAAGCGCGCCGATCGGCAACATTGCTGCCAGGCCGAGCCCGTAGGGCGTGCTCGACGTCCCGAACGTCGCCGCACCGGCCACTGCGGTAAACGATTTCGGGATCGCCAACCCCCGCCAGTGGCCGAGCGGCCAGACGATCACGAAAGCGCGCCCGATGATCTTGCTCTCGGGGATGGTGCCACCACCCGGGTCACCGGTGTGCGAGCGCGAGTCAGCGGAGTCGTCACGGTGGTCGCCTTCGACCCATACCCGACCCGGCGGGACGACGATGTCGAAGGGCCGCGCTGCGTTGACCTTGGTCGTCGTGGGCACTGCCACCGGATCGCCGGAGGCTAGGTAGTTCTCGTTGAGCGCCTTGCCGTTGACGGTGATGCGGCCTTGAGCGTCGCAGCAGATCACGTGATCGCCGGGCACCCCGATGACCCTCTTGATGAAGTCCTTCTCGCCGTCGGGTGCGAAGCCGAGAAAGCTGCCGACGTCATGGAACGCCCGCGCCACCGGGTTGGACGGCGTGGACGTGGTGGCTTCCGGCGTCCATGAATCTTCGCCGTTGAACACGATGATCTGGCCACGCTGGACGTGGCCGACCTTGTACGACATGCGGTTGACGAGCACCCGGTCACCGATGTGCAGCGTGTTTTCCATCGAACCCGACGGAATGTAAAACGCCTGGAAAAAGAACTGATGGACAACGAGCGCGATGGCAAGCGCGATCGCGAGCAACGCAACGGCCTCGACCCAAAAAGGACGCTGGTGCTTGGGCTTGCGGTGGCTGCCGCCCCGCACGGCCGCGCCAGCCGCGCCCGCTGAGCTGGCCGAGTCGGGTGGAACTGCCGAAGCGTCGATGTCGTCCGCGACATCGCTTCGAATGGGCTCGTCGACCAACGCAGGCCTAAACGGTTCGTGAACTGACGCCGAGGTCAGTTCGCAGCAACCGTGTCTTTGGTGTCGCGCTTCTCGCGGATCTTCGCCTTCTTGCCGCGCAACTCGCGCAGGTAGTAGAGCTTCGCGCGACGCACGTCACCGCGGGTGACGACCTCGATCTTGTCGAGAACCGGGGTGTGCACCGGGAAGGTGCGCTCGACACCGACACCGAAGCTCACTTTGCGAACCGTGAACGTTTCACGTACGCCGTTGCCCTGGCGGCGGATGACCACGCCCTGGAAGACCTGCACACGCGACCGGTTGCCTTCGACGACGCGAACGTGGACCTTCAGCGTGTCGCCGGGACGAAAGTCAGGAACGTCCGACCGGAAGGAGGCGGCGTCGAGAGCATCGAGGGTGTGCATGGTTGTGTCGTCCTGCCTGATGAGGGGCCGGTCAAAGAATGCGGGCTAGCTCAAGATTGGCTCGGGCAACTAACGAAGCGACGCCAAGCAACCCGGGCAACCGGTCTAGTTTGCCACAGCATCGCCGTCGGGCCGAATCGGGTCCTTGATCTCGGACGTCTCGGACGCCAGCACGCCGCGGTCGGCCTTCGTCAGCGACTCGTCGGGCAGGCCCGCGATCAAGTCTGGCCGGCGAGCCGCGGTGCGCCGAAGCGACTGCTCACGACGCCAGCGAGCGATCGCGCCGTGGTTGCCGCTCGTCAACACCTCTGGCACGTCGAGCCCGCGCCAGGTCGGTGGCTTCGTATATGCCGGGCCTTCGAGCAGCCCAGCGACGTGCGACTCCTCGACGAGCGATGCTGCATTCCCGACCACGCCCGGCAACAACCTGATGACCGCCTCGAGTACCACGAGCACGGCCGCCTCTCCCCCGCCGAGCACGTAGTCCCCGATCGAGATCTCGTCGACCCGCATGCGGGTGCGCGCGTGGTCGATCACCCGGTAGTCGATGCCCTCGTAACGCCCGCACGCGAACGCGAGCCACGGCTGCGCCGCGTACGCCTCGGCTGTGGCCTGCGTGAACGGCACTCCGGAGGGCGTCGGCACGATGAGCAGCGGCTGCTCTTCGCCGTCCGGCGCAATCTCGTCTAAAGCTTCACCCCACGGCTCGGGTCGCATAACCATGCCGGGCCCGCCGCCGTAGGGGGTGTCGTCGACGGTGCGGTGCACGTCATGGGTGAAGTCGCGAAGATCATGAATGTGGACGTCGAGAAGCCCTCGCTCGCGGGCCTTGCCGACCAGCGAGAGTTCGAGCGGCGAGAGGTAGTCGGGGAAGATCGTGACGACGTCGATGCGCATCGGGGCAACCCTTAGGACGACGGTTCGTCGAGCGTCTCGGGATCGAGCAAGCCGGGGCGGGCGACCACTGCGATCACCCTCGCATCGAGGTCGATTCTCGGGACTAGGTCGGCGACGAACGGCACCAGCACCTCGACGCCGTCGGCCCGCTCGATGGCCAACACGTCTTGCGCCGGCAGGTGCAGCACGTCGGTGACCGCGCCGACCGCTTGGCCGTCGGTCGTGACGACGTTCAGGCCGATCAGCTGGTGATCGTAGAACTCGTCGGGATCGGTGAGCCGCTCGGCTTCATCGACATCGACGACAAGCATCGTGCCGCGCAGCGTTTCGGCCTGAGTGCGGTCGTCGATGCCGGTGAATCGCACGAGCAACCGGCCCTGGTGCCAGCGGGTGGCAACCACGGTCAGCGGACCGCGAGCCGATGGATCGGTGTCGAGCACGGCGTTCTCGGCAAAGCGGCGATCGGGCTCGTCGGTACGAACCTCGACCGCTACCTCGCCGCGGACCCCGTGTGCGCGACCGATGCGTCCGATCACAACGTGCACGGGAACCTGAGCCTCTCGCGTTCGCGAGGCTCAGCGACCGCCGTCGACGTCGACCAGGTCGACTCGAACCGACGAGCCGCCGAGGGCAGACATGACCGTGCGCAACGCTTTTGCGGTGCGTCCCATACGGCCGATGACCTTGCCGAGGTCTTCGGGATGCACTCGGACCTCGAGCACCTGACCGCGGCGCTGGCTACGCGCTCGCACCTCGACGTCGTCGGGATGGGTGACGATGCCCTTGACCAGATGTTCGAGTGCCTCTTCGAGGGTCTCGGTGTCGGCGGCCGGCACGGGCGTTAG
>Ga0068855_100004216_pt1 | contig 17549 bp, 12 predicted proteins | sample KBSCornC52_FD_66592 | JGI IMG/M metagenome (GOLD analysis project Ga0068855, IMG submission 66592) | Corn rhizosphere microbial communities from Kellogg Biological Station, Michigan, USA - KBS Corn C5-2 | ecosystem: Host-associated > Plants > Roots > Rhizosphere > Soil ...
TAGTTGAGCCGAAGCTGCAGCGCTTCCTGCTGAACATGACAAACCCGGACCCCTACCAGCGCCCCGATGACTGCTGGCAGCTGTACGAGGAGCTTGATCGGCTCAAAGTAGAGCTATGGGGTCCCAAGAAGTGGCGCGTCTTCGAAATGCCCGCGCCCTCCACTTTAGGTTAAGCGAGAAGGAGATAGATCACGATGGGTTATGGAAATTATCACGAGGATGTGGAGTCTGCCCGCGAGGCGATGCGAAGCACCCGGGCTGTCAGCGCTGGAATGTTCGCCCGCAACGAACAGATCGCGCACGGTGGGCAGCAGGGCATTCACCCTATGCTGGATATCCGTCGCCCGAACGGCAAGCAGGTGTTGTCGAGCGAGCAGCACCCCTACCCGACGCCGCTCGCGCTCTTCATGGATGTGACTAGCAGCCGGGGACCCGACTCTCTGGCGCTCTATCAGGCGGTTCCCGCGCTGCTTGGCTCGCTTCGATCGCTCGATCTGGTGAGTTCGCCGCAGATCGCATGGATCGGAGTAGGTGACGCGAAGTCCGATGTGGCTGGGATCCAGTTTTCGCCGTTTGAATCGGACGCGCGCATTGACCAGTGGCTGAAAGAGCTGTGGCTGGAGGGTGGAGGAGGCGGAACGGGCGAGGAATCCTATGAGCTCTGCGCCTATGCCGCCGGTCACTGCATCCAATACTGCACGGAGGAGCAGGGCCGAAAGGGCTACGCATTCATCTTCGGCGACGAGGCCCCGTATCCCACCGTCTCGGCTTACGAAGTGCGGACATTCCTCGGCCTCGACCTCGCGGAGGATGTACCAACAGAGCAGGCATTCGAGCGCCTTCGCAAGCTGTTCCATGTCTTTCTCATCCAGCCGCGCGCTACGGCAGCCGAGCGCAAGGAGGCGATCGACAGCGAGCTGCAGAAACGGCTCGAAGCGGAAGGCGGCCAGTTCCGCGAGGTCGACATCCGGTTCACGATGCGCTGGGACAATCTCGACCTGCGCAACGGAGAATACTGGGACGTCGATCTCCACGCGAAAACGCCCGCCGGCAAGCACATATACTATGGCGACCGGCGCTCGGAAGAGGGCGGTTACCTGGACGTCGATGCCAACGCCGAGCGGCTGATGGAGAAGCCCGTCGAGAACATTCGCTGGGCCAAGGGCGCAGCCCGGGAGGGTGAGTACGAGTTCTGGATCGTGCCCTATTCACGGAAAGGCTCCACGCCGCATCCCGTCGAGGTCTACTACGAGCTTGAAATCAACGGCGAGTTGGTGAAGAGCGGCACGCACACGTTCACCGCGTACCAGAGCGGCGAAGCGGACCGGTTCTTTGTCGGCAAATACCGGTTTGCCTCCGGAGCGCGCAGGAATGCCAACGCCGCGACCGACGGCTATGCGGCCTACGACGAGACCGTCGTGCGCGACAAATGGCGGCGCTACTTACCGGCGGCGAATATACTGCAGGTACAGGATGCGGCGACCGGTGTGGAGGCGATGCTCGGAGCCATTGCCATCCAGGAAGGCAAAATGTCCCTCGACGAGTTTATGGACGTGCTGGTCGATCGCGAAGTCCCGCCGGAGCGCCGCGCCGACGTGCAGACCGCCCTGACAGAGTTCGCGCGCGGCGGAGTGGTCGCGTCTGTGCCAGCGGCGTTGTTTACATAGATGCCCCGTTCCTTTATTGTGGTTGGGCTTGGATTCGGGGATGAAGGGAAGGGCTCGGTTGTAGACCATCTGGTGCGGCGGCATGGGATTCGGATGGTCGCGCGGTTCAACGGGGGCGCTCAGGCTCGGCACCATGTCGCGTGTAACGGTGTAGTGCATGGCTTTTCGCAATTCGGCTCCGGCACGCTCGCCGGGGCCGAAACCTTACTCACCAGGTTCATGCTTTTTGAGCCGCTTGCCTTCTGCCGCGAGGCGTTGACACTCTCCCAGCTCGGCGTTCCTGATCCATACGCGATGGTGACCCTCAGCGAACGGGCGCCAATCATCACGCCGCCGAATATCCTCGCAAACCGCATTCTGGAGCTGAATCGAGGCGCAGGGCGACATGGTTCGTGCGGCCTGGGCATCGGCCTCACGCAGCAGGACGTGGAGGCATGCGGCGATTCTGCGATCTATGCCGGAGACCTGCGCGCGGGCCATCTGGTTCGCGAAAAGCTCGAGATGGTCCTGCAGCGCCGCCTGGAGACGATCGCCAGTATCGTCTCAGACGAGACGCTTGAGCTCAGAAACCAGCTCGCCGCGACGGATCTCGATAATCTGGCAGCGTTCTACGCCGAGTTTGCCGCCCGCATCCGAATCGTCCCCGACGAGCAGATTTCGGAGGCGCTTCGCAATCGGGATGCCGTGTTTGAAGGGGCGCAGGGCGTACTCCTGGACCAGGAGAAGGGATTCTTCCCCTACGTCACGCGTTCGGCTACAACCTTCGAAAATGCCGATCGCCTGCTGGACGATGCAGGGTTTGACGGGGAGCGCGCACGTATCGGCCTGCTTCGGGCGTATGCGACGCGTCACGGCGCGGGCCCGCTGCCCACGGAGTCATGTGAATTGAAAGTCGAGCCCTGTCATAATTCTGTCAATCCATGGCAGGGCGAATTCCGGACCGGCTGGTTCGATGCCGTGGCGGCGCGCTATGCCCTAAATATCGTAGGGGGCGTGAACATTCTGGGCATTACAAACGTCGATCGGCTGGTCTCTCTGCCGATGATGAAAGCGGCGTGTACATACGGGCCAGAAGTTTCGTTCCCGAGCGGCGGAATTCCGATCATCGCTCCCGATCTCTATGCACTTCGCGCGCGTACCGGTTCCCTGGCTGAGGCCGTGCCACAGTATGCGCCGCTGCCCTCGATATCGAGCGCCTCCACCGCACACTACCTGAAATATGTGGCTGCTCTCGGCGAGATGATTGGCCACCAGATCGACATGATTTCTGCCACTGCGGGCGAACCGAAGATTTATCCAACAACGGAGGCCCGACCGAAATGCTAAACGTGGAGGTGTACCGTGGCGATCGGGTGGAAGGGGAGCTATCGACCGACAAGATTAAATCCGTGCTGGCCGGGAGCGAACACACGCTCTGGGCCGACATGGAGTCCCCCAACGATCAGGACTGGATGACGCTGAGCGAGCTGTTCGGCTTTCACCCGTTAGCGATCGAAGACGCGCAGAAGCAGGATCAGCGGGCCAAGGTCGATGAATACGAGGGCTACCTGTTTCTGTCGCTGAGATCGTGGCGGGGCTTCCAGCGTGACGTGGATGACATCGAGGACGTTACCAACGAGATCGACGTTTTCCTTGGTCCCAACTATTTCGTGACGATTCATCAAGAGGCGTGCCCAGCCGTCACGGAGACACGGCGGCGCTGGGAGCAGCATCCGGACAAGCTCACGAAAGGGCCGGCATACCTTCTCTACGAGCTCCTTGACACGATCATCGACGACTTCTTCCCGATCATCGATCAAATGGATGATGAGATCGACAAGCTGGAAACGATCGTTTATGCGTCCGCCGGCAGCATCGACGTCGGGCCCGCGCTGAGATTAAAGCGGCGGCTCCTGCTCCTGCGCCAGACTATTTCCCCGATGCGCGATGTGGTGAACCATTTGCTCCGAACGGATATAGGGCTTATCCCCGCCGGTGCGCGCGTCTACCTTCAAGACGTGTACGATCACGCTCTTCGCCAGGTGGAGCAGGTGGATCTTCATCGGGATATGCTCACCGGCGTGCTGGATGCCCTCATGGCTCAGACAAGCAACCGCCTCAACCAGGTGATGAAGACCATGACGGCGGTCGCGACGATCCTTATGAGCGCCTCACTCATCACGGGTGTTTACGGCATGAACTTCGAGCACATGCCTGAATTGCATACGAAATATGGCTATTACGTCACACTCGCTTCGATGGGAATAATCGCCTTCGGACTAACAGTGTACTTTAAGCGTATCAAGTGGCTGTAGCAATCGATAAGTGATAATTCTCTTACAGCGAAGCTTAGACGGAATCTAGTGGCCTTGCTGCGATGACGAAAGCTACGATTAGCTTTGATTTAAGCCAGGCGCGTGGTTGGTTTTGGAGTTTACGGCTCCAATCTGCCGATACTTCTCAGCCATATCGGGATCAGAAAGTTTGAGATTTCGAAAACACGCCTCACACAGCCACTCTTCGGTTTCGCCCTGAGTATCCTTCTGAACGACTGCGGCGGGCTTGCGACAGCCAATCACGTCACAGAATTCGTATGCCTCTTGATGGTTCAAAGTTATACTTCCTTACGTTGATCGACATGAAAGCGATTGAGCCTTCTACGCCTGCCAGCGAGGGAGGACAGATTCTTAGTGTGAACAGGGGGTATGGCTCTCGTGATTGAATGATTGCCGGATTGCGGTTTGAATCGCGATGGTTGGCCCGGACGGGCGTGACCAGTTCGACCGGCCGGAGACGATCAAGACAAGGTTTGCGGAGGGGCGCGATCAGAGAAGGCGGCACTACAACACGAACTTGGACAGCCCACCCGCAGAGGGTGTGCAGATATCGGGACCTGATTCGGCGGACCGACTGGTGCGAGCGCAGGGCCGATGGGCCCATACGATATTGCGAGGCGCTGCCAGGTCGAAGCAGCGCGCACTCGCCTGAAACGCGCTTTGAAATGTGTAGGATGGCGCAGTTGCGTGGCGCCCGGAGCGTCGACCGGCTTCGAGGAAGAACTTTCCCTGCGAGCGGAAATGCAGACATGCAGTTGTTTCGGACGGACTGTGCCCTGGGCGCAAAATGCGTCGGACGCGAAGTCACTCCTCGCGGCAGCTCTGCCTGGCACTCCGGCGCCCACGATGGCCAGAAGCGCCAGCCCGAGTAACATGACGAGCGGAAGCGCCGCCTTTATGCATTTTCCGACGCACGTGTGGTTAGGAATAGTCATAGTTCTAAGAACACGACCTTCGTCGCTGCCACTAAGCTAATTATAATTACGAGCGGGCTTATTGCGTTCGTTCCACTCCAGACTAAATCGCTCGCCTGTACCCAGTTACTCACCTATCGCTGGCTGGCTGCTCATTCCTCGCGCTTACTTACGCCGAAGTCCGCGATCGCCGAACTCTTAGAGTAATTCCTCATGACTTGCTGACATCGTTAATCAGCTTGTCCACGAATCCGGGAAACCAGCCATGTCCGGCAGCCGCAGTCGGTGGATGCGCTTTCAGTTCTTGCAGAACCGGCAACAGACCTTTATCCTTGCGCTCTCTGATGGCGTTTGCTGCCGAAATGATCGCCTCGAAGTCGGAGTCCCTGAGAGCCATGCGAAGCGCTTCACGTGTTTTTGGTTCCGCAGCCTCCACCTTGCCGAGCGCACTGAGCGCCGCATATCGCACGTCCGGATCGCTCTCCGGTGAGGACGCTTTCAAAAGTCGCGCGAGCGCCTCCTCGGTATGCGCTGAAGCGAGCGCGGCGAAGGCGGCCGAGCGTATCTGCTCATGAAGAGACGGCATCTCCGCAGCCCGGTAAATGGCCGCCAGATTCGCTTTCAGGTCCCACGCCGCCAGCACGGTAATGGCCGCGCCTACGATGGCGTATGGTTCCTTGTCGCTTACGAGCGCGCGCAAAGTCGCCATATCCTCATCGGTTTTCGGGAGCTGGCCGAGCGCGCGGATCGCCTTCTCGCGCCGTTCAAAACTTGCGTGCCGCAAATTGGCGCGAAACAACGGGCGCAGATCTTCCCGCTTCAAGCTCACTAACGGCGTTAAATTGAACACCGGAAACCGATCGGTGTCCGCCGCGACAACCTCCGCAGCCGTCTTCACTGCGGTGTCGTTCGGCATACCGGAGAGCATCATCTTCAGGGCTTCGTTGCGGTCGGCCGGGTTGGGGGCATATCGCAGAATGGAGGGAAGCTCTATCGCGCTCCAGTGCTTGACGGGGATTTCCCGCAGAAAGTCGTGATCCGGATCCAGCACCACGGCGTCCGGCTTCGCGGCGGCGTCCAGCTTGAACACCTGGCTCGCCTGGTCAAGGGTTACTTTGGTGCGTGCGAGGCTGCCGCGAACAATGATGCCGACCGACGAATCGAGATGATAGATCGGCGTTCCATCTTTGGTATCCTGTGTCTGCTTCACGTTAACGACGATCTTCCTGGCGGCCTCGTCCCAGGTCCAGGTGTAATCGATCACGGGATGGCCGGGCTTCAAAACCCATTGCTCGAAAAACGGCTCAAGGTTGACGCCGGTCGCCCTAGTCATCGACATGCATAGATCGTGTGTATCGACCGGCGAGTTCCGGTGCTCGGTCAGATATTCGTGGATGCCGGCAAAGAAGAGCTTGTCCCCAAGCAGTCGCCGGAGTGTGTGCAGGACCGCCGCGCCCTTCGGGTAGGTGTGGCTGTCGAACATGGCGTCGGCGCTTGGATACATGTTGGTTTCGATGGGCCGCTTGTACCGGCGGCTCTCGTCAAAGTACCCCTGCATATCGCCTTCGATCTCCTGAGCATACGCGGTCGCCCCGCGGCTGTGTTCCATGTACAGCGCTTCGAAGAACGTGGCAAAGCTCTCGTTCAGCCAGATCTGCCCCCAATCTTTGCAGGTAACGAGATCGCCGAACCACTGGTGCGCCAGCTCGTGGGCATTCAGGCTGGCCATTGTGTGGAAGCCTTCGCGAGGGTCGGTAAGCGCGCCTTCCGGGAGTGTAGTGGCGCTCACATTCTCCATTCCGCCGCCGAAGTCGTACATTGCATTTTGCGCATACTTCGGCCAGGCGTACTTGACTCCCGTGATATCGGAAAAGAACGAAAGCATGTCCGAGGTATCGCCAAAGGAGGACTCCAGCAGACCGCCTTTGCCCTTCGGAGCGACATACATCAGTGAAACGTCGCGCCACTTCGCCATCTTAACATCGAACGGACCGGCGACTAATGAGAGCAGGTAGGTCGCATGCGGCTGCGTCATCTGCCAGTGGAAGGTTCGAGTCTTGCCGCCCGGATTGAGGCGGTTGGACCGCAGCTCGCCGTTTCCGACCACCGTCCAGTCGGCTGGCACTGTCACTCTGGCCTCGGTCGTCGTCAGCTGGTTCGGGTAGTCCCAGGTCGGCACCCACTGGCGATTCAAGTCCGGCTCGCCCTGCGTCCAGAACCCGACGCGATTGGGACGGTGATTGCTCGGCTCGATCCAGTGGAGGCCGCTGTCCGCCATGATGCCTCCCGAAGTCTTGACGCCGCCGCTGGCATACCGCACGACCACTTCTGTTACCTCGTGGCGCGCAAGCGGCTTCGGGGCGGTGATGAGCAGCATTTCTTCGGATCGCGTGAACTTTGCAAGAACACCGCCCACCGTGCAGTTCGTCACCAGCAAGTTCTTACCGCAATGCAGCTTAAGGGCGCTCAAGCGATCACGCAGCGCTGAGATTCGGTTCGACGCGATTCCTACGAATGAGCGCTTCGGATAATCGATGGTGAGGTCAAGCGCGAGATGAAGCAGATCGTAATCCCGATCCGGTGCGAAGTGGACTGTTGCCTGTGGAGCCGCAAACGGATTTGGAGGCGTATCTTTTGCCTGGCCGAGCGCCACCGTGGAAAGGACTAGGAGTAACGGAAGGAAGATGAATCGCGACGGCAAGCGCATCGAGTTCTCCTGCGGAGTAAAGCCGATCAAGAACAGACCGGCAATTCGAGCAGTTCCGTCCATTGTGTTAAGGACGGTCCCGATCGATAATGCCGGTCAATAGCTTACATGACTGGTCTGAGTTGCCTTGCGTCTGGTTACGGAGCCGCCTGGCACATCGAGTTCGGAGGGGTTCCGCCGAGGTCGAGGGTGCCGTCGTCGCGCGGAATACCGCAGGCATCGATGCGATTGGCGTATACGGTGCTGCCGATTCTCCAGGTCTTCAGCTGCTGGCCAGGTCCGCCGACAGTGAACTGGCTGGCGGTGCCGAACAGATTGCCCTTGACCGACTTCGCATGGCCATCCACCTCGTTCGCGTTGAACTGCTCGCTATGGCGAGGCTGCACGATCTGCTGCTGGCTGTTCCCTGCTCCGAACGCGACATTGCCGTCGTAGTTCATGATCGTCTCCGCGGGCCGATTGATCAGCGGAAGAGAGACGGCACTGGCATTCGGCGCGAATCCATTCACGTACACGCGGGCATTGACCGAATAGCTGGTGTAGGGAGGCGTTCCCGCACACGGGAATCCGACGACGTTGGTCAGCTTCATCGCCTGCGGCTCAGACGGGCACACGGTGATCTGCTGGTTCTTTACGTAGGGGTCGACCACCTGATAGAACGTGCCCACGCAGTTCCCGGGCGCCAGGAACGAGCTGTAAGGAAATGTCTCGTCGTAGTCCTGAAGATACATGAGAGTGGCAAGGGCGTACTGCTTATGGTTCGAAAGACAGCTGGTCTGGCGCGCCTTTTCTCGTGCCTGGGCAAAGACCGGGAATAGAATAGCGGCAAGAATCGCGATAATTGCTATCACGACAAGCAGTTCAATCAGCGTAAAGGCACTGCGGCGATTTCGGTGCACAGACTTTCCTCCAATTGGATTGCGCGAGCGAGTGTATTGCGGGACGCGTCGCCGTCCCGAGAGCAGGCCAAATTGTAGCATCAAGAACGCGTTGTTTCAAGGCCTCAACTACCTGAGATTGTCACAATCATCACAAAGTTGCGCCAATTCGCCCGCTTACGGTATGCTGAACCTATCACTTGAGGGTGAGGACGCACTTGTCAGAGAGCATTGGCGAGGTCAGTCGTGAGTTCTTCAGCGAGGTAGTTTTGCCTCTGCTGGAGTGCGAGATGCCGGAGGTGGCCGCGCGCACGGCGTTCGGAATCTTCGGGCTTGGATCGGAAGCCTACGGTCTCGACGACGAACTGTCACGTGATCACCACTGGGGCCTCCGCGTCGATGCACTGATGCCGGCGGACCTTTTTGCCGCCAAACGAGACGCGCTGCTGGAGCTTATCAGCCGGCGTGTTCCCGCCACGTATCGCGGACACGCTCTGCGGGCGGGCCATCTCAAAGGCGCGGGCGTGGCTCCGGACAGCCTGCCCGCCTTCCTTACGCGTACGATCGGCATCGATCATCCGCCCGAAACTTATACCGAATGGCTGATGGCGCCGGAGGAAGACATCGTTCACGTTACGAACGGATCGGTGTGGCACGATCCTGATGGGCGATTCACCGCCGTGAGAAACGTGTTTCGGTCTCACTATCCCGAGCCAGTCCGATTGAGGAGGATCGCCCACTGGTGCCGTTACTTCTCGGGGATGGGTACATACGCGCTCAAGCGGGCGATCCTGCGCAATAACGGCTTCTACGCCACCACCCGATTTGCAGTCGCGATCCGGCTCGGCGTGCAGCTCGCCTTCCTGCTCGACCGAGTCTATTTCCCCTACGACAAGTGGCTGGTGTCTGCCTTCACGCGTCTGCCTCGACTCTACGCTCCGCTAGGGCCGTTGGTCGATGAAGCTGTACAGCTTAATACCTCATGGGATCGAAAGCTCGAGATCCTGGATCGGATGGCAGACATCCTGGACGAAACCATGGTCGCCGATGGAATAATCCGGCCGCACGCGAAGTTTGTAGGGACCGATACAAGCGGGTATCGCCTGCTGGAACACGCCTACGCGGAATTGATTCAGGCGGTGCCGGAGGAGATCAAAACGGTGGTCCCCGTCTGGGACCAGATCTACCTGGAGCAGTTCCACAGCCGGTACGTGGATAGCATGCCGCTGGATCAATGGGATGCAATTCTAGGGCTGCACGTGGAGTGAACCCACCTCTCCCGCCTGACTTTGCTCACTCCAACCGCGGCCCTCTCCTGGGCGCTCGCTTAGGCTCGCCAGGAGAGGGAGACAGGCATGTTCCATTAATGGTAAAGGTCATATGAGCCCCATCCGACTCATACGTCACAGTCGTCCCATTCTTGTTGAGAGCGCACCATGCCAGATAGCCAGCTTTACAAACCGCCGCCCGAATTCGACGGCCAGTTCGGCGGCTACCGATCGCCGCTGAAGTTCTTCGACGGCCGCGAAGTGAGGACGGCCGACGATTGGAAGTCCCGGCGGATCGAGCTGCTGGACCGCTGGACAGCGCTCATGGGTCCATGGCCGCCGGTTATCGAGCGGCCGGAGCTGGAGGTCCTCTCGTCCGAGCGCAAGGACCGATTTAAGCAGCATCGGGTGCGCGTTGAGATCGCCAGAGGGCAAACCGGCGAAGGCTGGCTGCTTGTGCCCAATGGTCGAGGCCCTTTCCCGGCGGCGCTGGTGGTGTTTTACGAGCCGGAAACGAGCATCGGCCAGAACCCGGCCAACACGACCTGCGATTTCGGTCTGCAACTGGCGCTGCGCGGATTTGTGACGCTCAACATCGGCACTCCGGGCGGCAATGCGTGGAAGCCGGATATTGGCGCCGCCGTCTGCCAGCCGCTCTCTTATCATGCCTACGTCGCGGCGAATTGCTGGCACGCGCTCGCGAATCTACCGTACGTTAAGCGCGATAAGATCGGCGTGGTCGGCCATAGCTATGGCGGCAAATGGGCGCTTTTTGCGGCAGCCCTGTGGGAACGTTTCGCCGCGGCGGCGGTCAGCGATCCGGGCATCGTCTTCGACGAGACACGGTCCAACGTCAACTATTGGGAGCCATGGTATCTCGGCTTAGATCGGGATCACACGCGGAAACCTGGCCTTATCACCGCCGACAACCCTCGAACTGGCGCGTACAAACGTATGATCGAAGAGGGTCGCGACCTTCACGAGCTGCATGCATTGATCGCGCCGCGACCACTTCTCGTTTCCGGCGGCTCGGAGGATCCTCCGTCGAGATGGATAGCGCTCAATCACCTGGCAGCCGTAAACAAGATGCTCGGATTCCGTGATCGAGTCGCAATGACCAACCGGCCGGACCATCGCCCGACGGCAGAATCGAACGAGGCGCTCTATCGCTTCTTCGCTAGGATAGTGTAACGCAACCCGGCTCGGCAGGAGCCTCGCGCTCCCGCCATCCGAACGGGAGCGCGGGCGTCCCGCGAGCACATCGGGCTCGGCAGGAGCCTCGCGCTCCCAGGTGGTTATGTTTGCCCGGTCGTTCATCGGCCTGATCGAGGACTCAACGCTCCGGTGCGATTTGGCTATGCCGCGGGCAGACAATCTTCGTTCCAGCTAAAAGCGAACGGGCGACTTTTCCCGGGCGTCCATAATGGAGGAAGGACCTCGCTGGTTCCATCGGAATAGACCGCTTTAATGTAACAGCGTTCATAATATTCACAGGGCGCGAGCCAGCGGACCATTCGGCGGACATCGTCGGTCGTACAAACCTGGCACAGGTTGTTGCCTGCCAGCGCCACCCGGAATACTTCGCTTCCCGAATCGGCCGGATCCGAAAAAAGTGCGACATCTCTCAGCAGTTTCATTTCTTTACCCCTTCCGTGCTGCATGAAAGCTTCGTGGCTTCCTCAGCAACACGGAGAGTATAGGCGGCCATCGTGATAGCGCCGTGAAAGCACCGTTTGAACAACGTTAGATTTGAGTTCTATGAGCTCTGTTAAATGGAAAATCGAGCTCCTCGGAGGACTGCGCGCGAGCAGGGGTGATAAGTCGGTCGCGCGCTTTGAGACGCGCCGCGCCGCAGTGCTGCTGGCACGGCTGGCCCACTACCTGCGGCGCGCGCATCCTCGGGAGGAGCTGATCGAGATGCTCTGGCCCGACGAGGACATCGAAGTCTCTCGCCTTCGCTTTCGCCAGGTGCTGACGACACTCCGGCGCTCGCTGGAGTCGGTTGCGCCGGCGGAAGAGGCCGTCCTTCTTGCCGACCGATCGACGGTGCAGCTCGATGCAGCCGCGACCACCGTGGATACCATCCTCTTCGAAGAGGCCGTTAAAGGCGCGGCGCAGGCGGAGAGCGCGGAGAAGCGCTCGCAGGCCTACAGTCAGGCGGTGGAGGCCTATCGAGGCGAGCTCCTTCCCGGTTTCTATGAGGATTGGGTGCTGCAGGAGCGGCAGCGATTGGCCGATGTGTATGTCGGGGCGCTGCTAGGGCTCTCCGGCGCGCTGCGGGAGATGGGCGACCTCGCTGCGGCGGTAATCCATGTCGAAAAAGCGATCGCCGCGGATCCTTTGCGCGAAGACTCCCATTGTGAGCTGATGCGACTTTATGCCGATCTGGGCCGCACTCCCGACGCTTTGAAGCGGTACCGAGACCTCGAACAGCTCCTGTGGAAGGAGTTTCGCATCCTCCCGGCCGCAGGCACCCAGGCGCTCGCAGAGTCGCTGCGACAGCGGACCGAACAGAGCGCGGCGCCCCTCCTGAAAGAGCCAGGCCCGGCCGCACCTTCGATTTCTCCAGAGATCCTCGCGCCGGAGCCTCCTGCCGGGCCGGAAGGAACGGCTCTGCCTGTGCCGCGCAGCCGGTTCTTCGGACGCGAATCGGAAATTGAGCAGATCGTTGCCATGCTTCCGGCACGCGAGCTGCCTTCCAGCCCGCTCGTGACGTTGTCGGGCCCCGGAGGCACCGGAAAGACCCGGCTGGTGATCGAGGTCGCACGCCGGCTCCAACAAGAGTATGGGGATGCGGTGTGGTTTGTACCGCTGGACAGTGTTACGAAAGCACAGGACGTGGCGACCGCCATCGCCGACGTCGTCTGCCCGGATAGCCGCGGTCCGCATGAGCCGCTGGCTCAGATCGTCCGTCAGCTTGGCAGGCGGCCGACGCTTCTGATTCTCGACAACTTCGAACAGGTCGGCGAGGGCGGGGCTCACGTAGTCTCCTCACTGCTCGAGCGCATTTCCGACCTGAGGTGCCTTGTCACTTCGCGCAGTCTTCTCAGGATCGATGGTGAACAGGAGTTCTATGTCTCTCCGCTCCCCGTGCCTGCGAAGACGAGCGGTCCGGCTGACCTCGAACCGGCGGACGGACTCTTATGTCCGAGCGTTCAACTATTTCTGGACCGGGTGCAGAGGGGCAGGCCGGGTTTTGAGCTGACGGAAACGAACCGCAACGCGATACTTGAGCTTTGCCGAAGGCTTGAGGGGATACCTCTCGCAATCGAGCTCGCGGCCGCATGGGCATCCGCGCTCTCGCCAGAGCAGATGCTGGAGCGCCTCTCTCGCCGATTCGAGCTGCTTGTAAGCAATCGGAAGAGCGCTCATGTGCGCCATCAAAGCCTCTTGACGACGATTGAATGGAGTTACGAACAGCTCACGACCGAGCAGCAGCAGCTATTTCTGAATTTAAGCGTGTTCCGCGGCGGCTGGTCGCTGGAGGCGGCGGAAGCGATTGCGTGCGCGACGGAATCGGAGCCTGCCGCCAATTCGTCGCGGGCCACCCCCGTGATCGTGCTGCTCGAACAGCTTCGCTCGCATTCGCTCGTGCTTTCCGAGAATATCGGGAACGAGATGCGATTTCGGATGCTGGAGACGCTTCGCGAGTTCGCAAATGAGGCCCTGGCTAATGAGGCCGCTCGCAGGCTGCGGGAGCGGCACGCGCGCTACTTTATGAGCCTTGCGGAGCAGGCGCGGCCGGAGCTTTACGGGCCAGACCAAATCCGCTGGCTCGATCGCCTGCATACGGACCTGGATAATTACCGCGATGCGCTCGCATGGTCGGCTTCCGCGGAGGGAGAGATCGAAGTCGGCTTTCGGATCGCCGCGGCCGTCTACCACTACTGGAACACTCGAGTCAGCACTCGCGAGTACGATGAGTGGCTCGGCCTCCTGCTCCCGCGGTTGTCTGAGGCGCCGCCGCTGCTCCAGGCGCGGGTCTGGGAGGCGGCCGCCTTACTCGCTACATCGCCAGCCACTTACGATATTGCGCTCAGCAGGACGGCGAACAGCCTTGAAATCTACCGGTCCATTGAGAACACAGCAGGGATCGCACGAGTGCTATTCCTTGAAGGGTTTATTCGCGGCTTCCGCGGCGAGACGGAGCTTGGGCGGCAGCTGCTCACGGAAAGCGTCGCGCTCCTGGAGGGATTGAACGACAACCATACGCTTGGGCAGGCATTGGGATCTCTCGGTACGACAGCCCGAATCGCGAAGAACTACGCCGAGGCGATTCCCTACCTGGAGCGCGCGGTCGCGATTCATCGCATTTCCGGCAACAAGATCGGCATGGCGTGGTGCCTGTTCGCTCTTGCCCGAACGATATTCGAGCAGGGCGATTACGCCTCCGCGCTGCCGCTATTCAGCGATTCGCTCGCGCTCTTCCGGCAACTGAACAATCGGCGCTTTATCATAGATACTCTCTTCAACATCGGCGACATTCATCAGGCAATGGGAGATCTGGATCGGGCCGAGGCCGCGTGTGAAGAGGCGCTGCGCATTGCACGAACGTTGGGCGACGCAGAACGGGAGGCTACGCACCTCACATGGTCGGGAGACCTGGCCTGCCAGCGCCGCGATTTCGCCAGGGCGCGGACCAAATACCGCCAGGCTCTGGTCGTTATTCAGCAAGCCGCGTACCACGGCGCCTACAACCTCCTGTTTCGTCGGATGGCATGCCTCGCCGCCGCAACCGGTGACATGCCGCGCGCCGTGCGGCTGCTCGCAGCATCCAACAGCTGCGAGGCGTCTGGCTTTGCCAGCCCTCCCGGGTCTCTCCCGTTCGCCATTCCGATCGATCCAGACCAGCTCCGCGCCGCCATAGGCGAAACTGAATTCCATTGCGGATGGAATCTCGGCGCGAAAATGACCCTTGAACAGGCGGCATCCTATGCCCTTTCGGATAACGCATAGGCGTCTAACGGTATCCTCACGATGGCAGGTCATAATGGCTTCGTGATCCGGCGTCTTCAGTACGTGGCGCCTAATACCGAAATTCAAGGAGTCGATTTTGACACCCACGCAGAAAGCGCTGATCGCCGAGTCCTACGCCTGGCTGGCTTCCGACGTAGATGCAAGCGCAGACCTGTTCTATCGCTATATGTTCGAGCAAAACCCTTCTATTCGCATGATGTTTCCAGTGAACATGAGTCGTCAAGGCCGCAAGTTCATGGACATGCTCGGCTCCATACTCAGCTGCCTCGACCGAATGGACCGAATCGTGCCACTGCTCTGGCAGTTGGGTAAACGCCATGAAGGGTACGGCGTTACCGAAGCGCATTACGTCCTCGCAGGCGAGGCGCTGCTCTGGGCGATCGAGCAGCGGTCGCAGCGCGCGCTTTCCGTGGAGACCCGCGAGGCCTGGCAGGAGTTGTATGCAATCATGGCTCGCACCATGCAGCAGTCCGCCGAAGAGGGCGGCGTCACGCGCACGGAGGCAGCTTCTGCGGACGCGCCCTTTCCTGCCTACTGACGTAAGCGCAGACATTTGACACCTTACTTATGTCCTGCCTCTATCTAAAGTAAGAGTGTTGATCCGCTGGACAGCAGAAGCCATAATAGATGATGTATAAGGCGATCTTGAATTAAGCCGTGAAATGAGTCCGCTTCAATCGGGCACATTCGCGCGGTCAAGGTAATTCCAAAGGAGGTAGGAACCACGAAACAGACACAGATCCGTCACCGGATTGCGTGGGGACCTAATCGAAAGGACACCACAGGATGACGCCACCGGACAGTTCGCTCGGGGCCTGACGTTAGCGCAAAGTTCCGCCAACCGTCACTCGCGCACCGGCTCACAGCCACGGTTATGAACCGGACATCAACGCGAGATGCGCAGCGCGACGAATTCGCGTCCAAGAACTTTTCGCACCCGCGTCCATCGCGCCTCGATGAAAGCATTCAATGTTTGGATTTATCCTCAACATCGATCCCCGGCTGCAGCCTCGCAGCCGGGGATCGTTAGTTGTTTGAAGGTTTTCTCTTCCCTCTTCCCTAGTTGATGGCTTTGGATAACTTAAAACTACGCAGCGGACGTGAAATTGAGCTCGCACCTCGAGGGGATCAGCGCTTTCTTTCTGCTTCTTCAGATGGTCGCAGGAGCTGTGTGCTTGTCATATTCGAGGCTGCGCCGGATGCGGGGTGGAGCAGCTCATCTTCGTGGCTCGTGACAGCGCTTCCGCCCGCGCGCAGGAGTGTCTCGCGATCGTGGAGATGATCCAGCACTCGCTTCGCCTCGGCGGAATGAGCCGCATTATGGCCCGCGATGATCGTACGGCAAATTGTATGAACGTCTGGCACGCTGATGATCGGAAGCGGATGAAATCTCAGGCGTGCGCCTTGCAGCGCTTTCAACGCCTGCAGCCTCGCCTCCATCGCCATGTGTCGAGCGAGTATGATACGCTCAGCGAGCGACTCCGACGCGTTCATCGACCGGATCGCGAGCAGCGCAGTCTCTCGGACCTCGGCATCGCTATCCTTCAGGGCGCTGCAGAGCGGCTCAACCGCCGCGGCGTCGCTGATCTGGCAAAGCATTCGGACGACTCGCCTTCGAACTGCCGGGCGTGGCTCTCTTAGCAGCGCGCACAACGGAGCTACCGCCTGCGCCCCAAAGGCGAGCAGCTTGATCGCGACGATTTTGTGCGCTGCCCCGTCTTCCTCAGTAAGCTTACGACAGAAAAACTCGATTTCTCCGTGAACATCATGCTCTTCCATGTCACGGTATTATACTCATGGAGGAGAGACAAATGAACCGCCGCGTTTTTCTGGCAGGATCGGCCACGGCATGCAGTGCAATAGGCAGCGCCGCACAATTAGCTTCAGCCAGCACGCCTGGCGAGTCAGATCCTACGCGAAAGGACCACCCGCTGTTGGGAGCTCTGAAAGACCGATGGATTCGGCCCGCTGCGGACGACAAGCAGTTGATCTGGGGCATTGATGGAGGCATTCAGGTTGGCCTCTGGCCCGCCAGCCTGGAAGGCGGAGGTGACGGCGGTCCGCGCGGCCTGTTAAGGATCGGCTATCCTCTTCTGGACGGCGGCAAGCGCGTCGGGCTGATCAATTTTATTGCGGTAGAGCCCATCGTGAACGGCAAGCGCGGATTCAGCGAGCTCGAACACAGCTCCATGGATCAGAAGCAGGGCCGCGCGTTCTGGACCGGAAGTCAGTCAGCCGACCGCGCATCGGCCGACCCAGGTGTCATTCGCACCGTCGATGGAGTGGAGCGGCTCGCTGTACGGATCTATGTGGAGCGATTCGCAAACGGCGCCATCCCGATGGTCGATCTGGAGATGCGCGCCGACCGGCCCGGCGAGGTCCTTATGACGGTAACCTCGGTTCCCGGCAGCGCCATGATGGATAAATGTATTCTGACCGCAACCATGGGTAACTACGGCAGGCTGCGCGACCTGTGGCTGCGGGATGGCGCTGTGCATTCCGGCGACGTGTGGAAGGACTTTGCTGGCGAGGAATTTACAAAGGATGCGCACTTTCCGGCCGACCGCATGGTTCGCCTACCAGGCGGCGACCTGATCGTCTGCGCCACCACGGATGAGCTGGACCCACGCTCCGTTCCGCCCGATCCAGCCGGGCCCGGCTGGGCATACCGCGGAAGCTTTCCTGTGACCCAGTACTGGCGATTGCCAAAGGACTCGTGCGGCTCTCAGGACGTTAGAGTAAGAGTGAACGGCCGACGACTGTACTGGGCAACGCACAATCCCATTCCGGGTGGCATTGCTTACGAGAACTTCGATCTGGAAC
>Ga0068855_100004220_pt1 | contig 17542 bp, 16 predicted proteins | sample KBSCornC52_FD_66592 | JGI IMG/M metagenome (GOLD analysis project Ga0068855, IMG submission 66592) | Corn rhizosphere microbial communities from Kellogg Biological Station, Michigan, USA - KBS Corn C5-2 | ecosystem: Host-associated > Plants > Roots > Rhizosphere > Soil ...
GAGCGGCTCCAGCCGGAGAGCTGGAACCCGTGGGGCGCCAGCGCGGCGAGCGCGGCCTGGCCGAGTTCGCCGAGGCCCATGATGCCGACCCGGCGCTGGCGGGCGGGCGGCACGTCGCGCCATTGCGGCTTGCCCGCGCGCTGGTTGGCAAGGTGGAATGGCAGGTTGCGGTGCAGCGCGAGCACGGCCATCGAGACATAGTCGGCCATGGTGTCGATGATCCCCGGCTCGACCATCCGCACGACGCGAAGGCCACCGGGCAGGCGCGAGAGGTCGAGCTGGTCGATCCCCGCGCCGACGCTGAACAGCACCTCCATGTTGGGGAGCGCGGCGAGGACCTCGTCGGGCAGGGTCCAGGCGATCACGTGGCGGATCTCCTCGGGGCGTTCCACTTCCGGCCAGCAGTCGAAGCGGACCTCGGGCAGGGCCGCCTGCACGGCCTCCTGCCAGAGCCGCCCGCGCTCGGGATCGCCAATGTGCAGCAGTCTCATCATTTCGCCTTTCGCCGGGTGCGCAGCCACATCGCCATGCCGGCGATCGCGAGGAAGACCAGCGATCCGGCCTCGACCAGCAGCAGGGCGAGGCCGGGCGGGCCGAAGCTCTCGCCGGTGTGGAGCGCGAGGACTTTCATCCACAGCACCGGGTTGTCCTCAGCCGCGGTCGTCTTGAGCACCGCGCCGTCGCTCGGCCGGACGGCGACGACGTGGACGGCGCGGGCATTGCGCTCGGGCGCGTCGAAATCGATCGTCAGCTTGTTGGCCGGCGGGAAGCGCACATCGCGCAGCCTCGCGCCGGGGAACTCCGCCTGTGCGGTGGCAATGGCGCGGTCGATCTGGGCGGGGGCGAGCGTGGGGGCCGTGGCCACGGGGGCGCCCGCCGGGGCCATGGCATCAATGATGTCGGGCACCGAGAGCAGCACGCCCGTCGTGCCGCTGAACAGCGCGAGAATGGCGATCACCGCGCCGACCGAACGGTGCCACTGGCGCAGGCGCGCGTGGCCCGGCAGCTTGCGGCGCACGCGCAGGGCCTGGGGAATCCGGCGCAGGCCCGGCCACCAGTACACGAGCCCCGAAGCGGCGGAGAGGACCAGCGCTGCGCCCAGCGCGGCGACCACGACCAGCCCCGCAGTGCCGCTGGCGAGTCCGTAGTGCAGCTGGAGCACGGCGCGATAGGGGAAGCGCCAGAGGCCGCCAGCTTCCAGCGGGCGGGCGGTCGCGCCGTCGAGCGCGACATAGGTCCGCGCGCCGCCGGGTCCGCTCATTTCGGCAAAGGCATCGGGCCCGGTGCTGGCGGGGAGGAACAGCCGCGTGACGCGGAACCCCGGCTGCGCAGCCCGCGCGGCGGCGACGAAGGTCCCGGTGCTGGCCACGGCTGCGGGCGGCGGTGCGACCGTCGCTTCGCGAAAGACGAGAAAGGCCCCGGTCAGCGCCTGGACCAGCAGGAAGGGGGCCAGGATCAGCCCGAGCCAGCGATGAAGCGGGAGCAGACCGGTGCGGCGCATGGCAGGCTCGTAGCACCTCGGTCGGGGAAGAGCAGGAAAGAAAAATGGCCGGGCTGCGGTTGGGCAGCCCGGCCAGTCGGGGTGGAGATCAGAAGCTGAAGGTGACGCGGCCCGTGATGGTGCGCGGGGCACCCGGGGCGACCCAGAACTGCGAGTAGGAGCTCGCATACCAGGTCACGTCGAACAGATTGGTGACGTCGACGCCGATCCGCACATTCTTGGTCGGTTCGTAGCTGATCAGGGCGCGGGTCAGGGTGTAGCTCGGCAGGAAGAACTTTGTTGCCGTCTCGCCCAGGCGGCTGCTGACGTAGTTCACGCCGGCGCCGACGGTCACCTTGCCCGAGTTGCCAAGGTCGAAGCCCTTGGTGACGAGCAGGTTGGCCGCATTCTTCGGGATGTTGATCAGCGGATCGCCCGGAAGGATCGGCGCGCCGAAGTTGGGGTCCTTCGACGGCGAATCCCAGACTGCGTCGGTGTAGGCATAGGTAGCGATGATGTGGAAATCGCCCGGCAGATTGGCGGTCAGGTCGGCTTCGACGCCCTTCGACTTGGCCGAGCCCGCCGCAATGGAGAAGCCCCCATTGGCCGGGTCGTTTGTCAGGATGTTGTTCTTCTTCATCGAATAGACCGCGACCGAGGCGACGATGCCGTTGCCCGGGGTCACGTAGCGCAGGCCGGCTTCATAGGACTCGCTGTTTTCCGGCGCGAACGTAGGACCGGGCACACCGACCGCCGGAGGCGCGCCGGTGCCGGAATTCGGGCGGAAGCCCTTTCCGTAACCAGCGTAGAAGCTGAGCGTATCGGTGATCTTATAGAGCAGGCCGGCAGAGGGGCTGAACTTGTTGTAGACGTTAACTGTGACGGTGTTGGCGTTCCGATCGAGCACGTTCTGATTGAAGTGGTCATAACGGCCGCCGAAGCGGATCTTGAGCGCATCGGTAACGTCGATCTGGTCGGAGAAGTAGAAGCCGTAAGCCTTCTGCTTCTCCAGCGTGTTCGTGATCTGCACGGTCGGCGTCGGCATGCTGCCGTAGACCGGGTTGAAGATGTTGATGGTGTTGCTCGCCGTGCCGACCACGCCCGGACGCGGGCCGCGGAAGCGGAACTGGTGCAGGTCGATGTCGAACTCGTCCCAATCCGCGCCGAGGATCACATGGTGGGTGAGAGGGCCGGTGTGGATCTTGCCCGAGAGCTCGCCACGGACCGTGCCGTTGGTGGTGCCGTAGTCGCGATAGCGACGCTGGCGGGCGAGGTTGGTCAGGTCGTTGTCGACCGTCTGGCGGATCAGGTCGATTTCCGGGTCGCTAGAGTAGCCGCGGAAGATCGTGCTGCGGTAGCCGCCGCCGACCAGCAGGACCCAGTCGTTGCCGAAGTCGTGTTCGAGCTGCGCCTGGTGGCCGAGAACCTTCACGTTGGTCGGCCCGTCACCCGGTTCGCCGAAGAAGCGGGTGCGCGGAACCAGGCCGAGCACGCCGTTGAGCGCGATCGTGCCGCGATCGAACGGCACCTGCTGGTTCACATATTCCATTTCGTAAGTGAGGCTGGTCCGGTCGGACAGCTTGAACAGGACCGAGGGCGAGAGGACCTTCTTCTGCATGTGCTGGAAGTCGCGGAAGCCGTCCGACTGCTCGGCCGCGCCGTTGACGCGCAGGGCGATGCTGTCGCTCACCTTGAGATTGTAGTCACCCTCGACGCGGTAGGTGTTGAAGCTGCCGCCGGCGGCGCTGAAGCTGCCGAAGCTGTCGCGGGTGGTGGCCTTCTTGGTGATGATGTTCACCGTACCGCCGGGCTCGCCGCGCCCGAAGACAGCCGCGTTCGGGCCCTTGAGCACTTCGATGTGATCGATGTTCGAGGCGTCGCGCGGGCCGCCGTAGCCGCGGCCGCCGTTGAAGCCGTTGACCAGGAAGCCGCTCGGGAAGTTCTCGTCGCCGGCGAAGCCGCGCATGGCGAACGAATCCCACAGGCCGCCGAAGTTGTTCTGCTTCGACACGCCGCTGGCAAGGTCGAGCGCCGCGTCGAGGCGGGTGACATTGAGCTGCTGCAGCACCTTGTTGTCGATGATCTGGACCGTCTGCGGCAGTTCCTTCACCGGAATGTCGCCGCGGTACTGCTGGCGCTGGCCGGTGACGACGATGGTGGCGTCGGCGTCGGTGTCGGCGGCGTAGGCTACCGCCGGGATGGTGCTCAAGGCGATGCCGGCGATCAGCGCGGCACGATATGCGGTCTTCGTCTTCATCTCAACGTACCCCTCGTTCTGGATGTCCCTGACCCTGCGTCGGCCGGGCTATGTCGCTGAATTTCCATCAGTTTTCGCGGTAGTGCGGGTCTTGACGGGCGGCGATTGCCTCTTCTTGCCGAATTCGCAGCCTATGCCGCCTAGCAGGTATGATGCGTTGAAGGGACCGGGCGGCGCGGCGCATAATTGTGAAATATCGATGACAGCCGCGATTTATGCCGCCCCTGTGGCACGACTGCCGCACCCCGGTGGAACGGCACTGCAACGCCGCTGCAATGGGTTTGCGGGAAGGGCGGAAACAGGACCGCCGGCCAGGCGCGAGGCCGGACCGGCGGTGGGGGGAGCGGAGGGGGATGCTCGGCCGGCTATTCGACCGGAGGCTCGAACAGGTCGTGGTAGAAGCCGTCGGTCTTGACCGTGATCGTCACCGGGGTCTCGCCGCCGTTGCGCCAGTACCACCCGTGGGTCCCTTCGAAGGGGGCGGTGAACGAGCCTTGGGCCGAGGTCAGGTTCTTTTGCTTCCAGTAGTCGGTGAACTCGCCGTTGGTCGCGCCCTTGGGTTCGCCGTGCATGTCCATGCGGATCGGGCCGGTGGCGGTCCAGCGGAAGACGAGGTGATCGCCCTTGGCCATGTGCGCCTTGACCTCGATCCCCGTGTGCGGGGCGAGGGTGAGGGTCTTCTCGTCGCTGCGCCAGGGGGTGGCGGCGGCGATGTTGGCCATGGTCTGGGGCGGGACGACCAGCGCGGCGTTCTGCGGCGCGGCGGCGGTATCGGGTGCCTCGGCGGCGGCGCCGGGGGCCATGCGGGTGAGGCCGAGCGCCTTGCCCGCGCCGGTGAGATCGATCCCGCGCTCGGCGGGGAGGACGAACAGGACGAGGATCGCTGCGGCGCCGACACCCGCGGCGATCACGGCCTTGCCGAGCGCGCTGGGCGAGGCCTGGTAGGGGACGGCGGGGGCCGTTGCGGCGGCGTTGGTCACAGGCTTGTCTCCGTGAAATAGCCGGCGAGCTGGTAGCCGGTGAGGACCAGCCCGGCGCCCATCAGCAGGGTGTTGGCGACGATGGCCGAGCGGGCGAAGCTGGCGCTGCGCCGCCACACGGTCATCGCGATGAGGATGGCGCTGAGCGCAACGACCTGGCCGGTCTCCACCCCGATGTTGAAGCTGATCAGGTTGGGCACCAGCCCCTCGCGCGAGGTGACGAGGTCCTGCAGCTTGGTGGCGAGGCCGAAGCCGTGGAAGAAGCCGAAGACCAGCACGGCGAGCTTGGGATTGGGCTCGCGCCCGATCAGCGTGGGGAAGGCGCCGAGGTTGTCGAGCGCCTTGTAGACCACCGAGAGGCCGATCACCGCGTCGACCAGGAACGGATTGGCGTGGATGCCGAAGATCACGCCGGCGAGCAGCGTTGTGCTGTGGCCGATCGCGAAGAGCGTGACATAGGTCCACACGTCGCGCAGGCGGTAGAGGAAGAAGATCACCCCGAACAGGAACAGCAGGTGATCGTACCCCGTCACCATGTGCTTGGCCCCGAGGTAGAGGTAGGGGATCACGTTGACCCCGGGATTGGCCCGGATGAAGGCCTTGTCGCCCTCGGCCACGCCGTGGGCCAGGGCCTCGCCGGCGAACACGGCGAAGGCGAGCGCCGCCACCAGGGCGGCAATCATGCGAAGGTTAGAGCGAAGCCAGCCCATTGGCTCTCCCCGAGAGGGTGCGGCGCCCGCCCGCAGGCAGGCGCCGCTGCCCGGTCACTTGATGATGAAGGTCGTCCCGTAACGGGCACCCGTGGCCTTGTTGGTCACCTGGACGCCGACGTTCGCGCCCTTGGGCAGCTTGAGGCCCTTGGCGAAGAACTGGTTGCCCTTCATCGCCACCATGGCGACGTCCGAGCGCTTGCCGCCGGCAGTGACGCTGAGCTTGGCGGTCATCCCGGCGGCGTTCACCGGGTCGTCCTCGTCAATCATGTAGAGCGAGACGCCGGCCGGCTGGGCGACCAGTTCGAACAGCGTCTCGCCGTTCATCATGACCACGCCGCCATGCTGCGGCTTGGTGAAGCCGTGCGCGAGCGTGGGGGCGGAAAGGCCGAGCGCGGCGAGGCAGCACAGGGCGGTAGCGAGTTTCTTCATGGCGGCGACTCCGGACGGCTGGCGGTTATTCGGGGGCGTGGGGCAGGGTGAAAGCGAGCGTGGCGGTATGCTCGACCTGCTTGTAGAGCTTGGGCTGGTCGCTCGGCCCGACATAGACCGCGCGGATCACGTTGAGGCCCTGGTTGCGCACCGGCAGGGTGACCGAGCCATCGGCCCCGGTCTCGACTTCCTTGGCATCGGGATCGTTGACCATGTCGTTGACCACCTTGGCCCCAGCGACCGGCTTGCCATTGTAGAGCACCACGTACTTCAGCGGCGTGCCGAGCGTGGCCGGGATCGGGCCGGCGGGGACGATCTGGACGACCTGTCCAGGCAGCGCGGGGAGCGGCTTGCTGAGCTGGCCGACGATCGCCACGGCATATTTGATGTTGTGGGTGGAAACCGTGGCGTTCGGCATTTCCTGCAGGGTCTTCTTCTCGAACTCGCCGGTGCCGACGCGCGACCAGGTGCCATAGGGCATGACCGCCGCGACCACGGTCGGCTGGGCGTCGCTGTCGACGAGCACGATCGGCCCGGCGACGCGCGCGGCGGCCTTGATCGGCTGGTAGTCGGCGTCATAGGCCTCGATCTTCTCGACCTGGGGCAGGCGCTTGACCATGTCGAGGTCGTCGGCGCCGATGCCGTAGATCAGGGCCAGCTGCTTGGCGCGCTGGGCGAACCAGATGCCGTGGGCCTCGGCGGTGACGGCGGTGAGGCCGACGGCCATGGCGCCGGCGAGGGCGAGAGCACGAGACAGGCGGAAGCGGCGGTGCATGATGGATTTACCTCTCGCAAAAGCAGGGGCTGACAGATGGCAGCCTATGGGCTGACCACAGAGTGAACATTCCGAATTGCAGGCCCGCGCGGCGCGGGCGCTGCGTGCAGGGCCCCTGCCCCGGCAGCAAATGTCGCGGGGCAGCTTCGCCGCTAGCGGTTACGCCATTGCGGAGCGCGCTTCTCGAGAAAGGCCGTTCTGCCTTCCAGGCTGTCCTCGGTCTTGAACAGCTCTGCGAGCGTCGCGTGACTTAGCTCGCCGAGCTCTGCCATCAAGGCTTCCGGCTCCGCCGCCGCGATCGCGATCTGCTTGGTCATGGCCAGAGCGCGCGGAGCGCAGCGCAGGAGCTCCTCGGCATAGCGCCGGGCCAGCGCCATGACTTCGCCCGGCTCGGAAATGGCATTGACCACCCCGTGGCGGTGCGCGGTCGCCGCGTCGATGGCGCGGCCGGTCAGCAGCAATTCCATCGCGAGGTGATAGGGCATGCGCAGCGGCAGACGGGCGGCTCCGCCGGCCAGCGCGACAAGACCGATGCGGGGCTCCGACAGCGCGAACTTCGCGGAGGGGTCTGCCACCACGATATCGCACCCCAGCGCAAGCTCCCAGCCATTGCCATAGGCTGCTCCGTTCACCGCGGCGATGAGCGGCTTCAACAGGTGCGGGCGATAGGTGTTGCGGAACATGTGCTCCCCCGGCTGGGGAGGGGCAGGGGTGGTGCGAATGTCGAACCCCGCACAGAAGCCCCGGCCCGCCCCGGTCAGGATCGCCACCCAGAGATCGTCATCCGCGGCAAAGCGGTCAAGCGCCGCATTGAGTTCGGCAAAGGCCGGGTCGTGCATCGCGTTCAGCACTTCGGGCCGGTTGAGCGTGATCGTCAGGACATGGCCGTCGTGCTGTTCGGTTATGAACTCTCCCATGGCAACGGCTCCTTCCCGCCAATCAGTTGACGACGCCGGCATCCTTCAGCGCGATGATTCGTTCCCAATCGATCCCGGCTTCCTGGAGGATCTGCTCGGTATGTTCGCCAAGTTCGGGTGCCCGATCCGGCGCGATCGGCGTGTGGTCGAACTGGACCGGGCTGGCGACGAGCTTGAGCGGGCGCCCGCCGTCGGGCGCTTCGACCTCGAAGATCATGTCGTTGGCGAGGACCTGCGGGTCGGTCTCGGCGTCGAGGATCGTCTGGTAGATCGCCCACTGCCCCCTCATCGTCCGCAGCCGTTCCTTCCAGTAGCTGAGCGGCTGCGCCTTGATCGCCTCGGCGATCAGCGCGTGGGCCGCTTCGGCATTGGCGAAGAGGGCGTTCACGGTCGAAAACCGCGGATCTTTGGCGAGCTCGGGCAGGTCGAGATGTTCGAAGGTGTCGGCAATTATCGGTCCGGGAACGACGATGTACAGGATGATGAATTCGCCCGACCCGGTCTCGTAGATACTGGTGAAGGGGTTGGCTTGGGGCGTGCCGGGCATGGTGGCCACGATGTCGTTGCAGCCGGTCTCCATCGCGATGTCGGTGCTCAGGCTCACCGTCCAGACCGCGCTGGACAACAGCGACACGTCGACCTCGAGCGCCTCGCCCGTGCGCTCGCGATGGAGCAGGGCTGCCGCGACGCCGCCGGCCAGGTTGGTCGCGCTGATGGTGTCGCCATAACCAGGGCCCGGCTGAAGCAGGGGGCCGTTGATTTCCGGAGGGGCGACCAGCAGGGCGGTGCCGCTGCGCGCCCAGAACGCGGTCGCGTCGTAGCCGCCGTTGAGTCGTTCCGGCCCCTTGTCGCCCAGGGCGGAGCCGCGGGCATAGATGATCGACGGGTTCACCGCGCGCAGGTGCTCGACGTCGACCTTCAGCTTCTGGCGCGCGGCCGGCAGGAGGTTGGTCAGGAAGACGTCGCAGCTCTTGGCCAGTTCGTAGAGCAGTTCGACCCCTTCCGCCGTCGTCAGATCGATCCCGATCGAGCGTTTGCCCCGGCTGGATTGCTGGATCAGCGGATTGCGCTGACGGTCGATGACCACGTTCTGAAGCCTCAGGACGCCGCGATTGGCATCGCCGCGGACCGGATGTTCGACCTTGATCACGTCGGCCCCCCAGTCCGCCAACACGCCGCCGGTGGTGGGCACGAAGACGAAGTTGGCGACTTCGAGCACGCGTATGCCGCTCATCACCTTGGCCATGGCAAGCTGCTCCCTGAGAATTGCTCCACGGCATTTGGACATCGCGTGGGCAGTCGTCAGACGTATGGTGGTCTGGGCCGGCCGGCGGGTCAACCGACGGTGGCCGCGGTCCTGCGAATCCGCATATGCGGCAATGTGTCTGGTTCGTTGACCATGGCCCTGCAGAGGGCGGGGCCCCGAGTGGCCTCGGTGTTTCCGCGGCTGCGGGAACCGCCTCGCGAACGGCCGGTTAGGTCGAGACTGTCGAACCGCTCGGGAGACGAACGATCGCGACGTTCATGTTTTCCACCGGGATCGAGAACTCCGTTCCCACCATCGACAACGGCCGCACCCGCGTGGACGAGATGGAATCCTGCGGCCACTACAAGCTGTGGCGCGAGGACTTCGCCCTGTGCCGGGAGATGGGCATCGGCTACCTGCGCTATGGTCCGCCGATCCACACCACCTGGCTGGCGCCCGGCAAGTACGACTGGGAATTCGCCGACATTACCTTCGCCGAGCTGCGGCGGCTGCGGATCGTCCCCATCGTCGACCTGTGCCACTTCGGCCTGCCCGACTGGCTTGGCAATTTCCAGAACGGCGACTTTCCCGAGCTGTTCGCGGTCTATGCCCGCGCCTTTGCCGAGCGGTTTCCCTGGGTCCAGCTCTACACCCCGGTCAACGAGATGTTCATCTGCGCGATGTTCTCGGCGCAGTACGGCTGGTGGAACGAGCAGCTGTCGAGCGACACGGCCTTCGTCACCGCGCTGAAGCACATCGTGAAGGCCAACGTGCTCGCCATGCGCACGATCCTGGAAGTGCGGGCCGACGCGATCTTCATCCAGTCGGAGAGTTCGGAATATTTCCATGCCGAAAGCCCGGCGGCGATCCGGCGGGCCGAGCTGCTCAATTCCAAGCGCTTCCTCAGCCTTGACCTCAACTACGGCCGCCGGGTCGATTCCGAGATGTACGAGTACCTGATGGATGGCGGGATGACGCGCGAGGAATACCACTTCTTCCTCGACAACCGCCTGAAGCAGCACTGCATCATGGGCAACGACTACTACAAGACCAACGAGCACCGGGTGGCGGCGGACGGCATGACCTGCGCCTCGGGCGAGGTGTTCGGCTACGACGAGATCACCCGCCAGTACCACGACCGCTACGGCCTGCCGGTGATGCACACCGAGACCAACCTCAACGAGGGGCCGCTCGGCACCGAGAGCGCCGACTGGCTGTGGAAGCAGTGGGCCAATGTGCTGAGGGTGCGCAACGACGGCGTGCCGATCGTCGGCTTCACCTGGTATTCGCTGACCGACCAGGTCGACTGGGATTCGGCCCTCAGGGTCAAGAACGGCAACATCAATCCGCTCGGCCTGTTCGATCTCGACCGCAATATCCGCAAGGTCGGCGAGGAATACCGCAAGCTGATCGCCGCCTGGCGCGACGTGCTGCCGACCCAGTCGATCTGCCTGACCGTGCCGGTGGTGCCGATCGAGGAAGCCGGGGGCGCGCACGAGGCGGGCCAGGCGGCGCGGGCGCGCGACATCCTCGAGAGCGAACCCACGGCGCAGAGCAACAGCGAGAACGACTGATGGCGGATTTCAGCGGAAAGGTCGCGATCGTCACCGGTGCGGGCAGCGGCATCGGCGCGGCGATCGCGCGGCGGCTGGGGCAGGACGGCGCTTCCGTCGTGCTGGCCGATCGGGATGAGAGCAGTGCGGCCAAGGTGGCGCAGGAGATCGGCGCCAATGCGCTGGGCGTGGCCTGTGACGTGGCCGACGAGGCTCAGGTGGCGGCCTGCGTTGGCAAGGCGATCGAGCGCTTCGGGCGGCTCAACGTGGTGGTCAACAATGCCGGGCTGATGACCTTCAAGGAACTCGGCGAGTGGACTGCGCAGGATTGGCTCAAGGTGCTTGAGGTGGACCTGGTCGGCGCAGCGATCTTCGTGCGCGAGGCGTTCCGGCATATGGGTGAGAAGGGCGGCGCCATCGTCAACATCGCCAGCGTCCATGCCGAGCGGACCACCGCCTCCTGCGCGCCCTATTCGGCGGCCAAGGCGGGCCTGCTCTCGCTCACCCGTACGGCGGCCATCGAGGGCCGCGCCAAGGGCATCCGCGCCAATGCCGTCCTGCCCGGGGCCGTGGATACGCCGATGCTCTGGGAGAACCCCAATCTCAAGTCGGGCGCCGAGAAGGTCGAGCCGGCCGACGTCGGCAAGCCCGAGGACATCGCCGCCGCCGTGGCTTTCCTGGCCAGCGACGAGGCGCGGTTCATCACCGGCGCGGCGCTGGCGGTGGACGGCGGGAGGCTCGCCAAGTTGTGAGCCGGCGCGTGGTCCTTGCCGCGGGAGAGCTGGAAGCGCAGGTGCTGCCGGCCGCGGGCGGGGCGATTGCCCGGTTCGATCGCGTAGCCGGGCTTGAGCGCAGGCAGTTGCTGCGCGGCACCAGCAACGATGATGCAACGGCGCTGGATTGCGGCTGCTTCCCGCTGGTGCCGTTCTGCAACCGCATCCGTGGCGGTGCCTTCACCTTTCGCGGCCGCACCGTCCGGCTGAGCCCCAACATGCCGCCCGATCCCTCCCCCCTCCACGGGCAGGGCTGGCAGGCGGAATGGATGGTGGTGGAGGTCGATCCAACCCACGTCGAGCTGCGCTTCCGGCATCAGCCGGGCGAGTGGCCCTGGGCCTATGCGGCGCGGCAGGTGATCCGGCTCGATCCGGGCGGGCTTTCGGTGGAGCTGGCCTGCCGCAACCTGTCGGACGAGCCGATGCCCTGCGGGCTGGGCCTGCACCCGTACTACCCGTGCGATGGCGCGACCGTGCTGGAGACGGATGTCGCCGGGGCCTGGACCGTCGATGCCGATGTTCTGCCGGTGCAGCATGTTCCGGCGACCGGGCGCTATGATCTCGGCCATCGGGCGATCTGCGGGCAGGATCTCGACAACGGGTTCGACGGGTGGAGCGGCGTGGCCTTGATCCGGAGGGGCGATGGGCTCGGCTTGCGGCTGTCGTCGCCGGATGCGCGGTTCTTCCAGGTTTATTCGCCGAAAGAAGGCGGGCTGTTCGTCGCCGAGCCGGTGCAGCATGCCAATTGCGCATTGAATGCGCCCGAGGCGGAGTGGGCCGGGTTTGGCATCGAAGTGCTGGAGCCCGGCGAGGAGCGGGTGTTGCGGGCGCGGTTTGCGGTGATCGATCAGCCGCCGGCGAGTCCGGCCATATAGGCCCTCGCCCGGCGCCCGACCTCCTCGGCGCTGAGTCCGGGGGTGTAGAGCCCCGATCCCAAGCCGAAGCCCGTGGCGCCGGCCTTCAGCCAATCGCCCATGGTCTCCGGCCGGACCCCGCCCACCACCAGCACCGGCCGATCGCGCGGGAGGACGGCCATCTGGGCCTTGAGCACGGTCGGACTGGCCGCCTCGGCGGGGAACAGCTTGAGGGCGTGGGCGCCGGCGTGGACGGCCACGAAAGCTTCGCTGGGGGTGTAGAACCCCGGCGCGGAGACCAGGCCGGCGCTGACCGTGCCGCTGATCACCGCCGGGTCGGTGTTGGGGGCGACGATCAGTTCACCGCCCACGTCGGCAATGCGCGCGACGTCGACCGGGTCGAGCACCGTGCCCGCGCCGATCGTCGCGCGGCTATTGGCGTGGCGGGCGAGCCGTTCGATGCTCCGCAGCGGATCGGGCGAATTGAGCGGCACCTCGATGATCCGGATCCCGGCTTCGAGCAGGGCATCGCCGATCGCCTCGACCTCGTCCGGGCGGACGCCGCGGATGATCCCCACCAGCGGGCATTCGGCAAGGTTGGCGCGGAAGCGGTCGAGGGCGGTCGAGGCGGGGAGGGTCATGTCAGGGCCTTTCGGATGGCCTGCATCCCGGCGACGAAGGCGGGGCCGCCGTCGGCGCCGGTGGAGAGGACCCCGGCATGGGCCAGGGCGGCGCAGTAGAGGCGGTTGAGCTCGGGCCGGCCGAGGACGGTGACGCAGCGCGGCTTTTCGGCGCCCCCGGTCCCACTGAAGCTGGCTAGACCCCCGCGAACGTCGGCGCCGACCAGCAGCCCGCTGACCCAGCCTGCCGCGCTTTCCCTGGCGCGCGTACCGAGCAGGACCCCCGCGCGAACGGAGAACAGGTCCGCCGCAAGGTCGCTTCCAGCCAGGCCCCGGTCGACGCCCGCGAGGAAATCGGCATCGGGCGGGCCGTGGCCCTGCAGCAGGGGGCCAAGGATCGAGTGATCGCGCAGCAGGCCGAACAGTTCGCCGGTCATGAAGGTGCGGAACTCGGCAATGGCCCCGGCGCTGAGGCGCACCCACTTGGTGTGCGTGCCGGGGTGGCAGAGCAGGGCGTTGCCGCCGTCGTGGCCCGCCATGTGGCCGAAGACCTGGACTTCCTCCCCGCGCATCACGTCCGCCCGGCCCTCGCCGGTGAAGGCGACGCCGGGGACGATGGCGATCCGGCCGGGCTCCACCCACAGGAGATTGCGCGCGAGGTCGGCCGGGCTCGCCGGGCAGGGCACGTAGGACGCCTGGTGCCAGCCGCGGTCGGAGCCGATCATCCCGGCCATGAGCAGCGGGGCCTCGCCGAGGCGCTCGGTGATCCGGGCCACGGCTGCGGGGAAACCGTCCTTGGCGACAATGGTCACCCCCGCATCGTCTTCCATTTCGGCGACCACCTGGCCGCCGGCGTCGACCCGGTAGGCGCGGCGGTTGGTGGTGCCCCAGTCGACCGCAATGAAGCCGTCGTTCCAGTTATCCATCGGCCGGCTTCCTCCGCATCGTCCGCGCCAGGCCAGAGTCCCGGCGCTTCGATGGAACCGGCACCCGTGAGGGCGGTTCCCTTTACTCAGCCATGTGACCAGGCGATCGGGAGTGCGCAGCTTGTCAGCCATCACCACCGCCCCGGCGGTTCACGCCGTGCATCGCGGCGAGGCCCAGCTCGGCGAGGGCGCGGTGTGGGTGGCGAGCGAAGACGCGCTCTACTGGGTCGACATCCACGGGCGCCGGATCCTCGCCTACAGCCCGGCCGATGGTTCCACCCGCGAATGGCGCTGTTCGCTGCGCATCTCGGCCTTGGCCCCCTGCGAGAGCGGCGGGTTCATTGCCGGGAGCGAGCGCGGCTTCCTGAGGCTGGAGGGCCTGCCCGGCGATTGCCGGGTGATCGGCCGCCCCGAGCCCGAGCTTCCCGGCAACCGCGCCAACGACGGCAAGACCGACCCCTTCGGCCACTTCTGGCTGGGGACCATGGACGATGCCGAGGAGGCGCGCAGCGGTTCGCTCTACCGGCTCGATGCTGACCTCAGGTGGCATCGCCTGGCGGGCGGCTACATGGTCCCGAACGGCCCCGCCTTCAGCCCCGACGGGGCGTGGCTGTACCACACCGATTCGGCAGACCGGACGATCTACCGCCTGTCGCTGTCGCCCGGCGGCCTGATCGGCCCGCGCGAGGTCCTTGCCCGGTTCGATGCGAGCCACGGCTATCCCGACGGCATGACCACCGACCGCGAGGGGCACCTGTGGGTCGCCTTCTGGGACGGCTGGTGCCTGCGGCGGCTGAGCCCGGACGGCGAGCAGGTCGGCCAGATCGACCTGCCGGTGCAGCGGCCGACAAGCTGCGCCTTCGGCGGGCCGCAGCTCGACCGGCTCTATGTCACCTCGGCTCGCGTCGGCCTTTCGCTCGAGGCGCTGGCGGCGCAGCCCGAGGCCGGGAGCCTGTTCGCCTGCACGGTCGACGTGCCCGGGCTCGCGCCCACCCTGTTCCCCATCTGACCGGCCAGCGGGAGCCCCGACCGTGACTTCTACCCCGCCCTTCAATCCGTTCTTCATGTTCGCGACCGGCATCGATTCCGCCGCGCCGCTGATCGACGGCCAGCGTCACGACCAGATGGAGCTGACCGGCCACTACGAGCGCTGGGACAGCGACATCGACCTCGTGCGGGACCTCGGCACCCGCTACCTGCGCTTCGGCCCGCCGGTCCACCGCGCTTACCCTGGCCACGGCCGCTACGACTGGGCCCATGCCGATGCCGTGCTCGGCCGGATGCGCGACTACAACATCGTGCCGATCGCCGACCTCTGCCGGCTGGGCGTGCCCGACTGGATCGGTGATTTCCAGAACCCGGACTTCCCGCGCCTGTTCGCCGCCTATGCCCGCGCCTTCGCCGAGCGCTATCCGTGGGTGCAGCTCTATTCGCCGGTCAGCACGATCTTCGTCACCGCGTTTGGTTCGGCCAGGATCGGCCTGATCAACGAGGCGAAGAGCGACGATGCCAGCTTCGTCACCGCCCTGAAGCACCTCTGTGCGGCCTGCGTCATGGGAATGATCGAAATCCTCGACGTGCGCCCCGATGCGATCTTCATCCAGAGCGAGCGCGCCGCCTATTTCCATGCCGATTCGCCCGAGGCGATCGGCCAGGCCGAGACGCTCAACGCCATGCGCTTCCTCGCGCTCGACCTGATCTACGGGCACCGGGTGGATTCGGGCATGTACGAATACCTGCTCGATAACGGCATGACCCGCGAGGAGTACCGCTGGTTCATGGAGACGCGGCTGGGCCGTCACTGCGTCCTCGGCACCGACTACTACCCGGCCAACGAGCGCCGGGTCGACGCCCAGGGCGTGCGCCATCCCGCCGGCGAGACGCTGGGCTTCGACGACATCGTCGCGCAGTACCACCAGCGCTACCGCCTGCCGGTGATGCATACCGAGACCAGCGTGCCGCAGGGGCTCAACGGCGAGGATTCGGTCAACTGGCTGTGGAAGGAGTGGGCCAATGCGCTGCGCGTCCGCAACAACGGCGTGCCGCTGGTCGGCTTCACCTGGTTTCCGCTGATCGACCAGGTCGGCTGGAACGAGGCCGGCCGGATTGTGGACGGCGACCTGCGCGACCGCACCAATCCGGTAGGCCTCTACGACCTCGAGCGGCGGCGGCGGCCGGTGGGCGACGCCTACCGCCAGCTGATCCGCGACTGGCGCCACCTGCTCCCGGCGCAGAGCGTGTGCCTCCTCATGCCGATCGTCCTGCCGAGCGAATATGACGAGCCGATGGCGCGGCACCGGCGGGAGATGATCCACCGCTACTATGCGCAGCGGCCGGAGGACATGCCGGCCAATCCGTTCGCGGGGTAGGGGGCGGGGCGCCGGTTCGGCCCTTCGACAGGCTCAGGGCGAGCGGGGGTGGTTTATGGCCGCTACACTCTCCCTTAGCGGCGAGGGTACTCCCCTCCCCTTCTCCGTTCGTGTCGAGCGAAGTCGAGACACGTGGCGCGGCGTGTCTCGACTTCGCTCGACACGAACGGGGTGGGGTTGGCGTGCGGGTGTTGTTCACCACTCCCTGATGGCGCCATCCGGCCCGCGCCAGACGGGGTTGCGCCAGCCTTTGGTCATCTTGCTCGCGGCGTCGCGGACCTTGGCTTCGTCGATCTCCACCCCGAGGCCGGGGGCTTGCGGCGCAGCGACCATGCCGTTGCTGACGGTGAAGACCGAAGGATCGGCGCAGTAGGTCAGCAGGTCGTGCTCGGCGTCGTTGTAATGGATGCCGAGCGACATCTCCTGGATCACGAAGTTGAGCGAAGTGACCGCCACCTGCAGGCAAGCCGCCAGCGCGATCGGGCCGAGCGGGCAATGGGGGGCCAGGGCCACGTCATAGGCCTCGGCCATGGCGGCGATGCGGCGGCATTCGGAGATCCCGCCGGCGTGGCTGAGATCGGGCTGGATGATGTCGACCGCGCCGGCCTCGAAGAAGGGCTTGAAGTCCCACCGGCTGTAAAGCCGCTCGCCCAGCGCGATCGGCACCGTGGTGTGGGCGGCGAGCTGGGCCACCGCTTCGGGGTGCTCCGAGAGGACCGGCTCCTCGATGAACAGCGGGCGCAGCGGTTCGACTGCCTTGGCGAGCTGGCGGGCCATGGCGCGGTGGACCCGGCCGTGGAAATCGAGCCCGACATCCATCCCCGCGGCCTGGACCGCCTCGACCCGGGCGACCGTGGCATCGAGCTTGCGCGGGGAATCGAGCCAGCCGAGGTCCTCGGTGGCGTTCATCTTGACCGCGTGGAAGCCCTGGCCCTGCCGGGCGCGGGCGTTCTCGCCGACATCGTGCGGGCGGTCGCTGCCGATCCAGGCGTAGACCGGTACCCTGGTGCGCACGGCCCCGCCGAGGAGCTGCCAGACGGGGACGCCCAGCGCCTTGCCCTTAAGGTCCCACAGCGCCTGGTCGAGCCCGGACAGGGCGCTCATCAGCACCGGGCCGCCGCGGTAGAACCCCAGCCGGTAGGCGACCTGCCAGACGTCCTCGATCGCTTCGGCATCGGCGCCGATGAACCGGTCGCTGAGCGCTGCGAAGGCCCCGGCGACGGCCTCGGCATGGCCTTCGAGACTGGCCTCGCCCCAGCCGACTGCGCCCGCATCGGTTTCCACGCGGACGAACAGCCAGCGCGGCGGGACCGCGAAGGTTTCGATCCGGGCGATCGCCGGCATTTTCGGCCTCAGGCGGCCGAAGCCACCGCGCCCGCGGTGGCCGCGGCCTTGCGCACCGGGACCAGCGCGCGCGAGCGGCGCTCCTCGCCGAAGACCCGCCGGTAGGTCACCAGGGCCTGCCCGACGATCTGGTCCATGTTGTAGTAGCGGTAGGTGGCGAGCCGGCCGACGAAGGTCACGTCGTCCTCGGCCCGGGCGAGGGCCTCGTAGCGCTTGTAGAGCGCCTGGTTCTCCTCGCGCGGGACGGGGTAATAGGGATCGCCCTCGGCCTGCGGGTATTCGCGGGTGATGCTGGTGTGGGCATGC
>Ga0068855_100004222_pt1 | contig 17540 bp, 18 predicted proteins | sample KBSCornC52_FD_66592 | JGI IMG/M metagenome (GOLD analysis project Ga0068855, IMG submission 66592) | Corn rhizosphere microbial communities from Kellogg Biological Station, Michigan, USA - KBS Corn C5-2 | ecosystem: Host-associated > Plants > Roots > Rhizosphere > Soil ...
TCGATCTCCTCATCGAAGGCGCGGGCCATGTCGCCAAGGAACTCGCGTGCCGCGGGGCTGTGCAGCCCCTCGATGGTGCGGTTCTCGCCTACCCGACCTTTCTCGCCAGCCTCATAGGCGTAGACGCGGTCCTCGAGAAGATGATAGATGCCGCGCAACTCGCGCCCCATGCCGATCGGCCAGGTGATCGGCGTGGTGCGGATGTTGAGTACCTTTTCGATCTCATCGAGCAGCTCGATCGGGGCGCGCCCGTCGCGGTCGAGCTTGTTGATGAATGTCATGATGGGCGTGTCGCGCAGCCGGCAAACTTCCATCAGCTTGATGGTGCGTTGCTCGACGCCCTTGGCGCAGTCGATGACCATGAGCGCCGAATCGACCGCGGTCAGTGTGCGGTACGTATCCTCGGAAAAGTCCTCGTGTCCGGGCGTGTCGAGCAGATTGACGATGCCGTCCCGGTAAGGGAACTGCATGACCGAGGAGGTAATGGAGATTCCGCGCTGCTGCTCGAGGCGCATCCAGTCGGATGTCGCATGGCGCGCGGCCTTGCGGCCCTTGACCGTGCCCGCCATCTGGATCGCGCCCCCGAAAAGCAGCAGCTTCTCCGTCAGGGTGGTTTTGCCGGCGTCAGGGTGGGAAATGATGGCGAACGTGCGTCGTCGCTTGATTTCATTAGAGATTTCGACACCAGTCAATGGATAAATCCTCGGCTATGTACACAGCTATGTACACAGACTGCAAAAGCAAGCTTTGCCGGTGCAGCCCGATTTCGGGACTCCGGCGCGCGAATGGGTGGATAAGACCGTAAGTCTCTGAAGGCATTATAGTTCACGATGAGAGATCCGGGGAGCGGCCTCTACTTCTTCAGCCCGCCCTATTCGCTGTCTCGGCAGTACTTGGTCGGTGCGCGGCGGTGTGCCAGCAAATTGGGGCTTTAAGGTGAATTTAAAGACTGCTGCAGAAAGCAGGAGACGAGGGTGGACCCGAATCCGAGCATTGTCGGTGGCGTTTCTCAGCATGGGGAACCCTCCCAAGTCGGGGAAGAGGGGCGCGCCGGGCAGGTGCTATACTGCTGCGTAGTAACTCGTCTTTACGTAGTGATGCAATGCCCTTGAACATCCGGAGCGAGGAAACCGAAGAGCTCGCCAATGCACTCGCGAAACTGACTGGGGAGACCAAGACAGAGGCGGTCACCCAGGCTATTCGAGAGCGGCTGCAACGTGTCCGCCGCGCGCGGAGCAAGCGGCGCCTGGCTGACGAGCTCGATGAAATCGCGCTGCACTGCTCTACCCTGCCCGTGCTCGATCGACGTAGCGCGGACGACATCATGGGGTACGACGAAAACGGACTTCCCCGCTGATGGTCCTGGATACGTCCGCCGTCCTGGCGATCCTTCAGAATGAACCCAAACGGCGGGAATTCAACGAGGCGATCGAAGCGGCCGACAGACGCTCCTTATCGACGGCTTCGTTCGTGGAATGCTCAATGATTCTTGAAGCGCGCTACGGCGCGGATGGCGTTCGAGATCTTGATCTGTTCATCGCGAAAGCGCAGGTGTCGCTCGTCCCCGTAGACGAAGAACAGGCCGACCTGGCGCGCCGCGCGTTTCGGAAATATGGCAAGGGTCGCCATCCGGCGGGTCTCAACTTCGGCGACTGCTTTTCCTACGCCTTATCAAAGGCACTCGATGCGCCCCTTTTGTTCAAGGGAAACGACTTCCTACAGACCGATGTTGACTGCCACCCTGCCAGCCCCGCCGGCAAGGCGTGAGGACTGTTGCAGAGCAGACGGACTTGAGTTCGGTCAGCTTCCACCGAGCTCCGCCCGCAGCTTCCCGGCGAGGTCTCCTCATGGTGTGGTACATCGCGAAGGGAGAGCTCGGACCGACGCCGGCAGCTTCTCTCAGATACGGTTCCCTTCGGAATCTAGCTGTCAACACTTGCCTGCGGCAGAGCCCAGTGAAGATACGATGAACCAGACTGGCAATTCCGCCGGCCGTTTGACGATGATGCCAGAAGCCCGGCGCCCTGCCGAACTGACGGTAACTGTCCGTTGGATAGGGGAGCATCGTCGCATTCCAAATGCATGCCGCACTTCTCCCGGGGAGCAGGCGATTCTTGATCGCCAACAAGGTCAGCCGGAGCAATTCCTCTGCACCGGCTTGCCCGCGAAGCGGTCTCTGATCCAGGAGATTTGATCGCCGATGGTTTGTCGCATGGCGTCTCCGTGCTCCAGGCCGGGATACTGACGGAATACGATCTGCTGGCGGTTGCGGCAGGCGCGATCTACCACGTCGCGCACGGCGCCCAGCGGCACGGCTGTGTCGCTCTCACCTGCGATGGCCAGCAACGGACCGCGAATCGGTACCGCTCCCGCGTGATTTTCGTGGAAGAACTTTTGCACCCAGGGGTTGCGGCTGTAGTTCGCCTTGACCATGGCGGGCGCGTCGATGCTCCGATAGAGTGTAACGCCATACAACCAACAGCCATGGGTCGTGACTGCCCAACTCCTTCATCGACGACGACCATAGCGAAACCGGCTCGAGGTACTTGTCCCCTGAACCCACCATCGCCTCAAATCGACACCTGCCCCACTGTACTAGAGCGAGATTTGCGCGAAATAGAGACCCCCCGGTCTCATTTTTCTTCCCTGCATTCTAAAGACTCGGTGCCCTCCCGGTTAGCCAAGGAGAACTTTCAAGGCAGCTACCTGGAGTTCGTCAATCCGGACGCCTGGACGTGATAGGGGCCGCGCGCCCCACACCTCAGTGAGACTTCAGGTAGATGCGGCCTTGGCGCGAGTCCAGGTCGAGGCGATACATTTTCGCCAACGCGCGCGCGAAACCCTCATTGTCACCGGTGTGATAAAGACCGCTCACAGGCAGGGTGGCCAGCGCCGGGTCTTCGATGACCAGTGTCGTTTTGTCGTAGTGGTTCATTTCGGACACCGCCTCCTGAAGGGGCGTGTCGTTCAGCACGACCTCCCCGCGACGCCATGCCAACACGGCTTCAACCGACGGCGCGTCAATTTTCGCGCCCCCAGCGGGTTCGAACGTCAGGCGCTCACCTGCAGAGAGTACCCACGTTCGGGCTACCGCTGCATCCTTGCGTACTGCGGAACGTTGAGAGTCTGTGCCTTTTTCCCGTCGACTGTGCTCCAGCGCAGGACCGGGTCCGCTCGAGGGCACGCTGGAGTCGATCGCCACCCTCCCCTCAACCAACGTCACGGCCGTGCGATCCGGCTCGTAGCGGATCACAAACGAGGTACCCAAGGCGGTGACCCGATGGCCGCTCACCACGACCACGAACGGCCTGGGCGCATCCCGGGTCACCTCAAAGAATGCCTCGCCGCGAATCAACTCCACCAGCCGTTGCCGGCTATCAAACGAGACACGCACGCGGGTCTCGGAATTCAGCCACATCCGCGACTTGTCTGCCAATTGCACGAGACGTTGTTCGCCAACGTCGGTAGCATAGGCCGGCTCGCTCCGGTGCGGCAGGAGCCAGAATGCCGCCAGCACCACGATACATGCCGCTGCCAACAGTGCAGCCGTCAGGGCGGGGGCCCGCCAGCGCGGCCTCGTCCTCCACCGACCCCGGTCATCCTGTAGGTGGCGGCGCAATTGCTGCAGCTCGAGTGATTCTGCGGAATGCTCCCACCGCTCCAGGCGCGGGAGACCACCAACCGGCAGCGTGCTGACTGCAGCCCAGATGTCAGTGAGACCTTCGAACTCGGCTCTGTTTTCCGCACTCTCACTCAGCCACTTGCGAAACCCCGCTTCCATTTCTGGGGTCCGGTTTGAGCTGTGCAGTCGGGTGATCCAGGCGGCTGCCTCGGCCCGCGCGGCAAGCACCTTGTTCAAAGCTCACTCCTCGCCATCCAGTCTCTCAAAAAGAACGCGGCACGCGCGACATGCTTTTCCACCATGCTGACGCTGATATCCAACTGGGTTGCGATCTGCACATAGCTGAGGCCTTCTGACCGATGCAGCAGGAACACCTCGCGCGAGCGGGGTGTCAGGCGCTGCAATCCGAGCTCGAGCCTGCGCAACCGTTGTTCTCCCGCCAGGATCTCTTCAATGTCCGGTGCGGGGTCGATGACCTCGGGAAGCTCGCCCTCGGCGCTACAGACCTTCGCCCGATTCGCGCGCCGGAACTGCTCGGCCGATAGATTCAACACGGTTTTGACGAGGAATGCTTCCTCGTGCTGCACCACCTGGGTCCGGCAATACATCTGCAGGCGCAAGAACGCTTCCTGCATCAGGTCATCGATGTCATGTGGTGAGCGGCCCCGGCTCCTGAGCAGCCGGCGTAACTTTCCGAGCAACACGCTGAGCTCGCACATCGTGTACTTATGACATGGGCAGTCAATGGGCGCAACTCGAGGGAGGCGCGGAAGGAAAAAGAGAGGTGAGGTTATTTCCTTCCGCGGCATCTACTGCAGAAACGGCGCGAACTGACATTGTTGGGGTGCGCCCGAGCCGTGAAGGAGTGGTTTCCCGGTGTTCCGATGGTGCAACAATGAAGCTTACATAGCACAATTGTTTGCTATTGTGGCGACGCTTACCTATACTCGATCGTGCGATGGCGCCAGCGATTTTCCGCCGTCAGCCAAACTGTCGATGCCCAGGGACGCTGAGGCCTGCCCTCCGATATTCATTCCCTTCGGAACAGGCCCTGAGGCGACAGCGGCCGCGTCGGTGTTGGTTTCTCTTGGGTCTAGCCCTCCTGGGCGCCCCCGTGGCCCTCGCTCAGGTCATCCATCGATTCGATGTTCCAGCACAACCGCTGGCCGACTCGCTGCGCGCGATCGCCGCGCAGTCAGGCACGAATATTCTCTTCGACTCGAAGGACGTGAAAGGTCTGAAGGCCGGTTCATTACACGGCGATCTGACCCTGAATGAAGCCCTCAGACGGGCGCTCGCGCGGTCTCGATTGGAGGCCGAAAGTGCAACGCCAACCACCGTGGTCATTCGACCCGGCATTCCTCTCCGCGCTCGGCCCGATCCTGCAGTCGCCTCCCCTGCTCCAGCGGCGGACACGCGCGAGGAAGTCGTGATCAGCGCGCAGAAGCAAGAAGAGCCGCTCGCATCGGTCCCAGTTCCGGTCAGCGTGCTCGACGCCCCTACTCTGGCGCGGCAAGGCCGGTTCCGTATCCAGGACTACGCCTTGCAAGTGCCGGGGCTGACCGTGACCCCGAACGAATTCAACGGATCCGCGACGATTGCCATTCGGGGCATTATTTCCAGCGACGTGACCAACCCGACGGTGGCTGCCACCCTGGATGACGTTTCCCTGGGGTCTTCAACCTCGATCGGCGGTGGCTACGTGGTTCCAGACCTCGATCCGAGCGACCTCGCGAGGATCGAGATCCTGCGTGGGCCCCAGGGGACGTTGTACGGAGCGAGCAGTATCGGTGGGCTCCTCAAGTATGTCACGAGGGATCCCTCCACTGAGGCGCTCAGTGCCCACTTCGAGGCAGGAGCCAGCGGCGTCTATTCGGGCAGCAGCGCCGGATACGAGTCAAGCGCCAGCCTCAACGCGCCATTGAGCGATTCCCTCGCGGTTCGCGGCAGTGTCTCCACCAGGATGAGCCCGGGTTATATCAACAATGTCCAGGCGAACCGGATGGATGTAAACGGAACGAGGATCTTCGGCAGCCATCTTGCAGCCCTCTGGCGGCCCTCGAACCACCTCACGGTGAAGCTGAGCGCGCTTTACCAGAAGAACAGAGCGTCGGCGGCTCCTTACGTGACTCTGGCGGCCGGCCTTGGCGAGCTGAGCCAGGCTTTCCTGCCGCAGACGGGGCGCGTGGAGCGCCAGCTCGGCGCCGTGGTCGCCACGATCCAAGCCCGCCTTGGCCCCTTCGACCTGACTTCGGTCACGGGATACACGACCAACAGATACGTCGATCGACTGGATTATTCGGTGCCGAGCGGCATGTTCACCCTGGCGCTCTTCAATACGCCGTACGCTATTGACACGGACGACAACACGACGCGCAAAGTCAGTGAGGAATTGAGGCTAGCGACCCACCTTGGCACGCATCTGGAGTGGCTCGTAGGAGGATATTTCACCCGGGAGACTTCCCCCTACATGATGCAGCTTCTCGGCGCAGACTCCGGCGGCAACTCCATCGGCCAGGCTCAGTGGGTGCATCTCTCGAGTCAGTACCGCGAATGGGGCGAATTCACCAACATGACCTTGCGGTTCAGCGATCACTTCGACATTCAGCTCGGCGGCCGTGCCAGTCAAATCCTGCACACCTACCGAGATGAGAACTCGGGTCCACTGACGAATTATCTGGGAGGTGCTTATCTCATCCCCGAGTCCGCAATCCACGCACGAGCCTTCACGTACCTGGTCACCCCGCGCCTGTGGGTGACCCCTGACTCGATGATCTACTTGAGGGCAGCATCCGGTTATCGCCCCGGGGGCATCAATCCGGCGTACTTCCCCGGTGTCCCGCAAGACTTCGAGCCCGACAAGACCGAGAACTACGAGCTGGGTCTGAAAGCCGGCTTTTTCGACGGACGGTTCTCGCTCGACGGATCTCTTTACCGCATCGACTGGCGGGGTATTCAACTCTCGCTCGTCGACCCAGCCAACGGCGAGAACTACTTTATCAACGGGAATGGCGCCAAGAGCGAGGGCATCGAGCTGTCCGCGCAGCTCAATCCGACGAGCGGCTTGCGCTTGGGTGGGTGGCTGACCTACGACGATGCGGTTCTGACGCAAGACATGCCGCACAACAGCGCGGCATACGGACGCGCAGGCGACCGCCTACCCTATGGTACCCGGCTCGCAGCGCACTTCTCGTGGGATTACCGGTTTCCCGTCGGGCACCTCGAGGGCGCCTGCGGCGGGACGATGAGTTATGTCGGACCGCGTGTGGGCGCATTTGCCGCTGCCATCCCGGATGCGCCGGCGCAGCGCCAGGTGCTTCCGGGCTACACCCAGATCGACTGGCGGTCGGCCTTGAGCAAGGCCGGCTCCTGGTCGCTGGAGCTCTACATCAACAACGTGGCGGATCGGCGTGGAATCATCGGCGGTGGTATTGGAACGCAAATCCCCACGGCCTTCGAGCTCATCCAACCGCGCACGATCGGCGTTTCCTGGTCGCACGACTTCTGACCTTATGCCACGAACAAAGTTTTCTCTCATCCTGGCGTTCTCTTTGGCTCTTGCCAGCTCATGGTTCGATCCGGTCCGCGCTGAAGTGCCGCCGTTGCCGGTGGTGACCCCGGTACCCTCCACGGGTCAGGCGTCACTGTCCTCCGCCCAGCGGCCCGGCAACGAATATTTCGACCTGGACAAGGCGGGCTACACGGAGCGGGAATTCTATATCTCCGGTGTGGCGCCCGCGATCACCTCCACGGGCGTGGTGCTGTTCGAGCTTCCCTATATCAGCCGCATCCTGGTGCGCTACCCCAGGGATCCCGCGAAATTCAATGGAACCGTGGTCATCGAGCCGTTCAATTGGCTCGGGGAGCTCGGTACGAGTTGGATTCTGAACAAAGGCTACCTGCTCCGCAGAGGCTATGCGTATGTCGGGTACACGATCAGCGTCAGCAAGCCGAAAATCGATCCCAAAACGGAGGGCTGGCCGCCAGACTCGCTGCCCGCGAATCTCAATCTGGACTACATGCGCAGCTTCGACTACGCGCGCTACGCGTTGCTCGGCATGTACTTCGATTCCGATCGGTTCCGACGGGGCGACCACGCCGATCCCTTCGTACCGCAGGCACAGGGCATCGGCGCGCAGGTCGCCTATCTTCTGAAGTCGAATGCCCCCTCGAGCCCACTGCACGATCTGGGTGTACGGCGGGTGTACGTCGACAGTTGGTCAGTGCAGGCCCAGGTATGGATGGACTACTTGAACCAGGGCCGGCATCAGCAGTGGCGCATGCCCGATGGGCGAGCACTGATCGACGCTTATATGACCGGCAAGATGGACTTCGGCGAGTTGGGCGGGGATACAGCGCGCATTCCACGACACATGCCGGACGATGTCCCCTTCGTGATGATTTACAGTCAGTCGGAAACGATGCTCGATGCTCGCAACGGCATCTCGGCACCGACCGACAGCGATCATCCCCGAATGCGGTACTACGAGTTGGCGGGCGTGCCGCATATGAATGCCAACGACAGCGAAGCCAACGCAACCGATGATCTCGAGCCCGATAAACAAAACGATCCCGCCTGTCGGTACCTGTACAATGACGAGCCGGAAGAGGTGTTGGCACAGGCCCTGCTGGACCGCCTCGATCGGTGGGTTCGGGAGGGAGTAGCCATGCCGCGCGCGCCGCGGATGCTGCGTAAGGGGAAAACGCTTGCGCGCGATCCAAGAACGAATAACGTGGTCGGGGGCGTGCGACCACCTTGGATCGCCGTACCGGTCGCCGCCTACATGACGGATCCGGAAACGGGCTGCGGCGAGGCCTACGATACCAAGTTGCCCTATCCCGCTGAAAAGCTCCGTGCCCTATATGGCAGTCATGACAACTATGTCCGGCAGTTCGAGGCCGCCAGAGATACTTTGATCAAACAGGGCTATTTGCTGCCGGAAGATATCGAGCGGGTCAAGCCGATCGCCCGGGCCGCCGACTTCGTCAGCGACGCCGCACGTGGCAGGTGAGAGCGGACCAGACCAGCTGTCCCGCTGATCATAATGTAAAGCCCACCCAGCGCCCGAGAAACACCACGGCTGTCCACAGACTCAAGGAAGTCGCACCCGCTATCCGCGCGGCCAACGGCGCCGGCGACCTCTCATCCCATTCGTGAATGCTCCGATAGAGGGTCAGATGAAACACGCCCATATTGACCGCGGCAGCGAGAATCAACGCCATTTTCCACTGGAATTGTGTGTCATGCGCATACTTCGGCGCGTTCGATATGAACAGCAACGAACCGGCGACAGCGGCGACCGCAAACGCGGCCCACGTGTAGGGCACCAGGTCCCGAACGAGTTGCCGCACGCCGCGCCGATGCGATGGATACCCCAAAAGGCGCAGATCGACGATTGCAATCGTGCCGACGACCAGCGCAATCGCCAACACGTGCACGGACTCGAGCATTGGAAATGCTACCGCCCCTTGCGAAATAGCTCTGGCGAACGGTGTGCCGGCCAGATGTTCAAATGTTGAATCTACGTTCATGGAGCCGTGCGCATGACGTCAGCTGTAGGCAATCCAGCGGCCGCAGAAGATCACAGCGACCCACAGCGCCAAGAGGATCCAGGCCAACCCCTTTGCGGGAGCTTCGCGCGCCGCGCGTGTCGAATCCAAGAGCGGCTTGCGCAGAGCCAGGCTCGCAAGGAACGCGACGGACACCAGGGCCATCTTGATCCAGAAGGTCACGTTGCTCAAGGTGCGGTCGGGCTCTCCTATGATCATCACCAATCCGGTAGCCAGGAGCACGGCGAGCGCGCGCCACATCCAGGGCAGATAGCGTTGTGCCACGACTGTCAGGTTCTCATCCGGCGCGACGATTCCAAGGACCCGCAACTCCGTGACTAACGCAGCACCCATCACCACAGCGATGGCGATGATATGAATGGACTGCACCGCAGGTACGACCCAGGCGTTGTCCCGAATCGCAGCGCTCAATGCGGTCGCATAGATCCACTCGCTCAGGCCATGCATGTCCATGGCAACCGGGTCCTATTTGGGCGGGTTTTTCCGCGCAGGAATTTCGGTGATCTCCCGGCCGGTCTTCGGATCCAACGACTCGTGATTGTTGTCATCACACAGATATTCGACGATCTCCTCTCCGGGGTGGCGATGGAAGGTGAGTGTGTACTGCCAAGGTTTCACTAACGCCTGCGGATCCTCTATTGTCCCCTTCACCTGCAAATGGTCCCTATCGAGGAGGCGTATGCGCTGCACGATGTGCATCTCGTCACTGTGGCCCAGATTATTTGCACTGCGTCCCTGACCGAAGAGCAGCGTGTCGGTCCGTATGTGGACCGTATCGACCACGAGCGTGTCGCCCTCCCACTTGCCGGTCGAGTGACCGGTCAACGTCGCAGGATACTCCGCGGGATTCGGATGCGGCCGCCCGTCCAGGTAGATGCGCCAGGTCTCACCGGGAAACTCCTGAAACCAATTAATCTGCTTCTCGTTCTGCAGAATCTCATTGGCGTAAGGTCCCGCGGTGAGAGCCGGCATGCCGTTCGGCTTACACGTCACCATGAAATCGCGGCCCGCCTTGCGGTCCGCCTCGCGGCGCTGTTGATACTCTCGCAAATAGGGGCCCTTCAGCTGCGGGCGTGTATCAAAGCCCCAATCGTCGGAGAGATCCTGCTTTTCTTCTGTTCCTGGTGCACCGGTGATGGCTTTGAGATCGTCCAGACCACTGCCGGCCAGAAGCCACAGGCCGTTGAAATCGCGCCGGTCCCACTTCACCTCGCCCGCAGGCGCACCCGCGCTGTCCGCAGAAACGCTGGGCGATGTGCCGAGCGCGAATGAGATGACAGCAAGCCCAAACGACAGCCCTTTACTCCATGAATTCATGTGAACACCTCAGCATTGACGCGAGATCGGCCGACTAACCGCCGATCGTTTTGCCGTCAGGCAGCACAATCTTGATCAAGCTGCCGCCCCGCTTTCCATCGCGCATGGGATGGAGCGTCACCCCCACCTTATCACCCACTTTGACGGTGTTGGCTTTCCAACCGGAGCGCAGCAGGATGTTTGGACCGCCTGCCTCGATGGCCCAACTTTCCGTACCACCCGATGCTGCGGCGACATCGACGAACAGCCAGACGTGAGGATTCGTATACTGCACCTCGGCGACTGTCCCGCTGATGCGTACCTCCTTCTTCATATCGAAAGCGGCGAACGAGTGATGAGCGGACGCCGTACCGCTGAACAGGGCCATGACACACACTATGACCTGAATCCGCATGGAGGTGCCTCTTTCAGAAGTTCACTTGGTACTGCAGGCCCAGTTGACGCGGGCGACTGACCACCGCACGCGGCAGGCGTTGATACGTGCCATCGGGGAGCAGCTGCTGGCGCTCGAAACCCGAAGAAACCTGATCGCCGAAGTTCAAGCGCTTGTCGAGCAGATTCTTGCCGTAGAGAAGCACCTGATGCCGTCCAAAGCTGATGCCGACGTTGCCGTTGACCATGTTGAACGGCTGCCTCAGGTAATATCCCCCGATGTTGTTCGCGACGTGCACGGCGTCGGTGTAACTGTAATCCGACGCAACGAACAGGTGGACCCGGTTGGTGAGTGGCTTTTCATAGTACCCGGAGATCGTGCCGGTCCACTGCGGAACCTGGTTGAGTCGGGTGTCCGGCGCCTGCGGGTAGAATCCCGGATCGATCAGCACGGCATTCGTATAGCCGAGACCTACCTGTATGGAGAGCGGCATGTCCCCGAGCGGCTGACCCGAGAGTTCCAGCTCGCCACCGCGTATGCGCGCCTTTCCCGCATTGGTTTGGAAGGACAGCTCACAGATGGGCAGCAGGTCCGTCTGTTGAATCTTGGACCAGTCCATCTCGAAGGCCGCCACGGATGCGGTCAACTTGCCGTCGCGGAAGCGGTTCTTGGCTCCCACCTCATAGTTCCACAACGTGTCGGACCGGTACCGCAGGATGTCGTTCTGATTGAGACCCGCGTTGAGCAGATCCTGTGCACAGATGGAGGGCAGGGCCTGGTTGGCACCGCCTGCCCGAAAGCCCTTCGAGACCGACGCATAGATGTTGCCTGCATCGCCCACTTTGTAGGACACGACGCCCTTGGGTATGAGGCCCGACTGGCTATCACTCGTTGGGGGATCGGTATAGGGAACCGGACCGAAGATGAAGCCGCTGTTGGGTCCCGTCGTCGTTTGCTGGTCCATCCAGTATTTCCGCAGCCCCAACGTGACCGTCAGTCTCGGCACGACCTCGTAATAGAACTCACCGAACACAGCCTTCTCGTTTCCGGTATTGACGGATGAGTTTGCACCGAGGTTGTCCGGGTACAGGCCCGTATCCGCCATCGCCTGCACCGGTATGGTCGGGATGAAGAACTTGCTGTACTCATGCTGATAGAAAACACCGACAGTGCCTGACAGATGCTTCAACAACGTGCCCTGCTCGAAGGACAAGCGGCTTTCGTGAGTCACCAGCCTGCTGTTTTGGAAGGAGAGATTGTAGAAGGCGGCGTTTCCGATCGGGGTCCCCTGGGTGGAAATACCCACGCTATCGAAATACGAGTACGTCCCCTCGGAGTCGTCTTCTTTTTCCTCGAGCCGGCGCCTGAAGAAACTCGTAGAGGAAACCACCGACACACCGTTCGCGGAATAATTCAGTACGAAGGCGCCCAGCCCCCAATGTTCCTTGGAATATTCCCCCACATCCTGCGCGCGGTTCTCGGTGTAGGACAAAGGGCGGTAGCCCGGCAAGGGTACGTAGGCGGCCGGGAATCCGTGCAGATAGCTGCTCTGGCCTATGAAGTTGAGTGCCGCTTCAAGGGAGTCGGAAATCTTGCCGCGAACCGTTACCGATCCGCTGAAGACATCATGGGCCCCCTGATCGTCTTTGGCGATCAGTCTCCCGGAAGGATCGGGGAAGGTCCGGGTGGAGATGCCGGATTCGTGGCTGTAGCCAAGCGCCGCATCCACTCCGATCCGGCCGGGAAGTACGGCGAAGTTGCCCATGGCTTCATTGTCGAAATCGAAACCGGCATTCCGGGTCCCGCCGCCTTGCAGTTGGACTGACCCTGTGTTGTCCTCGAGCGAAGGTTTCTTGGTGATGAAGCGCAGATTGCCGCCCATGGAGCTGGCGCCGAACAATGTGCCCTGTGGCCCCTTGAGCACCTCGATACGCTCGAGATCCAGTGTTTGCGGGCTGACCGTCGACGGTACTGGCGTGTCGTTGATGTAGTAGGCGGTGGTGCCCACACCGGCCACGCCCCGGATGGTGGTCTCTCGACTATCACCCCAAAGCCCTACTGTCGCTTGTCCGTATTGGAAGGTCACGTTGGGGATCCGGGTCGCATAGTCGACGAAGTTTTGGATGTTCTGCTTTTGCAGGAAGTCGGAGGTGTAGGCTGTGATCGAGGCCGGCACGGTCGTCAGGAGCTCCTCTTTGCGCCGGGCAGAAACGACAATTTCCTGCAGTTCCGAGTGGTTGGTGGAGGGCGCGGCAGCCGGCGGCTGCTTGGGAATGTCGGATTGATACTCCGCCTGCGCGCGGGCCGACGGCACCGCCCCCGCGATGGCGAGTAGGAAGGCGCAAAGGGCCAGGCGATACGGCATGAATTCCCCCACGAGTCTTTGTTCTCCAGGGGTAGATGCCCGAGCTCGTAAAAACCTCACCTCTTTTTCATCAGCTACACGCTCGATGGGGTCTCCGACCGCGCTCACAGGCCGGTGCTGTTTGCGTTCAATGGCGGGCCGGGCGCTTCCTCATCGCCGTTGCATCTGGCCGCCATGGGCCCACGGGTCTAGGGGGCTGAGAGTGCTGGGGGCCATCGCAGCAGTGACCTGGTCGACAACACCACCAGTCCACTGGATGTCACCGACCTGGTGTTCATCGATCCGGTATCGACCGGTTTCAGCCGGGCGCTTCCGGGGGTTGATCCGCAGCAGTGGTATGGCGGCGGGTCCCTGGGTGAGGCGTTCACGAAATTCCGACAACACGTTATCACCTACGCGGTGACCCTGCTGGTCATGGATCACTTTGAAATGATCGATGTCACATTCGAGCCTCAACAGCCGGAGCATCGAGTCGAGACTTTCCGGTTGGCAGCCCTCACAACAGCGTAGCCGGAGATAGCGAGGCGGCGCACATTCTGCAAGGGACCGACCCGCTCACGGACGAGCTGACGATGATGGAACGCCTCGTCACGCTGGGCGTCCTTCAATACAGTACGCCAGTGATCGTGGATTTCTTTCACTTTGACACTAACTATTTCACGCTTTCACACAGCGCGGGCGAGCGGATATGCGCTGCGCAGATGTCGCGTCGCTGCTCCAGCGGGGCCATTGAGTTGGACGGGACCCAACAGGCCTTCCACGCCCCTAACACCGTTCTTGCGGAAAGTTGCTCCACGATGGTGCATTCGAAGGCTGGGCACGGCCCTTGCAACGGTCATTCGAATGGCAACGCAGGGGCATCACGTATGGACATAGAACGCGCTCATTTCACGGGACCCTCGAATGTGCGCAAGCTCACGCCCGCGGCGAGCCTGGAATCGAAGCGTGACCGTTGCCCTCGGGTTCTTGTTGTCGACGATGATCCCGACAGTCTGGCGCTCTTGCGCCTGTTTCTTGCCGCGAAGGGCTTTGAAGTACGCACCACCGACAGCTCGAAGACCGCTTGCAAGTACGTTTGGGCGTGTTGGCCCGATCTGATTGTTACGGATTTCGATATGCCCGAGCTCAGTGGGTTGGATCTGTGCCGCCTGGTGCGATCGGACGCCCGTACGTGCCATATCCCGATTGTCGTCCAGACCGCCTACGATGAGCTGCCTTCGGATCAGGCCTCGCTCTATGACGGTTTGTTTCACAAACCTGTCGAGTTCAATCAATTCGTCCGCACGCTCCACCGACTCCTCACCTCGGATCCGGCGCGAAAAGCGCAGCGCGTCTGCTAGCGCCAATAGTGGCAGGCTCAATATTCGAACCGGTCCAAGCGATCAATCCTCTTGATCGTCGCCAGCGTGCTAGTCCAAGGCGCACAGGGCACTGGCTGCCGTCCATGAGCGGCCCGAGGTGCGGTGGACGGTCGGTAAGCTCGCCAGGCTCGCCAACTTATCGCGCTCCGCATTCTCCACGCGGTTTGCTCAGGTCGTGGGTGAGACGGCCCAAGCCTATCTGACCCGGTTGCGCATGCAGCGGGCGGTGAGCCTGTTGGCGAAAGGCTCTTTGAGTCTGACCCAGATCGCCACTGCGGTGGGCTACGACTCCGAGGCAGCATTCAACAGGGCTTTCAAGCGCTGGCGCGGGAAAACTCCGGGGCAGTTCCGGCGCGAAGCAGGCGGGGATGCGGCGTAAGGCTTAAGTGCGCCGACAAACGGCGAGATCCACAGGACAAACGGGCATGGATGCTGCCGCGGTCGGCGTCGCATACTGCAGGGATGCACACCACATATAACAGCGAATGTCGATTCAGCCCACCGGCGCCATCACCTGGGTGGGCCGCTTGGCGTCGCTCTGCTTGAAGCGTTCTCCGAACTGGGTTGGCTACGGCCCTCCCGCGAGACACGCGCTATCCAGGTGACGCTGAAGGGGCAGTTCGAGTTCAGGCAGCAGCTCGGCGTTGAAGTACATTTGCCCGGTTAGCGGTGGCTATTACAGGTCCTCCGGGTCCACTCAGGACGTATCCTCCCGCTCTCGCCATCCGTCTTAGCTCGCAACTGATCCCGGATACCGCCGGGACCTGCGAACCACTCTATGAGGACGAAGATCATGGCGAGCAAGCAATCCGAAAAGCTAAAGAACCTGTACGCGAGCTGGAAACGCTTGATCACCCCAGACATGTCTCTCGAAGAGCAGCGTGACCTGATCGATGATTGGGCCGTGATCACAGCCGAGCCGCGCGGTGTCGATTACGCCGAAACAGAGGCCGGCGGCGTTCCGGCGCTGTGGGCTGTTCCGAAAGGCGCTGCCCAGGATCGCGTAATTCTCTCAATTCACGGTGGCGGGTTCATCACAGGATCCATGTATACGCATCGCAAGCTCTTTGGTCACATCGCGAAGGCCAGCGGAGCGCGCGCATTGATCGTCAACGCTCGCAAAGCGGGCGTCGACGTGCGCATCGACATCTTCCCGGAGCAGCAGCACACCTTCCAGATGGGAGCGGGGCGTGCACCGGAAGCAGACCACGCGATCCGCAAACTGGCGCAATGGGTGCGGCCCAAGCTCGGGTTGCCCGTACTTTAAGCGGAAATGAACGATCGCACATGTAACACAATGAGGAGCTCAGACCGTGAGAAAACTGATTGAAGCCACACTTGTTTCGCTCGATGGCATCATCGAGGGCCAGGAAAATTGGACCTCCGGATACTTTGACGAGGAGGCGAAGGCCCACGCTTACGAGGCGCTGGCCGATGTCGATACCTTCTTGCTCGGGCGTACTACGTACGAGAAATTCTCGGCTACGTGGCCAAACATCAAAGGTGATCGATACTTCGATCGCATCAACGGCCTGAAAAAGCTCGTTGCGTCCACAACGCTGCGTACCGCCAGCAACTGGAATGCAAGCCTCATCGAGGGAAATATTGCCGCCGAAATGACACGTCTCAAGAATGAGCCGGGGGAGAACATCGTAAAATACGGCACTACTAGCCTGGACCGCACGCTCTTCGAGCACAGACTAGTCGACGAGCTTCACCTCTGGTATTTTCCGGTAGTCGTGGGTCACGGCCGACGACTATTCCAGGATATCGACGCCTCACGTGTGCGATTGGAGTTGATCGGCACTCATCGGTTCAGGAGCGGCAGCGTTCTCCACACGTACGCAGTTAAGTAGCCGGCATAGAGGCATCATCTCGTCCATGTCTGGTCAGACACAACTCGGTGCGCAGGGGCTCCTGGATGCGCGTTACCACGCGTATCTCGCGACCGTTGCGCACCTGCGCCCGCTCCTGCATCGCTACTGCACGCGCATGGTCGGCTCGGTGCTCGATGGCGAGGACGTCATGCAGGAGGCGTTGTTCGAGGCATATGGGAAACTCGATATGCTCACTGATCCGCGCGCGCTGCGCTCCTGGTTGTTTCGCATTGCCCATAACCGTTGCATCGACTTTCTGAGGAATCGCGGTGCCCGCCATAAGGCTGAGATGACTTATGCAGAGGATACAGAGCAGGAGGTCGCTTTGCCTGATGAGCCACTCGCTGCGGGGCTGAACCAGGCAATGGAACGCCTGGTGGTGCATCTGCCGCCGAAGGAGCGCGCTTGTGTGCTCCTCAAGGACGTTTTCGACCACTCGCTAGAGGAGATTGCGACGCTTGTGGAATCAACGGTAGGTGGCGTCAAAGCGGCGTTGAATCGCGGGCGTGCCAAGCTCGCCGCCCTGGCGGTAGAGCCAGGTAAGCAGACAACCGGCGAGCGCCGCTCGGATCCCAACCTCTCGCGCCTTCTGCACCTATACGTAGAACGTTTCAATCGACGCGATTGGCAAGGCGTACGCGACCTGACTAGCGCAGATGCGCGCTTACGGGTGTCAGATTGCTATGCCGGGCTGCTGGCGGACTCGCCGTATTTCGTGGAGTACGAGCGCGCGAGCGCACCATGGCGTATGACGATCGGCGAGATCGATGGTGAAGAGGTCGTTCTGGTACTCAGCCATGACGGGCGCGAGTGGCGGCCGACATCGGTGGTGCGAGTCAGCACCATCGGGGATCGCATCGAGCGAATCAGCGATTATCGCGGTTGCTCCTGGCTGCTGCCGGCCGCATCCTCAGCAGCCCACTAACTGTCCACCCTTACTGGAAGATAGCCATGCAACTGCATCTGCCGCCGAGCTTCTTCGCGGGACACCATAAACCATTGGTAAGATTTTGGCCTGCGTTTGCGCGCACGAGGTTCAACATGAATCCGTTGG
>Ga0068855_100004223_pt1 | contig 17538 bp, 6 predicted proteins | sample KBSCornC52_FD_66592 | JGI IMG/M metagenome (GOLD analysis project Ga0068855, IMG submission 66592) | Corn rhizosphere microbial communities from Kellogg Biological Station, Michigan, USA - KBS Corn C5-2 | ecosystem: Host-associated > Plants > Roots > Rhizosphere > Soil ...
CTGCCAAGGGACCCGGCGGTAGTGGTGGGCCGGGTGGCGGACCCGGAGGTGGTAAGGCCGGTCCCAAGGGGCACTGAAAGCACATACTCCTGCAGACTGCGGACCGGGAGCTAAGCGAGGTGGTCGCCCTTTAGGGCGGCGTACCAGATGGGTCACAAGAGTCGCAACGGTGCAGTTCAAGACGCTTGGAAATCCCCGCGCCGTTGTTCGATCCTGGGCCGCGTCTGAAGTTCAGGACGAGCGGGGAAATAAAGAAAGCAATGCGTTCGCTCAGGAGCGCAGAAATAGCGATTCGTAGCGACAGGTCGAGCCGCGTGGCGAAGCTTTGGCCACGCCCTTTTCGCGGCGACGAAGGGCAAGAAGGAGTGCAAGCTTAGTCCGGCACGCTGCACGGCTAGCTTGGTTGAACGCGCTCTTTGACTTGACGGGCTAGCTCCGATCTTACGAGCTTGCCCATTTCGTTTCGAGGGAGCCGATCGAACGCGATCACATCGGCAGGCCGCGTTAATTGTGAAAGGACGCGCTCACGGAGCTCGGGCCAAGCCACGGTTGATGGCACAATTGCGACGGCAAGTCGCCCAATCGACCCTCTGATGTCGAGAAAAACAACCCCCACGTCATCTATGCCTGGCAATTGGGCTAGTCTGCTTTCGATCGCCGAGGCCGAGAGCTTCACCCCACCCATGTTGATGACGTCGTCTTGCCGGGCCGCGACGACAAGCTCGCCACTTGCAGTAAAATAACCAATGTCGCCAGGATAGAACCAGCCGTCCCGAACAGACGCATTTGGACCATCGAGATAGCTGAGGGCCATCCAAGGCGTGCGGACACGGATCATGCCACTTTGCCCCCGCTCCTGCGGTCGACCGCTCTCGTCGACAATTTCGGCTTGGTAACCGGGGCAGACGAAGCCGGTCGATCCTTCCGCATAGCCTCTTAGGGCCACCGGACCGGCGGTAACGACTCCGGCCTCCGTGGAGCCATATTGCATTTCGATTTCCGCATTGAGACGGGATGCTGCCTCCAACGCTACGGACTTTGGCAGCGATCCGCCGGCGACGATGATCTTGAGTGCCGATGGCGGCCTGTAGTCCGGGGGCAAAGCACGCAGGGCGGCCTGCAGCTGCGTAGGCGCGGCAATGAGGATCGACGGCGACAACTTTAGCAGGGCCTCGACGATACCTCCTTCGGCATAGGCAACGGCACCGCCGATCGTCCATCGCGAAAGTGGATTGAGGAATCCCCCCAGGGTGTTCGTGCCCATGGAATTGGCCACCTCACATTCTGAACGAGTTCGACAGCGATCACCGCCCATTCCCCTCGATCAGTTGCGCGCCGCGCTGGATCGCCAGTCCCGTGATACGTTGCTCAATTGGTAGGACGACGCGGTCGGCTGCAGCAACGTCTAGCGTGGAGAAAATTCCATGATCACGACTATCAGAAGCAGGGGGCCGTTGCATTCCTAGGGCTCCCGAGTTGAGCAGCTTCCGGGCGAAACAAATTAGGAATCGCCAAGGGCGGCGGATGGGGCACTCTAACGCCCACTCAAAATAAGCGAGCAACATTCTAATCCGGTCGATCACTGGAAAGTGAACGAATGTACACGTAGAGGTTTCGTGGGACCGACCGCTGAACCCCGTGCTATAGAACGCTAGTCTATAAATTTTGCAGAAGATATTCGGTTGACAGAGGCGGCGATCAGGAGCTCGATCGCACCGTTGCTGCTTCGCTGGTGACGCGGCGGGACCATATTTGAATAATCCGGGCGGGTCGCCTGGGCCCTATCTGTTTGTTTCATTCTTCATGGCAAGCTGCAGTTGCGACCTGCAGCGAGGCTTCTGTCGGAGGTGCCAGTTGCGGGCACGGTCGCGTTACGCATTGCTTGAAATCACCTCTCGTCTTCTTCTTGTCGGTCTAGTGGCCGGCGAGGCAAGGAATAATTGCCGGTTGCCGGACCGCACGTAGCGGCGGATACGGCGGCATTTCATCTGGTTGCGGTGTTAGCTGGGAGGCCGAATTGAATACCGAAGACGAGATTGTCGCCGTCGAGGGGCCGAACGCTTTGGCCGATGAGAATGCGGAAGTGGCCGAGGACCGGCCGATCCGCCAGAACATGATCTGGCTCGCATCGTATCCGAAGTCGGGCAACACCTGGGTGCGTGTGTTCATCCACAACGTGCTCCGCGAGATCCACGGTGAAACGGAAGGAGCGCAAGATATCAACGCGCTGCACCGGTTCGCGATCTGGGAGCACAGCTTGCCGCACTACAGCAAGGTGCTCGGTAAGCCCGGAAACCTTGCTTCCCCGGCTGAGCTCGCGGCCGCACGGCCCAAAGTGCAGCGACTGATCTCGAGCGAGCTGCCGAAGATGGGCATTGCCAAGACCCACCTCATGTTCGGCCGGGACCATGGGTTCCCCACAATCGATCTCAGCGTGACCAGGGCCGCAGTCTACATCGTACGCAATCCGCTCGATGTTGCGGTGTCATACGCTCACCATTCCAACCGCCCGGTCGACCACGTGATCGCCGATATGGCGCGCCCCGGGTTTCGGACGCCGCCCGAAGAGCGTCACATCAGCGAACTGACCGGAGCATGGGGCCAGCATGTCGCGAGCTGGATGGGGCTCGGCAGTCGACCCGTTCACGTGATGCGTTACGAGGATATGCTCGCAACGCCAGAACGCACATTTGGAACGCTCTGCCGATTTCTCAACATTCGCATCGATCGCGAAGGACTGCAGCGTGCCATCGAGAAATCCTCGTTTTCAGAGGTCTCCCGCCAGGAAGACGACAAGGGCTTTGTCGAGCGGCCCAGCGGCGCCGACAAGTTCTTTCGCGCCGGGAAGGCGGGGGGGTGGCGACATGACCTCACGCCCAAACAGATCCAAACTGTGATCCGTACTCAAGCTCCGATGATGCAACGACTGGGCTATCTATCGCCCAACAGCGGAGCACCACCAGTGGGGTCAGCGATAATTGCCTCACAGATAAATTGAGGAGGATCCGCGGGGTTGGCCGTGGCACAGGCAGTGATGGCACCGATTAGACGCTTGCTTTGGCTCATATTATTGGGAGTGGCAATGGTTAGCACCGGCCCGGCTGCTGCTCAGGATCTTGTTTCGGCGATTGACCAGTACCTCAACACCGCAGGTATCGCTGGCCCTTCGACCGACGTCACGAGCCTGGTCTCCGGCTACATCAACGTGGGGCAGAAGGAGGCGGTGGCAAAGTCGACGCTTCTGTCCGATGGCTTCAAATTGGTTCGAAGCGACCCGCACAGATACTACTGGAACATCAAAGATGAGACTGGATCGCAATACTACCTGGCGTTCGAGCAGACCAGAAACAACCAGATCATCACGACGCTAACGTACACGATCGAGCTCGGAGTTAAGGACGGCGCGGTGTGCTGGGAGCACGCCGTCGTCGTTGGCGGAACGCTATAGTCGACATCCTGTTTTGGAGAGCGCAATGACCGAATCCATTGTAGTAGGATATCATTCTGCAACCGGCATTCTTGGCCCAGCACAACCGGCATCTGGGCTCGCCGTCCATGAATTCATCATCTACAACAAATCGGATGGGACCCAGCAATATCTCCGTGGGGGCCCAGAGTACGGTGAGGGCACCGGACTTCAGGGAGGTCCAACGCCATTCGGAAGCATTGTGGTGCAGTCGGGCGCGTACACTCCTGGCACGGTGGACTATCCTCCGGCGAGCGGTCCAGCCAACTTTGAGTATCAAACAATCGCCACCGGCAACGACCTTTCCGCCCAGTTTGACGCAATGAAGGCCGAAGCCGCCAACATTAGCGGTTGGGATACGGCGTACAACCCGCTAACTACCAACAGCAACTCATTTGTGACCACAGTTCTGACGGCGGCAGGCTTGCCGTTACCGACCATTAGCTCGCCGAATGCGGGAACGGGTCTCCTGTGGGCGCCTGGGGCAGGACAGCTTCTCTCCGCATCTCTTCCGCAGGCGCAGAGTTCTTTCGGCGAGGACGTGCAGGGGACCGCCAATGCGCTGGATCAGGGCGCACTTGAAATGTACGCGCACATGGGCGCGCCGGTCTACACGATTCCGCAGTGTTTTGCTGCCGGGACCCAAGTGCTCTTGGCGACCGGCCAGACGATTGCAATCGAACGTGTTCAACCCGGCTTGGTGGTGATGGCCTTCGACCCCGAGGGAGGCGAAATTGAGCCACGACGGGTCGTCCGCTCCTTCACAAACGTAACGGAGCAGTTCTTTCGCCTTAGCAACGGCTTGGTCGTCACCCCTGGCCACCATTTCTTGAGCGGCTCAGGGAGGTTCAAGACTGTCAGAGACATCCTCGAATCGGGCGATCAAGTCGTCCTTGAAAATGGCACGAGGGTGCGACTCGAGGGCAAACTCCTGACGTATACAGAGTCCACCGCCAACTTGTTTGAGCAAGCCTATGGAGTTGTCGCCGAATCCGCGGGGCCGCTGGCGTTCGCGCCTAAGCCGGTCGAAGGCTGGCGGACCTACAATTTCGAGGTCGAGGGGTTCCACACCTACATTGCCGGCGGGGTGCGCGTTCACAATCAGTCCGTTTACACCGCAAGTGGCGCGGATATATCGACCGGAACCTATCAAGGCGCCGATGGGTACACTTATCAGCTTAACGCCAACGGCACTGTGACCAATTTGGACACCGGGCATACCGCTCCGGCGAGCCCGTTCTCCAACATAAAGTTCAACTCCGCAGATGCACTGCGATCCCTTGGATATGAGGTGACGCCCGCCAACCAGTATGACATGGCGTCACAAGGCGCGTTCAGGAACTACCAGATAACCGGCGACGGTCCTCCGGTCACGATCGCCACCGGGAAGACCTTGCCCGCAGGAACCATCGTTCATTCGAGTGATGGCTACACCTATTTGGTGCAAGAAGATGGTTCTATTCTTAACACGGACACCGGCCATATCTCGTCACCCGCGATCAACTCCGCGACCGCGCAGGTGGGTCAGAGCCAAAGCAGCGGCTTGTCGAGCTACCAGATTCAGTCCGGTGACACACTCTCCCAGATTGCCGCAGAGAATGGCACGAGCGTCAGCGCGCTGCTCGCTGCCAATCCGCAGATCAGCAATCCAAATCTGATCTACGCCGGTTCGACCATCAATCTTCCGGGCTTTACGGACGCGACCTCAGCCTGGTCGGGGCTCGAGGGCGACATCGGCAATGCAGGCGGTGACCTCTACAGCGGGTGGAACTCTGGCTATGGCGGGTCTCCGTTCGGGGGCAGTGGGCCGTTCTCCCTCGGCGGCTCCAGCGCCCCGGGCGGTGGCCAGTACGGTGGCTCCGGCTACTACGGTGGGTCCGGATACAATGGAAGCGGCTACTCGGGTGGAGGTTACTCCGGCGGAGGCGGCTACTCGGGTGGCGGCTACTCGGGTGGAGGTTACTCCGGCGGAGGCGGCTACTCGGGTGGCGGCTACTCGGGTGGCGGTTACTCGGGTGGAGGTTACTCGGGTGGAGGTTACTCGGGTGGAGGTTATTCCGGCGGAGGTTATTCCGGCGGAGGTTACTCGGGTGGAGGCGGTTACTCCGGCGGGTCGGGTGGTGGTTACTCCGGTGGCGGTTACTCGGGTGGAGGTTATTCCGGCGGAGGTTACTCGGGTGGAGGCGGTTACTCCGGCGGGTCGGGCGGTGGCTACTCAAGTGGCGGAGGTTCGGGCGGAGGCTGGGGCGGAGGTTCCGGCGGCAATGGAGGCTACGGCAGTTCGCCGGTTGTTCTCGATATCACCGGCAACGGCATTCACGTCACGCCTGTCTCGTCTTCCAATACCTACTTCGATATGGCTGGCGACGGCCTGGAGCACCATACGGCCTGGGCGGGCGCCGGCGACGGCGTCCTCGTGCTCGATCTCAACAATACCGGTGTCATCACGCAGCGCAACCAGGTCGACTTTACGGGCTGGGATCCGACGGCCAAGACCGACATGCAGGCCTTGCTCGACGTGTTCGACACCAACCATGATGGGAAGCTCGACTCGGGCGATACCGACTGGTCGCACTTCAAGGTAATGGTGACCAATGCCGACGGCACGACCTCGCTCGATACGCTGTCATCGCTAGGCATCACCGGCATCAACCTCATCACCAACAACCAACTGATCCTGCTACCGGATGGCTCACGGGTGACGGGAGAGTCTACCTATACCAAGTCGGACGGAACGACCGGGACCGCGGCCGATGCCGTGTTCGCCTATGACGGCAGCGGATACGTCGTCGCCCAAACGGTGACCCACAATGGCGATGGTTCGACCACCATCGACAACAAGGCGTTCACTACCGGCGGAACGCTCGCCAGCGAGATCACGTCGACAATCAACGCCAGTGGCACCAGCAAGACAACGACGTTCGACGACAATGGTGACGGAGTTGTCGACCGTAAGCAGACCGACGCGACGGTCACCAATGGAGATGGCTCCAAGACCGAGACGATTGCCAACTACAACGGCAACGGGACCGTGCTGACCGGAGAGCAGGTCACCACGACAAGCGCCGATGGCAAGACCACGACAATCAGCCGCGACGCGACCGGCTCGGGGCACTATGACGAGGCCGAAACCGACGTGATCGGCGGCACCGGCACCCAGACCGTTACAGCCAAAGATCTCCATCGCGACGGCTCGACCAAGGACGTGACGATCACAGTGACGAGCTCTGATGGCCTCTCCAAGACCGTGCAGCTTGAACTCACGGCAACAGGCGCCATCAACTCCACCGAGACCGACAACATCGTGGTCGGGGGAGGCGGCACGCGCACCGAGACCATCGACAACTATGCCGGCAGTGGCACCACCTCTGCCTATCTGGTCAACAGCACCGTCACCACGTCGAGCGCCGACGGAAGCTCGCAGTCGATCGTCAGCGATCTCGACGGGAACGGCACGACCGACCTCACCACGACCAACGCCATCGTCCACAATGCCGATGGCAGCACCACCACGACACAGACCGAGACCAACGGCAACGCCTCGACCCGTGACGTGCAGGTCGTCAAGGTGAGCGCGGACGGCAATACCCGGACCACCCAGATCGACGCCGACGGCAACGGCACCTATGAGCGCCAGAGTGTCGATGCGGTCGTCCTCAATGCCGATGGATCGACCACCGAGACTGTCACCAACACAAACAGTTCGAGCGCGCTGCTCAGCAAATCGACCGAGACCTGGAGCGCCGACCGTAAGACGCGGACCATCGACATCGACAGCGATGGCGACGGCAACTACGACCGGATCGAAACCGTCGCCATCGTCAGCGGCAATTCGGTCGACACGGTTTCGACCTACTCGCCCAATGGCGCGGTGCTAACCGCAAAGCAGGTCACGACGATCAGCTCGACCGGGCTTTCCGAGACCGTACAAGTCGACGCCGACGGTGACGGGGTGTTCGACGCCACAACGACAACCGCGACGGTGATCAATGCCGATCACTCGTCGACCGTCACCACGACGCGGGCCAATGGCAGCGGCTCGACGCAATTGGGCAAGACCGTCACCACGACGAGTGCCGACGGGTTGACCAAGACGGTGCAGGGCTATCTCGATGCACAGGCGACCGCCGATCGCACGGTGACCGACACCACCGTTGTTAACGGCGATGGTTCGACCACCGAGACGGTCATCACCAAGCTCGGTACCAGCGCCACGCAGGTCGACAAGACCGTCACGACGACAAGCGCAGACCGTCTAACGACGACAGAAAAGGACTATGTGAACGGCTACACGTCGCCCGACGAAGTGATCTCGACCACCACAAGCAGTGCCGGCGTGAAAACCGTGACGACCTCGATCTACGGGCCGAACGGCGGGTCTCTTGTCAGCAGCAGCGTTGCGACGACGAGTGCCGATGGTCTCACGACCACGACTACGACCGATCTCAACGGCGATGGTCTTACGGATAAGACAACCGTCGATGCCACAGTTCTGTGGAGCACTGGTGGCAGCACCAGGACCATAACCTCCTATTCGGGTTCCGGAACTGACGCCGCCAATGAGATCGGGTCGTCGGCCACGAGTGTAAGTGGCAATGGCCTCTACATCACGACAGAAGTCGACAATGATGGAGATGGCACTATCGACGACATGACCACCGACGCTACTTCATTGTGGTCCGATGGATCCCGAGTTGAAACAATAACGCACTATAGCGACGATGAGGGAACCAACCAGACCGGCAAAACAGTCATCTCGACGAGCGCCACCGGTCTCTCAAAGACGACATCTACCTATCTGGGTGCGGACTCAGTCGCCGATCACGCCACAACCGATGATACGATCCTCAACAGTGATGGTTCACGAACGGACACCCTCTCTCAGGTGGCCGCGAACGGCACGGTGTGGGCCAAGCAAGTGATCAGTAGCTCGGCCAATGGCCTCAGTGAGACGATTCAGTCCGACACCAACGGGGACGGCGGCTACGAGACGGTAGAGACCGTGGTTACCGCGGCGAACGGCACGAGGACCGATAGCGTATCGAACTACAACCCGGCCGGAACGACGCTTTTGTCCAAGACCGTCACGACCACCAGCGCCAATGGCCTGAGCGTCACCAAGCAGTCCGACGTGAATGGCGATGGCACGTTCGACAGCACAGTCGCGACCGCCGTTCTGCTTAACAGTGACGGCTCGAAGACCATGACGCAAACGCAGAGTAACGGCGCGGGGGCGACGCAAATCGGCAAGGTCGTGACCACCACCAGCGGCGACGGGCTGTCGAGCACGGTGCAGGATTATCTCGACGGCTCCGCCAGCCCCGACGCCGAGAGCACGGACGTCAAGCTTGTCAACGCCGACGGCTCGACCACGGAGACGGTCACGGCCTTTGCTGGAACCTCGCTGACCCAGGGTGGAAAGACCGTGACCACCATCAGCGCCGATGGCCTGACGACGACGGTCCAGACGTATTCGGGGACCAACAGCCTGCCGGAAACCGTCAGCAGCAAGGTGAGCAATGCTGACGGATCGATGACGGCGACCACGTCGAACTATAGCCTCGACGGGTCGGCGTTAGTGAGCCGTGCGATTGCCTCGACAACGGTTGACGGCCTTACCACCACCAGTGTGTCGGACCTAAACGGCGATGGTATCACCGACACCACCACTATCGATGCGACACTTCTATGGAGTGACGGCAGTACGACAAAGCGGACCACAGTCTACTCGGGTTCTGGATCCGCGGAGGCCAACGAGGTCTCCCAGAAAAACATGAGCGTCAGCGGGAATGGGCTCTACATCACGACTGAGATCGATGCCAATGGCGATGGCGTAGTCGACACCATGTCGACCGACGTGACATCTCTCTGGTCGGATGGTTCCGGGGTCGAAACGGTCACCTCTTTCAGTGACGACGCCGGGACCAATCAGACCGGCAGGACGGTAACGGCGACCAGCGCCACTGGTCTATCAAAGACAACGTCGAGCTACTTGGGAGCCGATACGACCGCCGATCATGTGACGACGGATGTAGAGGTGGTGAACGCCGATGGTTCGACCACCGAAACTGTCTCTGAAAAGGCCGCCAATGGCTCGCTCGTCGCTAAGACCGTAACCATCCGGTCAGCCAATGGACAGAGCCAAACCGTTTCGAGTGATCTCGACGGAAATGACGTCGATGACATCGTGAGAGCAGCATCGACCAATGGCGATGGATCCGTGTCGACGACGACGTCAACATACAGCCCGAGCGGCACGCTGACATCTAGGTCGACCGTCACGGTGAGCGGCAACGGGCTCAGCACAACCACTACTACCGACCTCAACGGCAATGGCACGACCGACAAATCGAGGTCGGATGTGGTTATCGTCAATTCCGACGGTTCGGAGACGGAGACGATCTCGGATTTCGGTTCGGGCGGTTCGCCGGCGGACAAAACCGTGGTCACCACCGCGGCGGACGGTCTTTCCATCACGACGCAATGGGACAACACCGGTTCGGGCTCGTTCACACGTTCGAAGACCGACGTCACGACCATCAACGCCGACGGCTCGCGCACCGAGGTCGTCTCCAACCTCAACGCCGGCGGGTCGCTGCACGACAAGACGACGACCAGCACCAGTGCCGACGGGACCAATGTCACCGTGACCAGGGATCTCAACGGCGACGGCACGGTGGACCAGACATTCGTCACGCAGCGCAATGCCGACGGTTCGACGACCATCTCCGACATGGACGGCGTCGTGCATTCGGCCGCGGGCCGCCTCTATGGCGGCACAAACGGCGGCTACGAGACGATCAGCGCCAACGGCCTGTCGACGACCTGGCAGTACGACGCCAGCGGCGACGGTCTCGCCGAATCGCAGCGCACCGATGTGACGGTGCTCAATGCGGACGGATCGCGGATGGAGACAGTCGCGGACGCTGCCCTGAGCGGCGGCAATCCAACCTCCGCCAATCCGGTCTATACTGTCACCCCCAAGGACAAAGAGGTCATCACGACCAGCACCAACGGGCTGTCGAAGACAACCCAATGGGACCTAACGGGGTCGGGTACCTTTACCGAAAGCAACACGGACCAGACTACGGTCAATTCCGACGGTTCTCGCACCGAGACCGTGAGTCTGGTCCTTGGAAGCGCGCTCAAGAGCCGCCAGGCGTCGACGACCAGTGCCGACGGGCTGACAGTCACGACGCAGCTCGATGCGACCGGATCGGGGACCTACACGCAGACTGATATGCAGAGCACGGTCCTCAACGCCAATGGGACGAAGACGATCACCACGACCGCCACCACCCTGGGCGGTGGTGAAATGTCATCGACGACTGAGACAGTAAGCGCCGACGGACGCACCGAGACCTTCACACAGGATCCAACGGGGTGGGGAAATATCACCCAAAGCCAGGTGGATAGCGTCATCACCCTGGCCGATGGCCAGACCGTCGCCACCACGTCGGATTACTACGGCAATCTGAGCAGCCTCAAGGACACGACGACGACCACCACCAGCGGCGATGGCCGCACCATCTCGATCGTTCGCGACGCTGACGGCGATGGGGTTACCGACCAAACCGTAGTCACGACACGGGCGGTCGATGGCAGCTCGACGACGGTCACGACGGACCTGACCCATAGTGGCGGGACGGCGGACAAATCCACCAAGACGGTAAGTGCCGACGGTCTGACGATCACGACGCAGACCGATCTCAACGGCAACGATGTCATCGACCGCTCGATCACCGACACCCGTGCCGCCAATGCCGACGGCTCGACGGTCGAGACGGTACAGACGTACCAGACGAGCCACCTGGTGGGAGGGGTCGAGACGACCGAGACGCCGGTTCTGCTTAGAGCATCAACCACGACGGTCAGCGCCGACGGCCTCACCCGCACGATCACGTCCGACGTGGACGGTAACGGCTCAACCGATCAGACGACCACGCTTGTGTCGAAGATCGACGGCTCCACGGTGACGACCGTCACCAACAATACGGCGGCGCGCAACGTCGCGCCGATCTCCGGCCAGGTACTGTGGAGCTCGTCGCTGGTCTCGACGGACAAGACCGTCGCCGCGTCGGCGATCACGACGACCACCGCCGATGGCCTCGGCCGAACTGTGCAGTCGGACTACGACGGCAATGGCACCTACGAGCACACCGAAACTTGGCAGACCGAGATCGATGGCTCGCAGATCGCCACCATCACGGACGTCAACGGCTCGGGGACGGCGATTGCGCGCGGCCGCGAGACCGTGAGTGCGGACGGCCTCACGACCATCCTCTATGTCGATCCGACCGCCAGCGGCCAGATCACGCATAAGGACACCGCCGTCACGCGGGTCGACGGCAGTATCGTCGAGACCGTCGTCAACGTGAACAGTGACGGGACGTTGAACCAGCGCATCGTTTCGACGGTCAGCGCCAATGGGCAAAACGTGAGTGCGGTCACCACCAATGGCCCAGGCTCGACGGTGACCATCACGGCGTCCAACACCACTCCGAACTACTATGGGATCGATGGCAAGGCGACTGTGTCAGGCACCGGCAACACCATTAGCTTCGGCAACGCGGTCGACGTCGCGGTCCTCAACGGCAACAACAACACGATCAACGAAACCGGTGACGCGGGAGTGACCGTCACGGGCACGGGCACGGGCAAGAAACTCCACGCCATCGACCGGGACAACATCGCCAGTATCTCATCGGCCGCCATCGAAATCGAGAACGACTCGTCGCTCACGCTCGGGGGCAGCAGCAACACGATCACTGCCTACGACAATGCCGATCTGCTCGTGTGGTCTGGGACTGGGAACACCCTCTATGCCGATGGCGACGGCGATGTTGCGACGATATCGGGATCGACTATCCAGCTGTGGGACGGTTCGTCGCTAACGCTTACCGGCAGTACGGACAGCGTCACCACCTACGACGATACGACCCTCGATATCGCTGCCGGCACCGGCAACACGCTCTATGTTGACGGTACGGGTGACGTGGCAACCCTCTCCGGCGCCACCATCCAGGTATGGGCAGATTCCACCGTGACTCTAACCGGCTTGAACGACGCCGTCCAACTCTACAACGGTTCGGCATTGACCCTTCTGGGTGCGGCCACCGGCGACACCTTCGACAGCATCGGGGCGAGCGACAATTTCTTTGGGTCGGGCGCCTCAGTCACTGTGGAAGATGGTTCGACACTCGTCGGGACTGGTTCTGGTAACACGTTCCGGGAACATAATACCGGCAGTCTCTCGATCTGGAGCGGCACTGGAAACACGCTCGAGGTCGACGGCACTACGTCTGGTGACAACTACGCCAAGCTCTTCTCGTCTACGGTTATCGTCGACGCCGAGGCGGGAGTAACCGTCGAGGGGACGGGTGATCATGTCGTCCTCCACAATGGGAGCTCAGTGTGGCTTACCGGTGTCGGCACCGGCGATACGTTCGACAGCACCGGTGCGAGCGACTATCTGGAGGTCTCCAGCACAAGCATCGCGATCGAGGACGGGTCCACGCTGGTGATGGTCGGCTCAGGGAACAACCTGACCGAGCAGAACAGCGGCAGCCTGGCGATCACGAGTGGCTCCGGAAACACGCTCGAAGTGGAAGGTACTACGGCCGGCGACAACTTCGCGAACCTGTCTTCATCGACGATCATCGTCGATGCGGGGGCCGGAATAACCCTTGAGGGGAGCAGCGACAGCATCTTTCTCAACGGGAATAGCTGGGCCTGGCTCGACTCCGGAAGCAGCGACACGTTCGATAGCGCCGGGACCGGCAACTCACTCGGCGCTTCGAGTTCTGCCATCACCCTCGAGAGCGGCTCGTCGCTCACGATCGACGGTACAGGCGACACCATTCAGATGGGGAGTGGCAGTTCGGTGACGGCCGGCAACAGCGAGACCTTCGTGTTCTCCAGTGGCTTCGGCCACGACACGGTCAGCGGCTATGTGGCCTCCGGCTCTGGCGCAGACACAATTGACGTCAGCCACACGATGTTCGCCGACTGGTCGCATCTCCTGGCGGCATCAAGCCAGTCGGGAAGCGACGTGATCATTACGGCGGACAGTTCCGACAGCATCACGCTCAAGAACACGACGCTCGCCAGCCTGCAGTCGAGCCAGTTCCACTTCACGTGAGCCTGTTGGCGGCGGGGAACTCCCGCCGCCTTCTCCAATCTGAGTGGGGCAAGTTGTGACGCTGACCGACGAGCGCGTGGAAACACCGCCGGCCAAACTCGACTCGGGTCTTCAGGCCCTATCCGGCATTGCCGCCTTCTATCGGATTGCGGCCGATCCAAATCACCTGCAGCGCGAACTGGCGATTGCCGGCCGGTTCGCGTCCAGCCAGGACCTAGTCAGAGCAGCGCGCGCCGTGGGTCTCAAAGCGCGCGAGATCAAACTTGTCGATGTAAAGCGGCTGACGACGATCCCGGTGCCTGCGATCCTGCGGATGCGGAACGGAGGGTTCCAAGTCTTTGGCGGTCGCAATCCGAATGGCAAGTTTAGACTTGTCGATCCAATCGCCCGCGTTGATCGCGAGCTCTCTCTCGAAGAACTAGTCGGTGAGATCACATCGGACGGCATTCTGGTAGGTCGCAAAGTCGGGGGCGAAGGCACCGACCCGCGCACGTTCAGCATCGCCTGGTTCCTGCCGTCCCTGTGGCGCTATCGACGACCGTTGGCGCACGTCTTTCTGGCGTCGCTCTTCGTGCAGATCTTTGCACTCGTCACGCCGCTGTTCTTTCAGGTGGTCGTCGACAAGGTTTTGACCCACAAAGGCTACTCGACCTTGATCGTGCTTGTCGTGGGAATTGCAGTGATCGGCATCTTCGATGTCGTGCTGCAGTACCTTCGAACCTATGCCCTGTCACACACGACGAACCGCATCGATGTCGAACTTGGGCAGAAGCTCTTCCGGCACCTGCTGCATCTGCCGCTCGGGTATTTCGAGACGCGCGCGGCGGGCCAGACGGTAGCTCGCGTTCGCGAACTCGAAACCATCCGCAACTTCCTGACGGGGCAGGGGCTCTTTTCTGCGATCGACCTCCTGTTCACCATCATCTTCATTGCGGTGCTCTTCGCCTACTCCTGGCTGTTGGCGATTATCGTCGTCGCCTCGTTGCCACTCTACGCGCTCGTCGCATTCTTTGTTCGCCCAACGCTCAGGGCGATGATCAAGGAGAAGTTCAATCGCGGTGCGATCAGCCAGCAGTTCCTGGTCGAGGCCGTCGTCGGCATCCAGACCGTCAAGGCTGGCGGGGTGGAGCCCGTGATGCAGGACCAGTGGGCCGATCGCCTCGCCGCTTACGTCAAAACGTCGTTTGACGCGACGATGCTGAGTGCTGGCGGCCAGGACGCGATTCAGTATGTGAGCAAGCTCGCCACAGCCCTGATCTTGTTGTTCGGCGCACAGCAGGTCATTGAGGGCGGGCTTTCGGTGGGGGCGCTGATCGCGTTCAATATGATCGCGGCGCAGGTCGTGCAGCCCGTCTTGCGCCTGTCGCAGCTCTGGCAGGATTTTCAGCAAGTCCAGATCTCGATCGACCGGCTCGGCGACATCCTGAACTATCCCACCGAAGCCGCGCCACGGACCAGCCTCGTGCTGCCACGGCCGCGGGGAGCGATTGAGCTCAAGAACGTGACCTTTGCCTACCGGCCGGGAACTCCCGATGTTCTCAAATCGGTTTCTCTTCAGGTTCAGCCGGGAGAGGTTCTGGGCATTGTCGGCGCGTCGGGATCGGGCAAGTCCACGCTGACCAAGCTCGTTCAGCGGCTCTATTCGCCGCAAGAGGGGCAGGTGACTCTCGACGGCATGGATCTGTCGCAGCTCGATCCGGGTTGGCTGCGCAGCCAGATCGGCGTCGTTCTGCAGGAGAACCTGCTCTTCAACCGCAGCATCCACGACAACATCGCCTTCGCCAACCCGGCGCTGCCGCGTGCCAATGTCATCGGGATTGCCAGGCTCGCCGGCGCAGACGAGTTCATCTCGCGCCTGCCGCAGGGCTACGACACGGCGATCGAAGAGCGCGGCGCCAATCTTTCCGGAGGACAGCGGCAGCGTATTGCGATCGCTCGGGCGCTCGCGACCAATCCGTCCATCCTGATCTTCGATGAGGCGACCTCGGCGCTCGACTACGAGAGCGAGCGCGTGATCCAGACCAACATGCGCGAGATCGTCCGCGGCCGAACCGTTATCATCATTGCCCACCGGCTTGCCGCTATCCGTCCCTGCACCCGTATCATCGGCATGTCGGAGGGTCGCATCGTCGAGATGGGAACGCATGCTGAATTGCTGGCCCGTCCCGATGGACTCTTCGCGCGCCTGTGGGCGCTGCAGAACGAGCAGGCGGCGGCCGAATGAACGCGATCACGCCAATTCCGCCAGTGCCCGCCAAGCCACGCCGCCGAAAGGTGCGGCGGTCGGACCAGGAGTTCCTGGCGCCTGCGCTCGAGATCCTTGAGACGCCACCGTCGCCGATCCGTCTCGCGCTCCTGGTCGCGATCTGCCTGCTGGTCGCGGTCGCGCTGACGTGGACCTATTTTGGACGCGTCGACATTATCGCTACGGCAGAAGGCAAGATCGAGCCCAGCGGCAAGGTCAAAGTCCTCCAGCCGCTCCAAGCCGGACAAGTCGTGCAGATCCTCGCACATAATGGCGATCACGTCGTCGCTGGACAGGTTCTCTTGCAACTCGACAAGCGGGATGCCCAGGCTCAGGTCGATGACCTGAGGGGTGAACTTGATGCGACGCGCGGTGAGGTCGTTCGACGGCAGGCGGCAATCGGACTGGTGGCTAATCTCAAGCCCGGTGGGCTGATTCAGACCCCGTTTCAGGTCGACTGGGCCGAAGACATTCCAGCCCCCATTCAGGCCCGTGAGCAGATCGTCCTCGACAAGGACCTCGGCGACCTCAATTCGCAGCTATCGTCCATCTCGGCGCAGGTCGTGCAGAAGCGGGGAGATGCACAGAGTCTGAGCTCCACCGTCGCGGCTCAACAAAGTCTGGTCGATACGCTGCAGGACCTCGCCTCAATGCGCGAAACACTGTTCAAAGAGGATACGGGCTCGAAGGCCGACTGGCTGGATGCGGTACAGACGCTGAAGCAGCAGCAGGTGACGCTGGCCACTGACATCAGCCAGCAGCAAGACAGCGCCGCCGGCGTTGCCGTCCTCCAAGCCGATGCGGGCAAGGCCGTGACCGGCTTTCTCGCCGACTACGGACAGAAGCTCGAGGATGCCCAAAAGCAGGCGGACGACCTGCAGTCGCGTCTCCAACAAGCCGAAACCACACTCGGCGAGATGACTTTGCTAAGTCCCACAGATGGCACGGTTCAGGCATCGACGGTCACCACCATCGGGCAGGTCGTTACCGCCGGTGAGGAGCTCCTGAGGGTTGTTCCCGACGGCGCCGACCTCGAGATCGAGGCCTACCTGCCGAACGATGAGACTGGTTTCGTGAAGGTTGGCCAGCGTGCGGACGTGAAGGTCGCAGCGTTCCCGTACACCCAGTATGGAACCGTCGAGGGAACAGTCACCCGAATCGGCAAGGACGCATTATCGGCGGCAGATGCCACCCAGGCGGCGGACGACGGCGCGAGACCCATATCTAACCCCGCCGCTGGCGCTACCGACCCGACGTCGGGTCTAGTGTTTCCAGTTACCGTGAGGCTGGCCGCACAGACCATTGAGGTGGACGGAAAGGCCGAACCTCTGACGCCAGGCATGTCCGTCACCGCCGAGGTCAATACGGGCAGCCGACGCATTCTCGAATATCTCTTTTCGCCAATCGTCGACGTCGGTTTGACCGCAATGCGCGAACGATAGGGCTCAAGGCGGCAGACCAACTCCAAGATGCCGGTGTTGCCGCGTGCCATTCGGCTCCGGTTTGTCTGTCCGCCCGTCTGTCCGCGGACCAACAAATTAGTTAAGCCGCAGAAACAGCCATTGGCGTCCTGTCTCCCTCTCCGCCACTTCCGCCCACCGCTGACCGCAACAAAACGCTGCTAAACCCCCGCAACAGCGCGACTTTCGCTTAGCTGGTTGGCCCGTTCGGCGGAGAGACTGAGGG
>Ga0068855_100004227_pt1 | contig 17531 bp, 7 predicted proteins | sample KBSCornC52_FD_66592 | JGI IMG/M metagenome (GOLD analysis project Ga0068855, IMG submission 66592) | Corn rhizosphere microbial communities from Kellogg Biological Station, Michigan, USA - KBS Corn C5-2 | ecosystem: Host-associated > Plants > Roots > Rhizosphere > Soil ...
CGAATCCTCTGCGCGTTTCAATCGCGGGAGGCAACTTCGACGGCACGGCACTCCTGGCTGATCTGAAGCATTACCAGGCCCAGGGGACGATTAATGGTTTCACTGTGCAAGAAGTCGCCGCCATGCTGAGCGGTCGCCGGCCGGCGTGGAGCGGCGCCATTACGGGACCTGTTGAGGCCGAAGGTGATTTTGATTCTTCCAACCGGAGTTTCCTAAAGGCGCGTGCGCGTTTAGTGGTAAGTCCCGGAAACCGAGGAATTCCAGTAAGCGGCCGTCTAAACGCGGATTACGATTCTCGTACGGGTTCGCTTGAAGTAGGACGGTCCTACCTTGCGCTCCCGGCGAGCCGGATCGCACTTTCCGGGTCTTTGAAGGCTGGGATGGACGTGAACTTGACTTCAACGAATTTGAATGATTTTCTGCCGGCCGTCGCATTGTTCTCAGCCCACCCGCCGGCGCAATTGCCGGTGAAGTTCGATACGGGGGGCTCAGTCACTCTGGACGCACATCTCATGGGAAGCTTACGTTCGCCTCGAGTTGCCGGTCGTCTTACGGGTCGCCGTTTCAGCGTCGAACAACGGCACTTCGATCAATTAGCTGCGGATCTGATGGCAACGAAAACCGGGGCGTCCGTCCAGAACGGCATGCTCACCCGCGGTCCTTTGCAGGCGCAGTGGTCAGGATCGGTCGGCTTGGACGAGTGGAAACTGAAAGCGACCGAGCCACTTAAGGGAACCGCAACGGTGCGGAATGGCGATGTGCAGGATGTGCTGGCCCTCGCTGGGCAAAGCCAATTTCCAATTCGGGGGGACCTAACTCTTACCGCGCAAGCTTCCGGTACGCTCGGCGATCCTCAGGGGACCGCGGACTTCACAATTATGCACGGCGCGGCCTACGACCAGCCCTTCGACCGTGTTCAGGCCAAGGTAACTTATGGCGGACAGTTCGTCACGATTCCATCCATGCAGATGACAGCCGGCAGTGCGCTCGCCAATGTCGCAGCTTCCTTCGAACATCCGCTGAATAGCTTCTCCACGGGCCGGTTCCATTTTCATGTCGACACGAATCAGGTCGCCCTCGATCGCCTACCTTCCGTCCAGCTCCGGCGGCCGGATCTAGGCGGTCTCGCCCAAACCAATTTAGATGCGGATGCAATCCTCAAATCGAACGGCGGAAATTCCAGCCTGCAAATTGCCGCAGTGAACGGAACGATTGCGGTTCAAAGTTTACGCGCGCGCGGGCGTAGTCTTGGCGACTTTAAGGCGGACGCGCGCACAGCGGGCGATCAGCTTTCCTATCGAATCGATTCCAACTTCGCCGGCGCAAGCGTGCGGGCGGACGGCCAGACTACCTTAACTTTGAATTACCCCACCACTGCTAGCGTGTCGATCCAAAACCTCCCCATCGAGCAGGCACTCGCCCTCGCGGGCAAAGACGACCTGCCTGCGCGCGGCCTGCTCTCGGCGAAGGGCCAGCTTTCCGGAAGTCTGCACGATCCGCGTGCCGATCTGGATGTCAATCTCACCAAAGCCGTAGTCTACAGGCAGCCATTCGACCGAATAGAAGGCCATGTGAACTATTCGAATGTGCTGGTAGACTTGCCCTCGCTCAACCTTACTGCCGGGATGAATCGCATAACCCTTGCGGGATCGTTTTCGCATCCGGCCCAGGACTTGTCAAAGGGGAACTTGCGACTGCACGTTGAGAGCAATTCAATGCAGCTTGCCCAGATAGAGTACCTAAAGGAGCAGCGGCCCGGCCTGGCAGGAACGCTCAGCCTGAATCTCGACGGATCCGCCGCAATCAATGCTTCCGAGCCGAAATTTCTGCTGGCGAGCTTGAAAGGCAATATTACGGGCAGCAGCCTCCGGATGAATGGGCGCGATTATGGCGAGTTCCACGCCAACGCACAACAGAATGGCTCCGCGGTTGACGTTCACGTGGACTCGAACCTTGCGCAGTCGATGATCACCGGCCAGCTTCATACTCAACTTGCCGGTCTTTACCAGACCTCAGTGCAGGCGACGTTCAAGAACGTGAGCTATGCAAACTGGGGCGGTTTGCTTGGCCTGGGAGCCCAGGGACGAACTCAAAGCTTTGATGCGCTTGCCGAGGGCGCCGTGAATGCATCTTTCGCAATTCTAAAACCGTCGAATGTTAGCGGCACCGCGCAGCTTTCGAAATTTGAAATATCGGCAAAACCGAAGACCCCCTTGGCAGGTTCAACGCGTAGAGCGACACTGGCATTACGAAATGAGGGTCCGGTGGAATTTTCGGCAAGCCAGTCCGCCATACGCGTGCAGAGAGCCAATCTGGTGGGAGATTCGGCGCGACTTGCGGTCACGGGAAGCGTGGCGATCGAGCCTGCTATTGCTCTCAATCTGACAGTAGATAGCAATGCGAATCTGGCGCTCCTGCATGATCTCGATCCGGATATCAGCTCTGACGGCAAGGTCGTGCTGAACGCGAAGATCCAAGGGCCGATCGGCAAGCCCACCGTGAACGGACGGCTGCAATTAACAGATGCCGCTTTCCAAACGGAGGATATGCCGAACGGAATTTCCAAGGCCAACGGTGTTGTTCAATTCAACGGTGACGTCGCCAGAATCGAATCCTTCACTGCTGAATCGGGGGGCGGTAAAATCACTTTGTCCGGCTTCGTCGGAAGAACCGGTTCGACCTTCACGTATGGACTTGCAGCCCGCGCGAATCAAGTGCGGGTTCGGCAACCTTCCGGGGTGAGCGTGGCCGGAAACGCAAATGTAAAACTGACCGGCACCAGTGAAAACAGTCTCTTGTCCGGTACGGTTACCATCCGCACTGTAAAATTCAATCCGCAAACCGATTTCGGCTCGATTCTTGAAAGTACCGCTCCTCCAACGGAAACCACTGCGTCGAATCCCCTGGATAGCGTGAAATTGAATCTTGATGTCAGAACGGCAGCGGGCGCAAGCTTTCAAACCAGTCTGGCTGAAAACCTGCGAGCGCAAACAGAGCTAACGGTGCGAGGCACGCTGGCAAACCCCGGTGTATTAGGACGTGTAACCGTCACAGAAGGCGTCTTGGTGTTTTTTGGAACCAAATACACCGTTAACGATGCTACTATTTCGTTTTACAATCCCACCAAGATCGAGCCGATCTTAGATCTCAGCTTAGTCACGAAGGCGCGCGGCGTCGAAGTCACATTGAATATCTCCGGGCCCATCGACAAGATGAACCTTTCCTATCAATCCGACCCGCCCTTGCCGTTTTCAGATATTGTCGGCTTGCTTGCCACCGGCAGAACTCCTACGTCCGATCCCGTTCTGGTGGCCCAGCAACCGGATACTCCGCCGCAGAATTTCCAGCAAATGGGCGAATCCGCGCTGCTCGGCCAAGCGGTGTCGAATCCGATCGCGGGCCAACTACAGCGCGTCTTTGGCGTCAGCCAGCTCAAAATCGATCCCACCTTTACCAGTGGTTCGGAGTTGCCGCAGGCGCGCCTGACCTTGCAACAGCAGATCACCAATGGATTGACGTTTACGTATATAACCGACCTGACGCGTTCCGATTCGCAGATCGCCCGCGTCGAATGGGCCCTCAGCCCGCGCTGGTCTTTAGTCGCAACCCGCGAGGAGAACGGTCTATTCGGCGTCGATTTCTTCTATAAACGCCGATTCTGAGAAGCGTGTGATTGCCGCGCTCCACTCGTCTACTTCTCGACCGGCGCCCCTTTCGCGGTCCATTCCGACATCGAGCCGTCGTAGAGGCGGACATCGTAACCGAGATACTTCAGAGTGAAGTACGACTGCGTCGCCTGCATGCCGCTATGGCAGTATGTCACTACCGGCTTTTCCGGGGTAACGCCAAGCTTTTCATAGAGCGCTCGCAACTCAGCATCGCTTTTCAGGGATTGGTTCTCGCGGCTGATTTGATTCGCCATCCAGAACTGATTCACCGCTCCCGGGATATGCGATCCCTTCTCGCCGTTGAAGTCAGCCGCAGGCCGCGCGTCCAAGAGGACTTCAGATCGTGACGCCGCCGGCTTGCTGGAGAACTCCTTCACTTCATCGATCTGCACCACCAACTCCGGTTTCGCATGCGGCGTGAAGTGTCCGGCGGCAGCCACAGTCGCGTCCTTGGTGAGCATCCGTCCTTCCGCGCGCCATTTTTCGAGCCCGCCATCGAGCAGGGCAGTTTGATCGCCATGGCCAAGGTAGTCGAGCGTAAAGTACGCACGGGTTGCTGGCAGCACCGAGGAATCGCTATACAGAATGACCCGCGAATCGTCTGAGACGCCCGCGGCTTCGAATACTTTCTTGAGATCCGCGACGGGAGGGAGTTCGTTGGGTATGCCCTCCCGAGTGATTGCCAGTTCCGTCAGCGCCACGAATCGAGCGCCCGGGATGTGCCCAGCATCATAAGCCGTCCTATTTGCGCCTACATGTAAAACCACGACTTTCGAATCGCTCTGGTGTTGGGCCAACCAGTCCGTGTTGACCAACATATCCGGTCGCGTGGCCGCAGTTGCCAGGGCGGCAGCGCCCAAAAGAAATCCAAACGCTTTGGTGATCATGATTCGCTCCTTAGTTCGCTTAGACGGCTTAGTTCAAACGTTTGTAGAACGCAACGATCAGCTCGGTCGGTTACGTGCGGATCAGCTCCGCTACGCCGAAATCGAGTTCCGTCGCGAACTCTCGCCTCCCCACAGTCGAGCATACTATGCTTGCAGGGTGGATTTCCGCGCCGCGGCCATGACTCTCAGACCGCAGTCGTACCATTGCAAACGTGGATTTGCAGCGGTAAATTCCTGCGTGGAAAGCTCTGCGAAGGCGCACGGTCGAACAAAGCGGCACGGCGGAAATTCGATGCCACCCGTTTGTCTGTGGCACTTTGGTCCGCAGACTCGTCAACTAATTCTTTCCCTGAAGAGGCGCCGCGCCATCGAGCACGAAAGTTAATAACTTGGGTAGCGGAGGTGTGGGCCGAGTGCCTGCGCTTCCGGCGGCATTGGCAGGCTCGGCATTGCGGGCAATAATGGTGCCCGTGCCACCCATGAAAGAAACATACTGCTTGCCATCGAGTTGGTAAGTAATGGGCGGGCCCATACCCGCCTTTAAGCCGGTTTGCAACTCTAAGAGTTTCTTGCCGTCGTCGGCACTATAGGCCATGAGCCGCCCATCGGCAAGAACCTGAAACACCAGGTTTCCGGCGGTCGTGACGGTTCCACCATTCTTACCACCCCCGCCGGGAGTCCGCCAACGTTCCTTTTGGGCTATCGGGTCCCACGCGAGCAAGATATCCAGGTCTCCTTCGTGTGGCGCCGGCCCAATCGCGGGCGGAGATGGCTTATGTTCCTGGCCCCGCGCGAGCCCTAAATTCGTTCGGCCCGCTTTAAAGGAGAAGTTCTGATCCATTGCGAATGGATAACTGTTGCTGGATGAGGTTGGAATATAAACCAAACCAGTGGCTGGATTATAGGACATCGGAGACCAGTTATGCGCCCCCGGCGGTCCCGGCGATAGGGTAACGGCTTCCGCGCCATAAAAAGATTCGGGGTTCACCATGGGCCGCCCGGTCTCCGGATCCAAGCCCTTTGCCCAGGTAACCTGCGCGAAAGGCTCGCCCGAAATAAATGTCCCGGTGATCCGATCGAGCACATAATAGAAGCCGTCTTTGTTCGCCTGCATAATTACCTTGCGCGCACGTCCCTTGATCGTAAGGTCGGCGAGAATGAACTGTTGCACGCTATCAAAATCCCAGGAATCGCCAGGTACCACCTGGAAGTGCCATTTCAACTCACCGGTGTCGGGTTTTACGGCGAGAATGGAACACACGTACAGGTTGTCTTTCCCTTTCGATTTGCGCAGCGCTTCGGGCCAAGGTCCTCCGTTGCCCGTGCCGACATACACCAGGTCGGCTTCGGGATCGTAAGCAATAGCGTCCCAAACCGGGGCGCCGCCCCCGAGCTTCCACCAGTCGCCATCCCAGGTTGCGGCGGCTGTTTTCAGCGCCGGGTTTTCAAAGGGTTTCGACGGATCACCTGGGACCGTGTAAAAGCGCCACGCGAAGTGGCCGCTATTAGCATCGTAGGCGTCGAAGTATCCGCGAACCGGGAACTCACCGCCGCTGACACCGATGATCACCTTCCCTTTCGCGATACGGGGGGCCATAGTAATGGTGTAGTTGTCCTGGGGATAAGCCACCCGCGCCTCCCACGCCACCTGTCCCCCGATCGCGTCGAGCGCCACCAGCCTTCCATCGATAATCGGCGCGATGATCTTCCCGTCATAGAGAGCCAGACCGCGATTGACAACGCCACAGCAAATTTTGGGGCGCACAGCCACCTGGTTCACTTCCGGGTCCCAGCGCCAGATTTCTTTGCCGGTACGGGCGTCCAGAGCGAAAACAATACTCCAATTTGTGATGCCGTAAATCGCGCCGTTCCATACCAGCGGGGTCGCCTCTTGCCAGCCGCCGCCCACGCCGACGTCGTACGACCACGCCAGACCCAAGCGGCTCACATTGCTGGTATTGATTTGAGTAAGAGGACTAAAGCGCTTCTCGCCGGGATCAAGGCCGTAGGTCAACCATTCGTCGCCCGTCTTGCCCGCATTCTTCAGGGCCGCATCGTCGACTCGCCGAACCGGCTGGCCTCCCGCGATCACAGCCGCGAAAGTGATTCCGGCGATTGACAATAAAAAGATGGCTAGCTTTCGGACGTACATCCTCTATTAAGCAGGTTTGGTGGCGGTCGCGCCAGCGATACGGCCCATCACAGCGGAAGAGGATAGTCCAGAGCCGCCCGGATAGTTGAAATAGAACAGCCCTCCGATCATTTCACCGGCGGCAAACAGGCCGGGGATCACTTTCCCATCCACATCTAAGACGCGAGCGTTGAGATCAACTCGAACCCCGCCAAAGGTGAATGTAATGCCGGTAGTGACTCCGTACGCTTCAAATGGCGGTTCGTCGATGGCGGTGGCCCAGTTCGATTTGGGAACGGCCAGCCCCATCGTGGAGCGTCCATCCTTAGCCGATTGATTGAAAGGCACGTCCTTGCGAATCGAGGCATTGTATTCGGCGACGGTTGCAAGAAAGCGTTCTTGATTGATTCCGTCCAGCTTTTTCACGAGTTCCGGAAGTGTGTTGGCGGTAACCCGGGTCGATTCCTTGGCGTGATATTCAGGAGGCAGCAGCGGAATACTCTTGGAATCAAAAATCTGCCAGGCCACTCGGCCAGGCTGCGCCATGACGATCGCACCGAGTTTGGCGTAGATCAGACCACTGAGATCTTCGCCTTCGTCCAGGAAGCGCTCTCCGCGCTGATTCACGATAATGCCGTAGTTAAAGCTATCGCGCTTGAAAACCGTCGTCAGGGCGAGATCGTTCTGATCGGGTGCATTCATGTCCCAATTCGTCGTATGGCAGCCGGACCAGTGCCCATAAGGCATCGCGCCCGCATCGAGCGCCATGCGAAGACCGTCCCCGGTGTTAAAGCGACTACCCCGGACTTTTGCCAGGTCCCAGCCCGGACCAAGGTAGGTTGCCCGCCACTGTGGATTCGCTTCGAATCCTCCGGCGGCGAGCAGAACAGCATCGCCCGTAATCTCGACGCGACGGCGACCACGGGCAACGCGGACGCCACGAATACCGTCTTCGTTTTCGATCAGCGATACCACGCGGGAGTTGTATTGAATATCAACGCCGTGTTTTTCGGCCGCGGCAAACAGAACATCGCTGATGGCTGCGCCCTGGTTCCAAGTGCCAGCTTTTGGGTTATACGGAACCACGCCAAAGCCGCGAAGCCACTTCAGCGTTTCCGTGCTCTTATCAACCACCAGTTGTGCCAGCGCTTTGTCGGTGTGTCCCTGAGTCACCTTTTCGAGATCCGCCAGATATTGCTCTCGGGTGAGCCCGCGCGTGCCGGGCTCGCTGACTGCGCGAAAAGCGCCGTTTGAAAAGCGCGTATTGCCGCCGCGTTCTTCTTTCGGGGCGCGCTCCAGCACGACGACCGACGCGCCGGCCTCCCGGGCGGTTAACGCTGCGGATAACCCGGCGATACCGGCCCCAACGACTACTAACTTGCGGGGACCTCCCGCGCCAGTGGCGGCTGCCTGCTGCGCAACAAGACCCGACGTCTGTGTTGCCAGCGCCGCGGCGCCCAACGCCGTGCCCTTTAAGAAAAATCGCCGATCGACAGGATGTTTCATGGCCACGTTTGAATTCTCTCCTCGAAAATCGAATACAGGCGTACCCCGCCGGGTTCGGAAATTGAACGTCCTTGGGCTGGTCCCCAATTATCTTAAAGTTCGAGCGCCGACAGCGCCTTCCCCCTAGTTCCGGCGCCACAGTCGACGGACGATGCCAATAATATTAAACCAGAGCTTGTAAGTCAAGGCACCGCCATTCCGTTCTTGACACCACGCGAAGAACGTTGTATCTATAGCAACGGCCTGGCTTCGAAAGCCGCCGTCTGAGCCGAAGGGGTGAGAAATATGGGGAATGTCAAAACTCTACGTGCAATCTGCACATTGGTGGTTTGCAGCGTCGGATTATGGGCGCAATCACAGAATACCGCACAGATTCAAGGAAGCGTTCAGGATTCAACCGGCGCGGCTGTCCCCGGCGCTGACGTGAAGGTCACCCAGACCGACACCGCCATCGTCCGTGCCACCACGACGGGACCCGACGGCAATTACGTCCTTCCAAATCTGCCTATTGGTCCCTACCGCATGGAAGTCAGCAAGTCGGGCTTCAGCACCTATGTACAGACCGGCATCGTGTTGCAGGTAGCTACGAATCCAACCGTCGACGTGGCACTGAAGGTCGGTGCCGTCTCCGATCAAGTTCAGGTGGAAGCGAACGCGGCACTGGTAGAAACGCAGGCCACCGGTATCGGAAACGTGATAGAGAACCAGCGAATCCTGGAACTGCCGCTGAACGGGCGACTGGCGACAGATCTGATCCCTTTGGTCGGCGGAACCATTCCCCAGGGAGTCGCGGGCGCCACCGGATTCCCGAATACCATAAACGTCATAGTCGCCGGCGGCCAGGCGTTTGGAAATGCATTCTGGCTGGATGGAGGGATGTATACCGACCTTTATATGGCGACAAATATGCCGTTCCCCTTCCCGGACGCGCTGCAGGAGTTCAAAGTGGAGACCAGTTCGCTGACGGCGCAGAACGGCGTAAAGTCAGGCGCTTCGATCACTGCTGTGACTAAATCGGGCACCAACTCCTATCACGGCGACGTGTTTGAATTTCTCCGCAATGGCGACTTCAACGCCCGGAACTTTTTCGCCCCCACGCGCGATACGCTGAAGCGGAATCAGTTCGGCGGCACGCTGGGCGGGCCCATCAAGAAGGATAAGTTATTTTTCTTCGCAGGCTATCAGAACACCATTACCCGCCAGGATCCAACCGGTATCGTCGCCTTTGTTCCTACCCCCGCGATGCTTGCCGGAGATTTTAGCTCCTGCCCGCAAGACATACCGGCCGCGCTTAAGAGTCAGTTCCCCGGTAATAAAATCAATCCCACAGCCTACAATTCGTCCTCCCTGTTGGTCGCTGCCAAGTTGCCGGTTTCGGCCGACCCCTGTGGACGTGTCACCTTCGGCCAAGTAACGCACTCCAACGAACAACAGGGCGTCGGCCGCATAGACTACCAAATGAGCGATAAGAATTCCATATTCGGACGCTATATGGCGACTACATACTACCGGCCCACAGCCTATAGTTTGACGCCCACCCAAATCCTCGCGACTTCTCTCAACGGGCTGGACGATCTGGCGCAAACCTTGAGCGTCGGTGATACCTATCTGATTAGCGCCACGACGGTTAATGCGGTTCGCGCCTCCTTTAACCGCGAAGCTATTCATCGCTTTAACGGTGAATTCTTCGATGGCTGCGATGTGGGCGTGAAAATGTACTGCGGCTACCTGCCGAAACAGATTACGGTCAGCGTTACCAGCGGATTTACCATCGGTGGAAATGTCACCGATAGCCTGCATGATCAGAACTTATGGCAACTGAGCGACGACGTGAGTATGGTGCGAGGCGCTCATCAGTTTGGCTTCGGCGTTACAGGTTCGATAACCAACGACAACGTTTACGGCCACGTCAATGCCGTGGGGAGTTTCAATTTCAGTAGCCTCCCCGCCTTTCTTTTAGGAACGTTAAATACGTTTACTTATGGCGGACCGAATAATGAGCTCGACAGGAAGCCCTACCTTGGAATGTATGCTCAGGACACCTGGAAAGTCAGTTCCCGTTTAACAGTTAACCTGGGCCTCCGTTGGGATCCCTTCTTACCCTTCCAGCTGACCAATGGGGGCACCTATAACTTTAGTCTTGCGAAGTTTTTAGCCGGCACAAAGACCCAGGTGTATGCTAATGCGCCTGCCGGGTTCACCTACCCGGGCGATCCAGGATTCCCGGATAATTCAGGGATGAACAAGCAGTGGAACCTCTTTGCTCCACGGGTTGGCTTGGCTTGGTCTCCCAAAGGAGATGGGCGGATGACGATACGCGCCTCCTACGGTATCGCTTATGATTTTGCGGCTGGCGAGATGTTTGCAAATTCCGCAAACGCGCCGCCCTTTGGGAACGCGGCGACTGTCAGCGGCGGTATTTTCAACAATCCCTACGCTACGAATCCAGGTGCGAACGTCTTCCCGTACGACTTGGGCCCCAATGCGCCGTTTTTGCCTTTCGGATCTTTTATCCCAATTCAACCGAATCTGAAAACCACCGAAGCTCATCTGTGGAATCTGGCCATTCAGAAACAGATAGGGAATAACTGGCTGCTTTCAGCGAGCTATGTGGGAAGCGAAACAGAACACCTATGGTATACGGCGCAGATGAATCCGCCGAAGCTTCTCCCTTGCGCCAACGGCGTAGTCACTAGCTGCAACACCATCGCGAATCAGAATTCGCGCCGGGCACTGACGCTAACGGGCAAACCCGGCGCTCAGTTGATTGGGTTTCTGGATGTCTTTCAGGATGGCGGCACCGCCGGCTACAACGGCTTGTTGCTCGCCGCGCGGCGCCGGCTAAGCAATGGTGTGAGCATGGATGCAAACTACACTTGGTCCCATTGCATCGGCGATCTCGCTCTCGGTGACAGCACGGCGGGTGTTGGCAGCGGTATCGGAGATCCCAACAACCGGCGCGCGGATCGCGGTAATTGTCAATCGGTCGGAAGCGGTGGTACTTATTCTTCCGATCGCCGGCAGATTTTCAACCTTTCCGTGGTCGCGCAGGCTCCCCAGTTCTCGAACCGTCTAGCGAAAGCGGTGGTAAGTGGGTGGCAGCTAGCCGGAATCTATAGAGCGACGACGGGTGGCTCCTTTACCGTGACTACGTCAACCGACGTGGCCCTGAATAGCAACACGGGTCAGCGGCCCGCTCAAATCCTGCAAAATCCCCTCTGCGCAAATCCCAGCGCAGCTTGCTGGATCAATCCCGCTGCTTTTGCAACCCCCGCTGCGGGCACGATTAGCGGCGTTGGCAAAAACAATATTCCTGGACCCGGATTCTGGCAGCTCGATTTGTCCTTGTCCAGAATCTTCAAAATCAGGGAACGACAAAATCTGGAAGTGCGTGGAGATGCCTTCAACCTTACCAATAGCTTCCGGGCAGGCGTAGCGCCTCCGGCCCTTGCAGCAGGGACCTCGGGCCTGAGTACCAGCTTCCCCTCGTCCAGCTTTGGCACCATCACCAGCGCGCTGGATCCAAGAATCATCCAGATTTCAATGAAGTTCGTGTTCTGACCCCGGCGGGGGTTGACACCTGTCGGCGGCTCTGATGTAATCTTGACCGCTTGCAGTTGCAGGAGTTTAGCTTGAGCTCTCGGGCGATGTGGGCCCAGTGTTGAGTCCAAACATGAAGCTAGTGAGGATGATCTTCAACTGTGGAGTTTGGTTCTTGCTGCCGCTCCTTGCCAACGCCCAGGTGGCGGACGCACGCCCGACAGCCTCGTCGCTGCGGACTATGCTTGACCAGTATTGTGTTGCCTGCCACAACCAGAAGTTGAAAACCGCTGGCTTAATGCTGGATAAACTGGACCCCGGACAAGTCGGCGACAACGCTGAAGTATGGGAAAAGGTCGTGCGTAAACTGCGCGCCGGGATGATGCCGCCGCTGGGATTGCCGCGGCCCGGCGCTACCGAGTATGAAGCTCTGACGGTCGCGCTGGAGAACGAACTTGACCGTGCCGCGGCCGCAAAGCCTCGCTTAGCCGTGCCCAGTGTGCACCGGTTCAACCGGACCGAGTATGCGAATGCAATTCACGACCTTCTGGCGCTGGATATCGATCCTACGGCTTATCTTCCAGTCGACGACACAGGCTATGGCTTCGACAACGTGGTAAGCGGACTGGGCATGTCTCCAACGTTAGTGGAAGGATACGTCTCGGCTGCGAACAAGATCGGCCGTTTGGCTCTGGGCCACGAAACTGCGCCGGCCAGGAAAGTCTATTATGTCCGTGACGATTATTCCCAGGAAGATCACGTCGAAGGCTTATCCTTCGGGACGCGCGGCGGGATGTTGGTTCGTCATTACTTCCCAGCCGATGGCGAGTATGTAATTTCCTGGTTGCCGGTGAGGACCACGCTGGGAGGATTGTTCGGTGGCGACAACGAGGATCAGCAGCTCGAACTCACCCTCGACGGCGAGCGGTTGAAGTTGTTCAAAATCGGCACCGACGTTCCCCTAGTCTCGATTGGAGTCAAGGAGAAGAATGAACTTCGCGTAGCGGTGAAAGCCGGCCCGCGTACCGTAGGACTGGGCTTCCTCGCGACGACCTATGTACCCAGCCTCGACTTGAACCGCCACTATCGCCGAAGCATTCTGGACGACAATCTCGTCGATGGCTTCACATTCACCCCACAGGTCAGTTCCATTACGATCGCGGGTCCATACAACGGCAAGCGTCCGGCTAACACGCCGAGCCGCAACAAGATTTTGGTGTGCCAGCCCTCGAAAGAGAGCGAAGAGCTCCCGTGCGCCAAAAAAATCCTCAGCGGGTTGGCTCGCCAAGCCTATCGAAGACCGGTGGTGGATCGGGATATCGAAGCTTTGCTGAATTTCTATCAAGCTGGGCGGAACGAGGGGACTTTTGAAGATGGGATCGAAAGGGCGCTCCAGTTCGTCCTCGCCAATCCACAATTTATTTTCCGCTCCGAAGGCGGCCCCTCTAACTTAAAACCGGGCGAGCAGTTCCACGTCAGTGATCTGGAGTTGGCGTCGCGTCTTTCTTTCTTCCTATGGAGCTCCGGGCCGGACGACATACTCAAAGGGCTTGCTGCGCAAGGGAAACTTAAGGATCGCACTGTGCTCGAACAGCAGGTGCGGCGCATGTTAGCCGATATCCGATCACACGAACTGATAAAAAACTTCGCCGGTCAATGGCTCCAGTTACGGGCATTGGCAAGTTCGACGCCGGAAGGCATGATCTACCCTGATTTCGATGATAATCTCCGGCAGGCTTTCCGGACTGAGACGGAGATGTTTATCGAAAGCATCATGCGCGAAGATCGAAACGTAATCGATCTATTGAACGCGGATTATACTTTCGTTAACGAACGTTTGGCCCAGCATTATGGTGTCCCGAATGTTTATGGCAGCCAATTCCGGCGCGTACGGCTTGACGGAGCGTTGGATGTGCGCCGGGGACTGCTGGGAAAAGGAAGTTTCGAGCTCGTGACGTCGGATTCCGACCGCACGTCTCCGGTGCAGCGCGGCAAATGGGTGCTGACGAATCTCCTCGGCACGATACCCCCTGATCCGCCGCCGAATGTGCCGCCGCTTAAGGAAATCGCAAGCGGGGCATCTGCCGAGCAAACCATGCGGGAGCGAATGGAGGCGCACCGGGCGAACCCGGCCTGCGCCAGTTGCCATAAGATGATGGACCCCATCGGGTTCACGCTCGAGAACTTCGACGGGATCGGGCAATGGAGAACCACCCAGTACGGACAGAAGTTAGACGCTTCCGGCCAGCTCACTGACGGTACGAAGATCGACGGCGTTGCAAGCCTCCGGCAGGCACTGGTTCGTTATTCCCCGCAGTTTGTGCGGACACTCACCGAAAAGTTGCTCACTTATGGTTTGGGGCGAGGGGTGGAATATCAGGACATGCCAGTGGTTCGGTCGATTGTGCATCAGGCCGAGCGCAATAATTATCGTTTTTCATCGCTGATTATCGGCATCGTCGAAAGCGATCCGTTTCAGATGAACCGTAAAGTGGAGAGCCGTGTAAGTGTTGCCAGTTCACAGTAAGCATCCGGAGAACACAGCATGTTCGTAAGCAAGAAACATATTCCACGCCGAGCGGTTTTGAAGGGCATGGGCGTCACCCTGGCATTGCCATTGCTGGAATCGATGGTGCCGGCCCTATCGCCCCTCGCCAGTGCGGCAGTTACTCCCAAGATCCCCCGCTTTGTTGGCATTTTTAATCCCCACGGGTGGGCGCCGGACTACTGGGCGATGCCGGTGGGGCCAGTTTCTGAGTATCCCTTTGTGTTAAAGCCACTCGAAGCGTGGCGAGAGCACATCACCGTGATCAGCGGCTTGGACTCTTATTCGTCCATGCCGCCTCCCGGATTTACCGGCGGCGATCATTCCCGAAGCGCGGCGACCTTCAGCGGCGTCAGCCCCAAGAAAACGCTAAGCGACGATATTCATTTGGGCACCACCATTGATCAGATGATCGCGGAGAAGCATGGTCAGAGCAATACTCTACCTTCAATTCAACTGGGGATCGAAGACCAGAGCTCCATGCTCACCTGCGGCTGGGGTTATAGCTGCGCTTACGTGAACTCGGTCTCCTGGTCAGGGCCCACCAAGCCGCTTCCGCACGAAGCCAACCCACAACTGGTTTTTGAACGCTTGTTTGGCGATGGCAGCAATCCGCAGGAGCGAATTGCGCGTAAGAAGGCAACCGTCAGCCTGCTCGATGCGGTCACGGGCGAAGTGGCTTGGATGAATAAAACTCTCCCCAACACGGATCGCAATCGATTGAACGAGTACCTCGAAGATATCCGTGAGATCGAACGGCGTCTGCGTAATGTAGCGAAGTCTGCGGAAGACTCGCCCGAGTCGCAAGGCCCTCTCGCAATCCCGGAGTCATTCGAAGAACATATTAAGCTGATGTGGGATCTGCAGGTGCTGGCATTCAGGGGAGACGTCACCCGGGTTTCGACGCTCATGTACGCGCATGACCAAACCCTGCGAAGTTATCCCGAATGTGGCGTCTCGACTGCGAATCATGCGGCCTCCCACCATGGAGCAGTTCCCAAGCGCCTGGAGGAATGGGCCAAGATTAACCGGTTCCACGTGGGATGTTTGCCCTATTTCCTGGGCAAGCTCGAATCTATACCTGACGGCGACGGCACCTTGCTGGATCATACGATGATCCTGTGGGCCAGCAACATGGGAGATTCCAATTTACACAGTCATACGAATGTCGCGCATATGGTGATTGGGGGCGCCATGGGACAGCATAAAGGTGGAACGCACATCAAAGCCAAGGGTTCGACTTCGAATCTGCTGCTAACCACGCTGCATATGTTCGGAATCGAGAAGGAAAGTATCGGTGACAGCACGGGAACAATCTCGCTCTAGCTTTCGGTATCCATCGGAGAGCACGGTGCGGTTCCTATCCAGAGTCGGGATGTTGTGCGGTGCAGGATTCCTGTCGGTCGCGGGCGTTATTTCTGCCAGCAGCCCCATCGCCGATGCGGCTATGCAGAGGCAGGCGGAAACCGTGCGCTCCTTGGTGCAGCAAAGAGTCGACGTAAATGTTCCGCAGGCGGATGGCACCACTGCGCTCCATTGGGCGGCGCATTGGGATGACGTCGGGACCGCGGAATTGCTTATCAGGGCCGGCGCAAATGTAATGGCCGCGAACCGGGATCAAGCCACTCCATTATTTCTGGCGAGCATAAACGGCAGTAAATCTTTGATTGAGCTGCTCATAAAATCAGGTGCCGATCCCAATGCTCCAATCTTACGTCACGGAGAAACCGCGTTGATGATGGCGGCGCGTACGGGCAAGACCGACGCGGTACAAGTACTGCTCGCACACGGCGCCGCTGTGAACGCCAAAGAAGATTTGCATGGCACCACTGCCCTGATGTGGGCCGCGGAGCAAGGCCATGCTTCTATTATTCAGTTGTTATTAGCGAATGGAGCCGACGTCAACGCGCAGGCCGCCGTTCTGCCTATTCGAAAGCGCGGGCGCGGGTTTGCAACGGATGCGGCCCTTGCCGCCGCGACCGCGGGCGGCAACTCCCAGGCTCGCTCGTTGCCACTCAAGGGCGCGCTCACTGCCCTTTTGTACGCGGTTCGCCAAGGAGCCATGGATTGCGTGCAAGTTCTGGTTCAGGCTGGCGCCAATGTGAACGGGGCCTCCGTCGATGGGAGCAGTCCCCTGCTGGTCGCCGTCCAGAACGGCTATTACGACATCGCTCTTTTCCTGCTGGATCACGGAGCAAAACCCAACGCGGCCAATGCCAAGGGTTGGACGCCTCTCTATCTGGCCGTAAAGAATCGCAATCAGGAAATTACAGCCATACCCGGGCCCAACACTGACGGCGTTCTGGAGTTGATCAAGACTCTTCTCGATCGTGGAACCGACCCTAACATTCGGATAAAGGCGGATACCGAAGTTCATCAGGTGATGAATTCGTTATGGTTAAAAGAAGCTGGTGCGACGCCACTATTACGGGCGGCTATGTGCGGCGACCTCACCGTAGTGCGTCTCTTACTGGCACACGGCGCGGATCCTTCAATAACAACCTTCGACAAAACCACCGCTCTGATGCTGGCGGCGGGCGTAGGCTGGTCAGACGGAATGCTCCGCGAACATTCCGAAGCGGAGACACTGCAAGTTTTGAATTTGCTGTTGGAGTTGGGCGCGGACGTGAACGCTGCCAACACTCACGGGATTACGGCGCTGCATGGTGCAGCACACAAGGGAGCGGACAAAGCGGTTCAGCTTCTCGTCGATCACGGCGCAAAATTGGACGCCAAGGACAATGGCGAAGATTACGGTTTCGGCGCCAGTTCCGTCCGCATGACGCCGTTGAATTGGGCTGAAGGTGTTCCAATCGGCGGGGCCTCTGGAATTTATCATACGACCACAGTGGCTCTGTTGACTCGATTGATGACCGAGAGAGGAATCCCAGTAGTCAGCAATAGTTTCCACGCGAAGAAGCCTGACAACTACAATTTCGGCGGCATCGGCGACTCCACTAAGTAGTCGAAAATTTCATCCTAAAGCAGGGCTGAGGAGAGACCCGCTACTTACGCTCCAGTTGCTGTAAGGGGGAACGCCATCGGCCACACGGACGTCGAAATGGTACGCAAGTCCGACGTCTCCATCCGGAGCAGGGTTGGAGTAGATCGAAGGGCCGACGACGGGGACGATGACGCCTCGCCAGATACTAGAGGGGCCTTCGAAATTTGTAAACCACAGCGCCCCGTCTGGCCCTGAAGTGATGCCTTGGATGAAGGAACTCCCCGCATAATACTCACTGACGATTCCGTCA
>Ga0068855_100004228_pt1 | contig 17529 bp, 20 predicted proteins | sample KBSCornC52_FD_66592 | JGI IMG/M metagenome (GOLD analysis project Ga0068855, IMG submission 66592) | Corn rhizosphere microbial communities from Kellogg Biological Station, Michigan, USA - KBS Corn C5-2 | ecosystem: Host-associated > Plants > Roots > Rhizosphere > Soil ...
TCGGAACCCACCAACGCTTGAACAATTCGGGTTTGCTCCACGCTTCGAAAACGATGTGCGCCGGGGCATCGAACGTTCGCGTGACGACGAGTTCGCGGTCGGACTTGCGTTCCACGGCGGTGCGGTTCATGGCGGCGGGACTACCTTCTTTTTCTTTGGGCATCTGCTTTTTCCTTGCGTTTCAATTGCTCGACAATCTTGTCCAACGCGTCGAAGCGTGCGTTCCAGAGTTGGCGGTGCCGTTCGATCCAGGCCGCCTCTTCTTCCAGCCGACGTAGTCCGAGCTTGCAGGTTCGGACGCGTCCGACCTTCTCCGTCGTCACGAGCCCAGCCTGCTCCAAGACACTGACGTGTTTCTTCATGCCCGTGAGGGTCATGTGAAACCTTTGGGCAAGATCGGTGATTGAGGCGTCTGAACTCCCGAGTTGCTCCAGCACGCCGCGCCGGGTGACATCGGATAGCGCGGCGAACGTTGTGTCGAGGCGAGCTTGATAGTGAACCATATGGTTCACTGTAAAGCACGCATGAGTGATTTGCAAGCCGATGACCCACGAGCGCAATTCGCGCGTAGCTCCTCTGCCGCTCCGAACGAAAACGGCACCCACCAAGCGTGGGGCAAAGTTCCGACCGGCGGCTTTGTGGCAGCCAGATCAAGACATTGGATGACTCTTCAGAGTCGCATCCAGATGACTGAGTTCAGCCAATAGGGGGACAACCGTCAGATTTGGTTCGCCGCCGCTATGTCGTTCTCAGACGACTGGTAGATTGCTTCGCAATCTCCCAGAACAGCAATGCGTTGCCAGCAGCTCGCGCAGCCAACATGGCGCCGTGTATTGACGCCATGAGCAAAGCGGCCTCAGCCGACGGCACATCCGCCAGTTGCATTCTGCCCTTTGATTTCCCCTCCTCCATGGTTGCAGTAATCCATGAGTGGAGGTCTTTGAAGTGACCTTTGACCTCAGCCGCGACTTCGGCAGGAATAGCCGGTAATTCCGCCGCTAGCAAAGCGCAAATGCAGATTGGAGGATTGGATCCTTCAATGCATTCCGCCCAAAAACGACAATACGCAACAAGACGCTCCAAGGGATCATCTGTCAAATCATCAAGTGATTGCAGACCACGCCGCACTGCATCTCGATGGAGGGCAACCGTTGCCTTCACCAAATCGGCCTTGGTTGGGAAGTGATGGTGAATGCTGGCCTTTCTTACGCCCACCAACTCCGCAAGGTCTGCGTAACTGAAGCTGTTGTAGCCACCCGATGCCAGCAGCTCATTCGTCCGCTGAATGATCTCCTGAGCTTTCGGCGAATACTGCAACTGCGAATCTGATCTGGCTGAAGTCATCAAGTGACTGCCTTGCTTTGAACGACTCTCCGCTTGTAAAGCGCACGTATCTGTAAAGGAATGCCAATTATCAGAATCAAAAATAGCGCACCCTGCGCGCCGAGCAAAAGCGGGTCTTTCATATCGGTCACGAGTGGATTGCCGACGGGCAGTCTGCGCAGACTTTCACTTACCGTGGGAACCATGAGGAGGAACACGCTGATGCTGAGTGAAATCGTTTCAATGTACTTCCCGAATCGGTTCGCGGTGGGCCATCTGGAGATGCCATAGCCCAGAAGAAGCACCACAAGCGTGATGGTCGCGATGATTGAGCTTATAGGCTGATGCGCAATCGGATAAACCGTGAGCACGCCCAACAACATGAACCAGAAGTAGGCGCGCCCTGCACTCGTTTCAGGAACGATTCGTCCGTACTTGATAAGCATGTAAGCGGCAAGAGGAATGGCAGGAAGGCTTCCCAGCGTGTGAAGCCAGCCAAGTGGAGAAATGCCCATGGAATTGTTCCAGTAGAAGGGAAACGCATACTACCTACCAGTAGGTAGACAGTCAACCCTAGTGTCCCTCTTGCGTTTTGCGAAGAAGTGTATATGATGTGCATCATATGAAACGAGTGACTACCCGTTCCAAAGAAGCCACACACGAGCGCATCGTCGAAACCGCCGCGCGCGCCATCCGTCGTAGTGGTTACGACGGCACCAGTGTCGTGGACATCATGAAGGAGGCTGGCCTGACCCATGGTGGCTTCTACGCTCACTTCGCTTCGCGCGAGGCCATGCTGGCGGAAGCAGCGAGGCGGGCCTGTGCGGAGTCGGCAGCCATAGCGGCGGACGTGGTTGCCAGTGTGCCCCCAGAACAGGCTTTGACCTATATGCTCCAGGCCTACCTCTCGCGAGAAAACCTAGAGCAGGTGGAGCGGGGATGCCCGCTGGCCGCGCTGGGCTCGGAGACCGTGCGCCAAGCGCCCGAAGTCCGGCGCGTAACCACCCGGTACATCAAGGAAATGGTCGATCTTGTTGCCCGCCAGTCGCCAGATTGGGGGCAGCCCGGTGCTCACGAACGCGCCCTGGTGACCGTCGCCACCATGGTCGGCACCTTGCTGTTGGCCCGCGTCGTCGACGAGCCCACGCTATCCGACAGCCTGCGCACGGCTGCGTTGAAGCACCTGCCTATCGCTTGACGCCACTGAAATCTACTGATCTTTCGATCGCTCGCAAATATGATGATCATCATTCAAATATCAAACACTGAAGGAAAAACAGCATGAATACGAAGAATAAAGTGGCCCTCGTAACGGGGGCCTCATCGGGCATAGGCGAAGCCACTGCATTGCAGCTCTCAAAGGCGGGTTACAAGGTATACGGAACCAGCCGGCGCGGCGGCAAGGCGGCCCAGCGAGCATTCGAGATGCTGCCGCTCGACGTAACGAGCGACGAATCGGTCGACGCCGCGGTCGGAGAGGTGATCCGATTGGAAGGTCGCATCGATCTGCTCGTGAACAATGCCGGGTTCAGCGTTGCGCCCGCAGGAGCGGAGGAAAGCTCCATCGAGCAGGCGCAGGCAATCTTCGACACCAACTTCTTCGGAACAGTACGGATGACTCGCGCCGTCGTGCCCCATATGCGACGCCAAGGGAGTGGCCGCATCATCAACATCGGCTCCGTGCTTGGCTTCCTTCCAATGCCGTATGGAGCGCTTTACGCGGCAACCAAGCACGCAATCGAGGGCTACTCGGAATCACTCGATCATGAACTGCGCACGAGGGGCATTCGGGTTTCAGTCATCGAGCCCGCATTCACAAAAACGCAGTTCGAGGCGAACTTCATGGAACCGGACACGAAGCTCGACGAATACCGCGAGGTGCGTGCAGCCTTGGCGGAAAGAACAAAGGTGCTTGTCGAGGCTGGAGACAAACCTAGTGTTGTCGCTGATGTCGTGTTGCGAGCCGCGCTCGCGGCTCACCCGAAGCGCCGATACACAGCCGGTGGACGGGCGCGCGGCCTGCAATTCCTTCGCAAATACGCACCGGCCAACCTGATGGATTCCGGGATCCGAAGAGACCTTCAACTCGATGTGCCGCAGGCAAGGAGGACATCATGAAAGCCTTCATCGTGGATCGGTACGGCAAAAAGGAACTAATGCGGCTTGGCGATACGCCGAGACCTCAGCTTCTGGACGACGATGTATTGATCGAAGTCCATGCAGCAGGCGTGAACCTGCTGGATTCCAAGATCAAGAGTGGCGAGTTCAAGCTGGTCCTGCCTTATCGCATGCCGCTGGTATTGGGTCATGACGTGGCCGGCGTCGTGGTGCAAGTTGGATCGCGAGTTCGACAATTCAAAGCCGGTGACCAGGTCTATGCGCGGGCGCCCGATCACCGCATCGGTACGTTTGCTGAATTCATCGCCGTGAATGAAAACGATGTCGCGCCCAAACCCATGAATATCACCATGGAAGAAGCGGCCTCGATCCCGCTGGTCGGCTTGACGGCTTGGCAGGCCCTGATTGAAAAAGCCCACCTGGAGAAGGGGCAGAAAGTGTTCATCCAGGCGGGGTCAGGCGGTGTAGGCACCTTCGCCATTCAACTGGCCAAGCATGCCGGGGCGACGGTAGCCACCACCACGAGCGGCGCCAATACCGAGCTGGTAAAGAGTCTCGGCGCGGACGTCATCATCGACTACCGCAAGGACGACTTCGAGAAAGTTCTGCAAAACTACGATGTGGTCCTGCACAGTCAGAATGCGGCGGCGCTCGATAAGTCCCTACGCGTACTGAAATCCGGCGGAACTCTCATCTCGATTTCCGGCCCTCCTGATCCCGCATTCGCAAAGGGCATCGGAGCGCCGTGGTTCGTTAGGCTCATTGCCCGCCTGTTGAGTGCGGGCGTCAGGAAAAAGGCAGCCCGCCGCGATCTTAGGTATTCGTTCCTGTTCATGCGTTCGAACGGACAGCAGTTGCGGGAGATAACTCGGCTTATCGAGGCTGGCGTCATTCGCCCCGTAATGGACAGGGTCTTCCCGTTCGAGTCGACTAATGAGGCCCTGGCCTACGTCGAAACAGGTCGCGCGAAGGGCAAAGTCGTCGTCAAGATCAAGTGAGATTGTTTATTGCCCTTCCCACGGGTCGGCATCTCCTGAACGTCCGCAATGGGTTTAAAAGAAGCGTCTCCTGAGAGCGGAGTGCCCGATCGCATTCCAATTTACTGCGCAATTGGAGCGGTGGCGCCCTGACCGCTGTTGGCGTTCGTTGGTCGTCGCGATGCAAAAACCGAGACGCCCTCACGCAACTGAGCCGGAAACGAGCTACAACCCTTCCCCATCACCAAACAAAAGCAAAAAAGCCCGCGACACGGCGGGCTTTTCTGGCTTTGCAGCGCCAAACTACTCCGCTTGCCTAACTAAATGGTGGTGCAAGCAGTCCGCATAGAATCTGTCTCCGCCGCAAATTCCCGTCAACAGGGAAATTTTCAGGGAATATTTCCTATTTTTCCGCGCCTCTTGCCCGTAGAAGCCAGTTAGCCCGCGCTAGACCAAGCTTTTGTGACTTCCGACCCGTGAAGCAAGCAGCGAATCGATCAGGGAGCGGCACAAGGAAGCAACAGGGAAAGACCAAGCGAATGGAGGATAACCGCGGTCATAGCTTCCGCGCAAAATCATTTGTCGGCGCATAAGTCGGCCCCTCGAGCGGATGTCAGACAGAGTGCGGCATCCTCTCATGAACTGCAGCAGCGGTCCCGGGAACACTGTCCCCAAGAACGACATTCAGCCGAGACCGAAGCCCAGCACACGGCTTATGAGCCACACACCGGCGACCGTCGCGATTGCGCACGATCCGCTGACGAGTATCAGCGGCCGGTAGAAGCGTCTTTCGCGCAACAGAAAGATTGCGGGCACTACCAGGAGCACGACGCTGAGCTGGCCGATTTCGACACCGATGTTGAACCCTGCGAGCGACAGAGCGAGGGCAGCTTGCGGCAGGCCGAGATCGGCAAGCACGCTGGCGAACCCAAATCCGTGAACCAAGCCGAAACCGAAGGCGAGTAACCACGCGCGTCGCGTTACCCAGGGCCAGATGTTGTTCAGCGCCGCGAGCAATACCGACAAGGCAATGCCCGATTCGACGAGGCGCGACGGCAGACCAATAATGCCGAGCGCAGACAACGTCAGCGTAATCGAATGCGACAGGGTAAAAGCCGTCACGATCGCGAGGACGCTCCACAATGCGCCGCGCAAGGTACCGACCGGAATCCAATGCCCATCGCGCCGCTGCAGTACCGAAGGCAGCAGCAACGAAATCAAGAACAGCATGTGGTCATAGCCGATCCAGATATGATGAACACCGTCCTCGATGAACTGCAGAAAGGTGGCAAGCCGAGAGGTTTCCGCGAGTGCGAAAGTCTGCACGGCACGATCGGGTGAGAGCACGGCGCTGCGCGAGCTGCCATTGGCGTCCAAACGCAGCAGTCCGCGATGAGACGGATCGATATCGAAAAGCAGCGAATAGCCGACCTCGATCGACCGAGGCGCCACGGGGCACTGGGCCTCAAAGCGCAGAACGGCGTAGGCGCCATCGCTATGGTCATCAATGAGCAAGTCTCCCGGCGCAAAGCGGCATGCACCTCCGTCGGCCATTATTCGCAGATGAGCCAAGGCGTAGACGAACAATTCGGCTTTGCGCGTGCGCACTTCTCCCCAAGTTATCGTGCCATCGCGGTTCGTATCGAGCCGCAGTGCCATCTCCAGATCGCGCAAGGCGATATCCCACTGCCCGGAGATGACGCTGCCTGATGGATTCGACTGCAGTATCAGGTAGCTGTCGCTGGGTTTGTGCGCGCAGGCGAACTGGGCGAAACCCATGGCAATCAGCCCCACAAACAGTCGGCTGAAAAACCTCATACCGCGCGGCCAGTGCTGAACCTCAGCGCGAGTTGCTGCAGTCGAGGCGCACGTATGCCCGTACGCGCCAACCATCCAAGCGCCGGCTGCGCCGCTGCGGCGTCGCCGACGGCCGCGGCCGCTTCAAGAAGGATTCGCGCATCCGCCGGTTCGCGCTGGACGTTGAAGTTGCGCGTTGCCAGCTCCAGCGCCCGGGCCGGGTCGTGCTCGACTTCCAGCGCGAAGCGCGCCTGCTCGCGCAGATGGGTTTCATCACCGCGTGCATGCGCCTCAGCGAAGCGTTGCGCAAGGTCGGCGCGGAGAACTGCAGCATCCGGAGTCTGCAAGCGTTGCGCGCAGATCGCCGCGCGCAAGAGCAAGGCATCGGCTTGCGAGACGTCGCCGAGAACTTGTTGCGCCGCGTATGCCTGTCCGGCATCGAGCAACAGGTCGGAGAAGGCCGCACGCGCGTAGACGTCATCCGGCGAGATTTTCAGGGCTTCGCGAAACGCTGCAGATGCTTCTTCATTTTGGTTGAGGCGCGCCTGTATTTCGGCAAGTGTCGTCCATGCCCAGAGTCTCTCTCCTGTCGAAGCCCCACTCGCCTGACGCAATGCGCCGAGCAGCAACGAAGCCGCATTGTCGTCATGTCCGCTCACCGCCGCCGTTGATGCGGCGCAAGTCGCACCTACAAGTGGATCGGAAATCGGAATCAACTTGAGACAGGCACTGCGCGCGGCCCGCAAGTCGCCCTGCACTTGCGCAATACTCGCGAAAAGCAGCCACGCATCGGGATCGAATTGGTCAACGCGCAATGCGGCTTCGAGCTGTTGCAATGCTGGAGCAAATTCGTGGCGGAACTGCAAAATTCTCGCGCGCATGACGAGCACCTCTGTCGGTGCGGGGTCGGCGTCCCACCACTTGCCGAGCGCCGATTGCGCATAACCGTACGCGCGTGGGTCGGAGTAGGTCTGCCCGATTTCGATGTAGCGACGAGAGCTCGCGAGCGCATCCGGCAATTTTGCCTCCTCGCTTTCGCGCGAAAGCGCCACCCGCCGCAAAGCTAGGAACGCAGGCGGTAGTCGTTCCACCACCACGCCGTCATCTGCAGGAGTACGAGGTGCAGCCTCGGCTTCGCCGTTCCAACAAGTCATTGCGGCGGCGAGGACCGCCGCAATGGCGCAGAGCTTACGGCGACGCAAGGATCTCATCGAACCCATCGGGATCGTCATCATGGTAATAAGCAATAGGCAGGTCGTTCACTTCGGCCGCCTCGGCTGTATCGTTGGTTAGAATTTTGAACAAGCCGCCAACGAACAAATTGAAGTCGATAGGGAAGAGATAGCCCGCAAATCCGAAATATTCGGCCGGTTGTCGATCCAATGACGTAGTCCGTGCTGCATTCGGTGCTGCGAACCCCTGAATTGAAATCGCGATGCACACGGCAGCTAGCATTACCGGAGGAAACTTGCGCTGTTTCCGCTTCATGGCGAGCCTCCTGTGGTCGCCACACCGCTGTTTGGCGAACCCGGCAGTGGTGGATTGACATAAGGGAATGTGCTGCCGAAATCGGTCGCCGCGATCGGTGTCCCATCCGTGTAGGGCAGCTGCCCCGCGGGAGCTTGCTCAACAGGGAGCAGCACTCCCATCGCTGCGCGCAAGGAAATGTCGACGACATCGTCGCCTGGACGGCGGCCGTTCGGAAAACCTGCGGTGTCGCTGCCAAGCACGCCGAGCGTGTTCTGCGACGGGGCAGCGACCGGAGCGATCGAGGTGTTCAGCCTCAGCATCTCCGAGGGCGTGAACGACTTGGCTCGATTCAGACCTGGGACTCCGGTCAGAAAGACAGTGACCAGGTCGCTACGAGGCGTGCTCGGCGCCTGCACGTTGAACAGCGCTTGTAGCAGCGCAGGCAACGAGGGGTTGGTCACGTAGTCCAGAAATTGACCGTCGTCCTTGGGTTGGCTTGCGTTGAAACGATCCTTGTCCGGCAGGCCGATAACCACTTCGTTGACGAGCGGCATACCGAGCCGCGAAACCTGAGTCCACGCACCGCCGGTCAGCTCCGCAGGTTTGCCTTTTCCGCCGCTACCGACCGTTCCCGCCGGGGCCGGGTTCAACACGGTACCCTGGCGCAGACTCGCCGTGGTCCATGCCCCGATCACCGGGTCGGTGCCGTTTGTAAGACAAGAGATGGGCACTTCGAGTGCGATGGAGGTGACGTTCTTGTCGCCGATTGCGTTCGGCGCCGAATTCGGCGACCCCACCGGATTGAGGTTCACGAGATCGAATATTTCGCCGAGATTCACGGCAAACGGGTCCTTGCGCTGGCCGACGAAAACGCGTCCCGGCGTCTTGCAATTGGGAATCCCGATCGAAAAAATGTGATTGTTGGCATACGTCGAATAGTTCGGGATCGACTTGCTGCCAATGTTGTCCAACGGTTTGCGAAAGGTCGTACCGCCGCTGGTCAGGTTGGACGCCAGAGTCCCCGTTCCCTTGCGACGATCGCCGTTGATGACTGTGACGGTATAGGTCTCGATGAGATTCTTGTTCGCGTCGCCGTCGGTCACTCCAGGTCCAAACGGTCCTACGTTGACGAGTGGCACCGGTATGTTCTTGCCACCGATACTGAGCGCCACGTTTTGGTAGGCATTGGTAAAGCGGAACTGGTAGGTTATGTGCTCGTGTGCGTCGCCCTGATTGTCCACTTCGATCTCGTAAAGGGCGTTCGGATCCATCGAGAAGTAGTTCGGGCCACCGTAAGCATCCTGCAGCGGAATGTAGTCCGCGATGAACGTTACGAAGGCGTCACGTCCTGTCTCGTAGCTTCGGAACATGTAGAAATCGGTTCCGTCAACTTTGGGGTGAGCAGCGGTGAAGGGTGCTTCGCGGTGGCTCGACGCGCTGGCAAAGCTTGCCAGCACCAGCCCCAACGATGCACCTAGTGCCAGTCTCTGAGGTAATTGCATGTCCGTCTCCCATTTCATGCACGGCATGATTGCCGCTGACTGGGCTTACGCCTGGCGGAGAGCTGCGGATGCATCCCGATCAAAATATTTCTTCGGGTCGCGCATGAAGAGCGCTAGTTGATGAAGCGACTGCGCCGGCGGGGCATGAGCGACCCGTTCGCCCGATCGCAGGGCGGCCGCACCAGCGTCGATCTTGTCTTCTCCTGCCAGGCGGCGCTCATAAAGTATTCGCGATTGCGCGGAACTTGATAGAACTTGCATCCAAACTGCGCGAACGTCCGTATAGCGGATAGCCTCAACGCTCGGAACTATGTTGTCTCGCCCAATACCGTCGCATATCGCGTTTTCGATGTCGGCTTGCCTTGTCATAGGCGCAGCCCTGAGCGCCACGGCCGCCCCGGTCGAGCGCTACGAAGGAATTGCCTATCCGCGCGACGGCGGTGTCATGCTGTATCGCGAAACCCACTGGTTGTATCGCGACGGGGGTATCGACAGGCACCTCGTCTTATATCGATGTCCGGACGGGGTGCCCTTCGCACGTAAACTGCTGTCCGAATCCTCGTCAGCACCGGCAGCGCCAGATTTCGATTTCTACGACGCTCGCCTTGCCTACCGGGAGGGTGTGAGCGGCGACGGTGCGCGGCGCATCGCTTACGCCCAGGGAAGAGATGATGCCGTGGTGAAGCAACGCGAGCTTGAACTTGGCGTCGACGTCGTCGTCGATGCCGGTTTCGACGACTATCTGCGCTCGCATTGGGATATGGTCTCGCCGCAATCGTCCTTGCGCGCGGCGATCGTGGTTCCCAGCAAACTTGCGACGCTACCCGTGTTGATCACTGAGCCTAACAACGGCGACGCGAAAGTGCGTAATCTTCGTGTGGAGTTGGATGCCTGGTATCGCCTGCTCGCTCCATCTATGACACTGCGCTACCGGCGTGCCGACCATAGCTTGTTGGAATTCCAGGGGATAGGCACCATCCGCGGCTTGGATGGTCGCAATCTCGACGTACGCATCGCATTTCCACCGGAGCTACGCGATATCTCGGTCGATCCAAAGGATCCCGGCGCCGCGGCACAGCTTACCCTGAGCGGGCATTGCCGTACGTGAATATCTTCCGCGCTGCGAGCGATTCAGCCTTCCACGCCGTTGATGAATTGATCTTGGCTGGCGGCTTGTGGCATAAGTTGCCACGCAAACGGCGCCAACATGTACGCCGGGCACGCGGCGAGAACGACTCCACCTTCACAGCGAATGGACGGATATTGCCGGTGAGCACACAGAACGATTCCCTAGCCAACGTGGCATCACTGCTCACCCGCGTCGCCTCAGGCGAGCGCGTTGCCTTCGAGACGCTGTATCGGGCGACATCCGGCATGTTGTTCGCCATCTGCCTGCGCGTGCTTCCGGATCGCGGCGAAGCCGAAGAAGCTTTGCAGGACACTTTCATCGCGATTTGGAACAAGGCTGTGCAGTTCGACCCGGCGCGCGCGGGCCCCAATACTTGGCTTGGCGCGATCGCGCGCAATCGCGCAATCGATCGTTTGCGCTCGAATCCGGCATGGGGCAGCTCGGCGCCGATCGACTTTGCGGAATCGATTCCAGACCAAAGCCCATCACCACTCGACTTGGCACAGGCCGGGACCGATAGCGCGCGTCTCGATGACTGTATACGTCAACTCGACGCGCGCCGACGCACCCTGATCCACACCGCGTTCTTCGACGCGGCCACCTATGAGGAGCTCGCACGTCGGGCACAAGCACCCTTGGGTTCAGTAAAGAGCTGGATTCGCCGGGGGTTGATGCAACTGCGTGCGTGCCTGGAATCATGAGTACAAACCCTGACCGATTCGACGACGATTCTGCACCGCCGCCGAGTGACGCGATCCGCGCAGGCGAATACGTACTCGGCGTTCTCGATGCATTCGAACGGCGTCACGCGCAGGCGAGGATCGTCAGCGAGCCGATGTTCGGCCGCCTTGTCGACGAGTGGGAAACTCATTTTTCGGCGTGGACAACCAATGTCACTGCTGAGGAGCCGCCGGCGCATTTGTGGCCACGCATCCGCAATCGCCTGGGCTGGCCGGCCGCCGAAGCCCTGCGCCCCGGATTGTGGAATAACGTCGGCTTCTGGCGCGGTTTGGCGGGGCTGGCAGCGGCTGCGGCACTAGCCACTTTGTTCATCGGTCGTCCGACTGCGCCACCCGAACCGCCGAGCATAGGTAAAGAAGAAGCCGCGCGCCCGGTGACCGTACTGCTTCGCGATGATGGCTCAACGGGCTGGATTGCTTCGATCGATCTTGCGCGCGGCAAGCTTCTGATGGTGCCAGTACCCCGCTCGCTTGCCGACGACGGCCGCGTCGATGAGCTCTGGATCATTCCAGCCGGCAAGTCTCCTCTTTCACTCGGCTTCGTGTCCAACGAGAAGGCACACACGATCGCGGTGCCGATCGGGCTGCAGAAAGAACTTGTCGCCGGCGCGACGCTCGCGGTCACGCTCGAGCCACAGCTCGGCATGCCGCACGCGGCGCCGAGCGGACCAATCGTAGCGAAAGGTGGCATTCTTGGCATTTAGCAGTTCGGTATAAAGCTGCATCCGGTCGAGGGCTCGTTTCGCATGAGGGAGCGCCGCAGAGGACTCTCAACTGCTCTATAACCTGGGCAGTTCGAGCACCCACAGATCGGCCACACGCTGAACGCAATGACCAACGTCTGCATCGGTATGCATGAGCCAGTGCCGTATGGGGCAACATGCCAAGCACTACCAACTGCCAACATTGGTTGTGATGCAGGCGATCAGGCCGCAGCGAAGTACCGCGGCATCGTCATCACCGCGTTTAGAACCCTGCCAATAGGACTGACTAGTTGAGGCGAAAAATCTGCAGAGTAAGCGTGGCCGCGAAAGCTACCCACGCAACATAGGCAGCCATCATAAGTCCGGCTGCTTTATCTCTCTTCAAGAACAAATACGTAGTCAAAGCAGCAAGCACCAGAAGCAAGAGAATATCCGCGAACGCCCAGCCGATCGCATGTGCGCGAAAAAAGATAGGCGACCACGTCGCATTGACAGCGAGTTGAGATCCCCAAAGTAGAATCGACCTGTCCACCCCGTATCGGCGATATACGCGCCAAGCCGCGATAGCCATGAACGCATAGAGCAAGGTCCATACCAGCGGGAAAACAGCGTCAGGCGGGGTGAATGCCGGTTTGGTGATAGTCGTGTACCAGCGGTCCGGGTGGGCGAAGGCTCCGACGGCTGAAGCACCTCCCACAAGCAGAAAAAAGACGACCAAACTTCGCCACTTCTTCATTTTAAGACCCCACTTGACCAATCTCGCTCGCCCGCTTCAGGCCTTCTTCCAATCCTACGTCTCTATTCTTTGCGCCGTCAGACTCAGTAATCGCAATCCGAAAATTGGTTCGACACCGCCAGAAGCGGCTACATCGCAATGTCATGAACCTGGCGATACCCCTAGAGACCGAATAGCGGTTGCAGCGTCCGTGCAAACCAGCCTTTGAAACGCAGAGGCGCATCCGTCGCGGCGACGCATATGCATGGACTGCCCGGGGATGTCACGGGCTGATGAAAAGTTTCGCCATCAAGATCGGCGAGATCACCCGGCCCGAAATGGCCCAACAAATCATCGTAGGCACCGCGCAGAATGCACGTCATCTCGTTGCCGCCATGGGTGTGCTCGGGAATGCTCTTGCCGGGCGCGACTCGGAGCAACATCAAATCGCCACCAGCCACAGCTTCATGTGTCGTGGCTCGATGGATGCCAGGAGCCACAAAACGCCAAGCAAGTTGACTATACGTTTCGCCAAAATATGGGCGTAATGGCAACGGAAGCGCATCCAGGTCGCAAACATCTTGAGCATGGATCTCCGGCTGTTCGAGGCTCAACGATTTAATCCGATCTAGGATCATTTCTCGGGCGCCGGCTCGGAGCATCGCTGGTTCCTGCTTATCGAGAAGCACACCGCCAATACGATCCGCATGGTCCAGCTCGAGTCGACAGTGCGGACAGAGGCTCAAATGCGTCGCCGCGACTATGGCGAAGGCCGACGGCATACCGCCGGCAGAGTGGCTCATCAGCGAAGTAATATCGAGATGATGGGTGGGTTTCACTACCTGTTCCTCATGGCGAATTGCAACTTGATAAATGCTCTGCGCAAAACCGTCTTGACCGATCCCAGGGGCATGCCGAGCTCTTTGGCCAGCTCACTGTGCGACTTCGCTTCGAGATAAGACATTCGTACCAGACGTGCTTCCAGCGCAGGCAGTGCATTGATTGCATTCTGCAAGATCAACTCGTCGTTGAACGATTCGGTAGTTGACATTCCGAATCGCGTTTGCATCTCATCGAGGTACTGGATTCCTTCGTTGATCGCACACCAGTTCGGCTCGTTTCTAACGCGGTCGATATAGAGATTTCTGGCGATGCGGAATATCCAGGTCACCACATTTGAGCGAGCCGCATCGTAAGACCCTGCTCTCGTCCAAACGCGTAACATCGCTTCCTGCACAAGTTCGTCGGTTACTTCCTGACTTTTGGTCAAGCCGAGCAAGTAGCGGCTTAGGCGCGGCGCGAAATGATCATAAATGCGCATGAAGCCAGCAGGGTCGCGCAATCGAGCGACTTCGTCGATCTGCGCGGCCCAGTATTCGGCATCCAGGACCGGGGTAGTTGGGGAGATCGGCATGCGCCGTTTAACCGAGAAGTCGACGACGTTGGACTTTACCTGCTTACGGATCATCTCGGCACCCTTTAACGACGCCAAGGCACCGGAGTCGGTGCTTCGCGGCCTATGGCGTTTACCTATCAAGTTCGAATGTGGCAGCGCTCCAAGACGCTAGGGCTCTTGCATGCGCTTAGCTGGCTGCCGAATCTCCGGCCCCGATCTCTCGTTTGCTTCTGTGTATACGAACGATCGCCCAGTTTGGATTTCGTCCTACTGCTGAATCTAGTTGCCTGTTCTTCCCGTATAGCTGGGTAACCAAGGGTCAGGCCGACATGTCGGAATCCTCAAAAAACAGCGATGGGCGCTCGCCAGCCAACTCTCAAACGGGGGCGCCTCGTCGATTAAGTGCCTTGAGGCAGTGGTTCGACTCGGCAGTTGCGGTGTCAGCCGACACATTGGCGGCAGAGCGCGTCGATTGGTGGCGCGCTGGGCCATTTATCGGCATGCATCTAGCCTGTTTCGGAGTGTTCTTCACAGGCGTCTCCACGACCGCTCTTTGGACCGCGGGCTTGCTTTACCTTCTGCGCATGTTCGCGATTACGGGGTTCTATCACCGATATTTCGCACACCGAACGTTTCGCACGTCTCGAGTCACGCAATTTGCATTTGCGCTGATCGGCGCCTCAAGTGCTCAGCGTGGCCCTCTTTGGTGGGCTGCGCATCATCGAGACCATCATCGACACGCAGATACTGACCTTGACCCCCATTCGCCGGGCGTGCGTGGCTTCCTGTGGAGCCATATGGGCTGGTTCCTGACTCCTTGCGCGTTCCAGACGGATCTCAGGCGCATTGCTGACTTCGCTAAATACCCTGAGCTTCGCTGGCTCGACCGATACGACATTGTCGCCCCGCTCGCTTTGGCGACGAGCCTATTTCTTCTTGGAGCGATACTCGCCCATGTTGCACCCGAACTCCAGACCAATGGTGAGCAGATGCTCGTCTTGGGGTTTTTTGTGTCGACGACGCTACTTTTTCACGCGACGGTGACCATCAACTCGTTAGCACACCGATTTGGCAGCCGGCGTTTCTCCACGCGCGACGATAGCCGCAACAATGCTCTTCTCGCCGTACTGACCCTTGGGGAGGGTTGGCACAACAATCATCACTTTTTCCCAGGCAGCGCCCGGCAAGGTTTCTTCTGGTGGGAGCTCGATCTAACGTGGATCGGTCTGCGTGCTCTCGCCTACTGCGGCGTCGTGCATAACCTGAAACCCGTACCCGCCTGGGTCCTGTCAAGAAGCCGAGCCTGATATGCGGATCGGCATCATCGGCTCTGGAATCGCTGGGCTCGCTGCCTCGTGGCTGCTCTCACGCGAGCACGAAGTAGTGCTCTTTGAAGCGAACGACTATCTCGGCGGACATACACACACTCACGATATCTCCGATGCTCAGGGAGATTATGCGATCGACACCGGTTTCATCGTACACAACCGCCAGAACTACCCGTTGCTGACTCGAATGTTCGAAGAACTGGGCGTGGCGACCAAACCGACGACCATGAGCTTTTCTGTGTGCAACGAAGCAACGGGTCTCGAATACAACGCCGCGACCATTGATACGCTCTTCTGCCAACGACGGAATATTCTGTCGTTCCGCTTTCTAAGCATGCTGCGCGACATCGCCCGTTTCTATCGGCTCGCACCCGCTTTGCTTACCCAGGACGGCGACGGGCCGACACTCGAGAACTACCTCGCGCTGCACCGCTTCAGCGATACGTTCCGAGACGATCATCTCGTGCCGATGGCCTCGGCACTCTGGTCGTCACCGCCAAGCAACATCCTGAAAATTCCTATGGGCTATTTGGTCAGATTCATGGCCAATCACCATATGCTGTCGCTCGGATCCCGCCCTCAATGGCGCATCGTCGAGGGAGGATCGCGCCGCTACGTCGAGGCGCTTCGCGCCCATTGGTGCGTTGACGAACGCCCGAATTCTCCAGTGGTCGGCGTGACGCGAGAGACAGGGCGCGTTGAGGTACGCACCCCCAACGGGACCGAATATTTCGATCAATTGGTAATCGCCTGTCATAGCGATCAAGCCCTTGCGCTCTTGACCGATGCCGACGCGCGTGAGCGTGAAATTCTCGGCGCACTCACGTATCAGGCCAACGACACCGTACTTCACACGGATACAAGCTTGCTGCCGCGTTCGCAAAAGGCATGGGCCGCCTGGAACGTGACCGTCCAGAAAGACCGAGCGCAAGGATGCACGGTGAGCTACTGCATGAATCTACTTCAGGGTATTAGCGCACCACAAACTTTCATCGTCACGCTCAATCGAACCCATGCGATTGATCCAAGCAAGATCCTGCGGCGAATGAGTTATCACCATCCCGTATACACCCACGTCTCGGTGGCGGCGCAAAAACGCCGTGGCGAAATCCAAGGCCGGCGACGTACCTTGTTCGCCGGCGCGTATTGGGGCTGGGGCTTTCATGAAGACGGCATGCGAAGCGCGGTCGATGTGGCCGCGGCGCTCGGCACTCACTGGAAGGAGAAGGCGCCCGCGCGGTCATCAGCACTGGATCTCCAATGGATGCCCGCTTGAGCGTCGCGCTCTCCAGCGCCGTCTACGAAGGTCGCGTGCGCCATCGCCGGCACTCGCCCATGGCGCACTGTTTTTCCTATCGCATCGCCCAACTCTATCTCGATCTGGACGAGATCGATCGTGTTTTCGCCGGGCGATGGCTTTGGTCGACCAGACACCGCAATGTCGCGGAATTCCGTCGTGAAGACTATCTTGGCCCAGCAGATTTATCACTTGCCGACGCAGTCCGGCAGCGCATCGCGGCCGCCGGGTTTGATCCACCCGCGGGCCCCATCCGGCTGCTCACGCACTTGCGTTACTGCGGACACGTATTCAACCCGGTGAGCTTCTATTACTGCTACGCGCAGGATGGCACGACGCTGGATTGCATCGTCGCAGAAATCACCAATACCCCCTGGCGCGAGCGGCATGCCTATGTGCTGCCGTCTTCTTTCGCACGAGTCCACGGCCGCGCGCTGCGCTGGGAGTTCGACAAATCTTTCCATGTTTCACCATTCCTGCCGATGGAACGGAAGTATGCATGGACGTTCACGGCACCTGCGGAGGATCTCCATGTACACATGGACGTCCTTAATGGGCCCAAGCGCGACTTCGACGCAACTCTCGCCCTGCAACGCCGCACCCTCGACGGGAGCGCCCTTGCACGCGTGCTGATTCGATACCCGGCAATGACTATCCAGGTACTGGGCGCGATCTATTGGCAAGCACTTCGCCTGTACTTGAAGCGTAGCCCAATCTATCCACATCCACCTTTTTCGGGAGTACCCAAATGAGCGAGATCGGCGAATGCGTGGCGGCCCAGACAGTCAGCATAGGACCTATGGAACGCTTGTTGCGCAGTCAGCTTGTCGGGCGGCTGAGTGCATTACGTCAAGGGCATCTGCGGCTGATCGACGCCCTCGGAAAAATCGAATTCGGCGAAGTCGATTCCACTCTGCCAAGCCCCGAAATCATCGTAGTCGACCCACGCTTCTACCGAGCCGTCGCGGCCAACGGCAGCGTCGGCGCGGCCGAAGCGTTTCGAGACGGTTGGTGGCGCTGCGATGATCTTGTG